>Ga0209577_10000054_pt1 | contig 98354 bp, 67 predicted proteins | sample GraSoiAngelo_109_FD_185874 | JGI IMG/M metagenome (GOLD analysis project Ga0209577, IMG submission 185874) | Grasslands soil microbial communities from the Angelo Coastal Reserve, California, USA - 14_0903_12_20cm (SPAdes) (version 2) | ecosystem: Environmental > Terrestrial > Soil > Grasslands... | reverse complement strand
CGTAACCTGGACTCGACGTCTCGTAGTTTTGTGGCACAGATTGAAACAACACGAAGCACCACGGGGGACGTTGCCCAAGGAATTGTCGGAGGTCGGATGGCGACGTAAGTCATCCTACGGCACGGTTTCCTATCTCTACTCCTGAATTCCGCCAACCCGGCCTGGAACGTCCACAGGTCCAATCTGGCCATGATCTCGCTGAAACCCTTCTCCGTTATCGGGCGGGCATCTGGCGATTCATCAAGGTCCTGCCCACCCCATCGAACATTATAATAATGCATACAAGAAAAAACTGCTTGACATAAGCCGGGCAATCGGTATCATTCCTATAATTCTGGCTGAATTCTTACTTTAGCACTTCTCCGGAGACGGTGCTCTCTCCTTGCACCTTGAGGGTAGGAAACAATTGAGCGGTGCAGCTGCACTCCGCAAGTCTTGATTCAGACAAAAGTGGAGTACCACCGATTGTTCGTAGTCGCTGGGTCGCGTCGTTTTCAAGATCGTGACCATCAAGGAATCTACGGCCGGGAGATGTACGAAACTTGGTACAAGATGACGGTGATGCTGGAGTCCGGCCTGGACATTAGTCCGGTGATTACGCACCGCTTGCCATGGCAGAGCACGAAAAGGGTTTCGAGGCCATGAGGAGCAGTGACTGCGGCAAGGTGATTTTGGACTGGAGGGAATGAAGAATACGGGAATTCGCATCCCGTGCAGCGCGTCCTCCTTTTCTTCTTCAGGGGCGAAGCAAAAAAATTCCATGTGTTCGTCAATCGCCCGCGCGGGACAGTCGCCGCCTCGATGTGCGAAGAGTTTCGGCAACGTTCCTGGCCGCACGTATGGTGAGTATCTGGGAGGATTAGGTTGAAATTCGGTACGGGACGAGTCTTGTACGCTTATATTCCCCTATGCCTTCTTCTGACATGCGGTGTCGCAGCAGGGCAAGCCGGTCCAGTTTTTTCAGGTCAGGAATGGCAGTCTTACGGACAAGATCCGGGCGGCATGCGGTTTTCTCCGCTGAAGCAGATCAATCAGACCAATGTCCAACAACTCCAGAGAGCATGGACGTACGAGCTACCACGGAATCCTAGTACCGACATCGTAGCTTTCGAAAGCACCCCCCTGATGGCGGATGATGTCCTTTACTTCGCAACTCCAACAGGTCAGGCCATCGCCCTCGACGCGGAGACCGGGAAACAACTTTGGCTCTTCGATCCGTTTAGTGGGGATAAGGGCAACCGTCGCCCGGTCGTTAATCGCGGGGTTGCTTATTGGGAGGGAAGGTCGCTGATTGCGTGTGGGGGCGAGGACGGTAGTGTGGACAGGCGGATCTTCTATGTGACTCCCGATGCTCGCCTTTTCGCTCTAAATCCTGCCACAGGGAATCCGTGCCCGGGCTTCGGCAAGGAAGGCGCAATCGATCTGCGGGAGGGCGTTGCCTCCGCCTGGCCGGAACTGGAATATGGCGACACCTCGCCGCCGGTAATTTACAAGGACTTGGTGATTCTGGGGTCCTCGGTGCAGGAGTTTCCCTCAAGAGGACCGAGCGGCGCGGTCAGGGCTTTCGACGTGCAGACGGGAAAGCTGGTGTGGAGGTTTGACACCGTGCCGAAGCCCGGTGAAGTCGGGCACAACACTTGGGAAAAAGATGGATGGAAAGATCGCTCGGGCACCAACGCGTGGGGCCCGATCAGCGTTGATGTCAACCATGGGATGGTTTTTCTGCCTCTGGGCTCGCCTTCTTACGATTTTTACGGCGCTGACCGGAAGGGTGAAGATCTTTTCGCCAATTCTGTCTTAGCACTTAAGACCGAGACCGGTAAACTCGTCTGGTATTACCAGATCATTCATCACGACCTGTGGGATTACGACTTGCCTGCCCAGCCAGTATTGATGACGGTGCACCGTGCGAACCGTGAAATCCCTGCCGTAGCCGAGGTCACCAAGACGGGTTTTGTATTTGTCTTTGATCGTCTAAACGGCGTCCCACTGTTTCCGATCGAAGAGCGGCCCGTCCCACAAAGCCAAGTACCGGGAGAGGCGACTTGGCCCACTCAGCCATTTCCGCTTAAACCACCACCTTTGGCCCGGACGTCGGTCGCGCGCGCCGATATCACTAACGTCACGCCGGAGTCACGCAAATATTGCCTCCAAACTTTTGGCTCTATTCTGCCGGCACGGATCTTCGATCCCTGGAGCTTGACGCTGAAGCTGGAAATGCCGGGAACCTTGGGAGGCGCGAACTGGTCAGGAGCATCCTTCGATCCTTTCTCGGGCTATCTCTTCGTCAATACCAGTGACCTCGGTGTGGTTGGCGAAATGAAGCGCCAACCGGCGGGCTCTCCCGAGGCATATCTGTGGGGCAGCAAGTGGGGCACTTTCGCTCGCTTCTGGGACAGCCAGCATTACCCGTGCCAGCAGCCGCCCTGGGGAACTTTGAACGCCGTGAATCTGAATACAGGGGAAATTGCCTGGAAAGTTCCCCTCGGAGTGGTAGACGCACTGAAAGCGAAAGGGATTCCCAAGACGGGTATCTATAACCTCGGGGGTTCCATCGTAACCGCCGGCGGACTGGTCTTCATTGGCGCTACGGCTGATCATCGCTTCCGGGCGTTTGATGCGCAAACGGGCAAAGAGCTTTGGGTCACGAAACTTGAATTCAACGGGCACGCGACTCCCATGACGTACCTGGGGAAGCGAACGAACCGGCAATTCGTGGTTATCGCCGTAGGAGCGGGCGGCAATATCGGTGACGATGCTTCCGGCCCGACGGCTCTGGCAGCGTATGCTCTTTTTCCCAAGGGACAGTCCAGTCCGGCCCAGGCGAGATTGCAAGCAGAATTAGCGAAGATTCCATCCGGGACTGGGAGTGAGCCCCCGGAAATCAAACCGCCGCTCCTCGCGCCGACGCAACCTATCCCATTCAGCCACCGCGGTCACGTTGCAGCTGGAATGAGCTGTGACAATTGTCATCAATTGTCGAGCGACGGCAAACAGATGCAAATTCCGAGCGTGACTGGGTGTATGGCTTGTCATCAGTCGGTGATGGAGGCACGTCCCGCAATTCAGAAAATGACTCAATTGGAAAAAGAAGGCCAGCAAATTTCCTGGGTTCGCGTATATCAGCTGCCAGAGTTCGTTTTCTTCAGTCACCAGAAGCACATTGACGCTAAGTTGGCCTGTGAAGTGTGTCATGGCATGGTGCGCAATCAGGATGTCCTACGGCAGGAGAAGGAGATCTCCATGGTCGCCTGCATCAATTGCCATAAGCTCCGAAAAGTTTCTACTTCCTGCGGTCTTTGTCACAATATTGGATACTGAATAAGATGTCTCTCAATCCGCGAACAGTTCTCAAAGGCCTGGTTGCAGGTTTCTTCGCGCCCGGTATTCAGGCTGGCGTGGAGGAAACTGCAGAACCTTCGGAAACATACGGTCACCTAAAAATCTGGGATGTGCACAACGATGTTAAATCTTTGCCTGGCAACACTCCTGAAGAGCACATCGCGATTCTGGTGCGGCACATGGGCAGGCTGGGGATTGAGCGCCTCATACTCTCTTAGGGTTTTGCACTTCGTTTGCCCCGCTTGGTTGTTCCGACTCCGCAGGCCCTTTCTTCGCTGGGGCGAAATTGCCGTCCAGGAACGACTCGCTCCATTTCAACTGCTGGATCTCGTTCAATTCGCTCAGAAACGTCCGCCAGATTTTCAACCAAACGCCCGCTTCTCCCAGTCTCGCAGCCGCCGCGGCGTCGGCTGCGAAGGGCAACCGATTTTCGCCAGAAGAAACTACCTTGCTCTCCGGTGCGCTTTCTGTTCCCCGGCAAATGCTTCTCTCCCCTTACGAAAATAGGTTTACTTCCGGCTGGACTGCCGCTGATTTTCGAACCACCGCTTGACGCCGGCATCAAGCGCTTTCAGGTCTTGATGGACGTGGCAGCCGCAACACGCATAGGTGGCACGTCTTCCCGTAGCCTGCCCTGGAAAAAGCCGAACCATCTTCAAACTGGCAGGGAATGATCCCACCCAGTCTGTCGGCCAAGTTTCTTCAGCCATTTTTCTTGCGGAGAAGAATATCATCAAGTAGGCTAGATAATTCTTCCCTCTTAAGTGTGGAGGGGAATATTTGACTTACGAAAATGCACACACTGACGGTTCATTTTTGCAATCTTTAGCGTCGCGGTGGATCGCTGGGCCGTTGCTTCTGGTACTCGCCCTCAATATTTCGCCGCTGCGGGGCCAAAGTTCCTCCGCAGGATCGTCGCCGCCGGCTGAGGGCGGAAAGATATTCGCCCTCCGGTGTGCTGTCTGTCATGGGGCGGACGCACGCGGTGGCGCGTACGGTCCAGCTTTGGCCGGGAACATCGAGTTGCGTGAGCGACCAATCTCCTGGCTCCGCGATGTGATCCACAACGGAATTCCATCGGTGGGCATGCCAGCCTTCGATCTGAATGCCGGCGAGCTTGATGCTCTCGCCGCACTGGTCCATTCCCTGAATTCGCCAGCCGCGGAGAACATGGTGCCAGGCGACCGCGCGGCGGGAGAACAATATTTCTTCGGTGAGGGCAGATGTGCCACCTGCCATATGGTCCGTGGCAAAGGGTTGGCGGTTGGTCCGGACCTATCGAATGCAGCGCGAGACATGACGGTCGCAGAAATTCGAGCGTCGTTATTGCAGCCCGGTGTTCGCATCACTCCTGGCTATGCGCAATTGACGGTGCACTTGCGCAATGGTGAGACTCTACGCGGCTTCGCCCGGAGCCAGAGCAATTTTGAAATCGCACTGCAGGACATGAAAGGCCGGTTTCATTTGCTGCGTGAGAGGGAGATCTCGACAGCCAGCCAGGATAAACAGTCGGCGATGCCAGCGGTGAATGCAAGTTCCGAAAACCTAGAGAATCTGATCGCCTATCTTAGCGGGCTAACCGGGGTGAAGCCGGGAACAGCCGAAATCACGGAACCCTCAGAATCCGGCGGAATATCCTTCTCGAGAATACTCCATCCCCGGCCGGGTGACTGGCTGACCTATAACGGCAACCTGAGCGGGAATCGTTATAGTGAACTGAACGAAATCAATATCACAAATGTGAAGCAGTTGGGACTGAAGTGGATCTATACCGTGCCTCTCTGGGAGCAGTTCTATCCTGACACTCCTTATTACAGAGAGAATATGCAGTACTTCGGCCTGGAGATGACACCCCTGGTGGCCGACGGCATTATGTACGGCACGGGACCGCAGCAGGCATTCGCGCTGGATGCCCGCACTGGCCACCTGATCTGGTCATATTCGCGTTCAAAGCCTCCGGGGCTGGTGGGAGATCCGTCCCTCGGTTCGAATCGTGGCGCGGCAATTCTTGGGGACAAGCTGTTCCTGACGACAAGTGAAGCCCATTTGATTGCCTTGAACCGCACCACGGGGCATTTGGTGTGGGAAGTCGCGATGCCTGATAAACCTATGCATTATGGCGCGACTGTAGCACCGCTTGTAATCAAGGATATGATAATTGGCGGAGTTGCAGGCGGCGATTGGGGCATTCGCGGATTTGTGGCCGCATATGGAGCTTCCGATGGCAAGCTCCTTTGGCGGCACTGGACAATTCCTGATAAGCAAGACCCGGAGGCTAAGACTTGGGGAGGCGATCCGCCGGAAACGGGAGGAGCGGCGACGTGGGTAACCGGCTCCTACGATCCGGAGACGGACACTCTTTACTGGACTACCGGCAATCCCTATCCGGACTCCGATGACCGAAATCGGCCGGGAGATAACCTCTACTCCAATTGCATTCTTGCTCTGGACCCGGATAGCGGTAGGCTCAAGTGGTTTTATCAAGTGACTCCTCACGATGTCCACGATTGGGATGCAACGGCACCCTTGGTGTTGATGGACACGGTCTATCAGGGACGGCAACGGAAACTCTTGTTGTATGCGAATAAGAATGGGTTTTTTTATGTGTTGGACCGCACCAATGGACACGTTCTGGTCGCCAAGCCATTTGTGAGGGTGAATTGGGCCAGCGGTATTGGCTCCGACGGTCGTCCTGAGCGTTTGCCCGAAGATGGGATCGTCTGTCCGGAGGCTGGTACGAACTGGGGTGCGACGGCTTTCAGTCCCTTGACCCGGCTGTATTACGTCATGGCTCACGAAAAGTGCGATGTAAATCTTTCGGCCGCCAACTCGAAAAAAAAGCGGCCTGAGGAGGAAGACGGCAAGAAATATCTGGAGGCGCTGGACATCCATGACGGAAAGATCGTGTGGAAGATCCCGGAAATGGGGCCGGTCGAGGGAAAGAGGAATGGGGGGATATTGGCGACATCGGGAGGGCTCCTGTTCTACGGCGACCCGAGTGGTGATATTGTCGCCGCCGATGCCCGCAATGGAAAAGCCTTGTGGTACTTCCCCACCAACGGAGAAAACAAGGCCTCGCCCATAACCTACACGATCAATGGAAAGCAGTTTGTGGCACTTGCAGTTGGCCCGAATATCCTCTCTTTCAGTCTTCCATGAGGGTACGTAGAAGGTTATGAACAAATATTTTTCGAGGCGTGAGTTTCTTCAAGTGTCGTCGAATGCGACAGCAGGCGCCGCTGCGCTTTCCTTGCTTCCCATGGCCGCCGCGCAGTCTCAGGCGCGCGGACCGTTCCGGGGAACGCTTTGTCTCTTTTCAAAGGCCGTTCCGCAACTGAGTTGGCGCGAACTTGCGCAAGCCGCCAAGCAAGCGGGATTTGGCGGAATTGACTTAACGGTTCGCTCCGGCGGGCACGTTCTTCCCGCGCGCGCGGCGACCGATCTTCCGAAAGCAGTCGCGGCAATTCGCGCGGAAGGGCTTGAAGTCCCGATGATCACTACCGAGCTTGTACGGGCCGACGACCCGACTGCCCATCCGATCCTCCAAACGGCAAGGCAGCTCTCCATTCCCTTCGTGAAGCCGGGATATTACCACTACAAATTGGTGAATGTTTTGAAGGAACTCGAAGGGGCCGGGCGCCAGTTCCGTGGACTCGTGGAACTGGCCACGAAATATGAACTTCAGTTGGGTTACCACAACCACGCTCACTACATCGGGGCGCCGATATGGGATATGGCACAAGTCATCGAACCACTTGATCCGCGCTGGTGCGGTTTTTATTTCGACCTGGGGCATTGCACAACTGACGGCTGCGAGAGCGGATGGGAGACCGCAACGAATCTGGTGATTCCTCGTTTGAAGATGGTTGCGGTCAAAGATTTTGTCTGGAAAAAACTGCCCTCGCGCCGGTTGGAAGCACAAACCTGTCGGATGGGACAGGGAATGGTGCCCTGGAGTGAGTTCCTGCATATTCTCGGACAATCAAATTTTCACGGGCCCATCTCATTGCATCAGGAATACGCCATTGCGAGCGTTGCGGACGACCAAGGAAGAGCAGTTTCACGGGCCACAGTTCCAGAAGTCATGTTAGCCGCGAAAGAGAATCTCGACTATCTCAAGTCGCTGCTGCACGAAGCTTATGAAAAGGCTTCGGGGCTCTAGGCCAAGCATTCGACTATGATCTGCTGCGCCGGGGATTGCAATTTTACTAAAAGCTCTTCCGGAGGGGGTAATTTTGGCGGCGTCTTCTAGAATTACGCGGCGGAGTTTTCTGAAAGCTGCCTCCGTCGGAACCCTTTCTCCTCTCGCAACCGGCCTGATGATAGCGGCACCCAAACGCAAAGCCAGCGACATTCGGATCAAGGAGATCCTTGTCAGTTATGAGGATTTTCCTTATCGCACGCCTTATAAGTTTGGCGGCCGTAGCGCAGACCGTGTAACGATTTTAAACGTTCATTGCACGGCGGAGACGGTTAGCGGCCATGTGGCCAAAGGATTCGGCTCCATGCCCATGGGCAATGAATGGTCGTTTCCATCCAAAACGCTTTCTTACGATACCACACTCAATGCCATGAAACGGCTCGCGGAGCGCATCAGGAAAATCAACGAGGGTTATACAGAACCGGGCCATCCGATAGACATCAATTTCGCTCTCGAACCGGAATACCTCAAAGCCTCGGCCGAAGTCACGCAAGAAATGCGTCTCGATCGGCCGATCCCAAAGCTCTGCACCTTAGTTACTGCAAGCCCCTTCGACGCTGCCATTCATGACGCGTTCGGGAAAGCCCACAATCTCAATTGTTATTTAACTTATGGTCCAGAGTTTGTGAGCCACGACCTGGCCCACTATCTGACGCCGGAGTTTAAGGGCAAATTTCCCGGCCAGTATCTTTTGCGCGCTCCCAAGCCCTGGTTGTGGTGCAATCATTCAGTGGGCGCCTCTGATCCGATTGAAGAATCCGATATCAAGAAGCGACTGAATGATGGCCTTCCAGAGACGCTCGCCGAGTGGATTGTTGCTGATGGCCTCAACCATCTTAAGATAAAACTCGACGGCAACAATCTCGAGCGCGACATCGCTCGAGTGTTGCACATTGACCGCGTAGCGACGGAAGTGGAAACCCATCGCGGCATTCGCCACTGGTATTATTCATTGGATTTCAACGAGCAGTGTCCGGATGTTGATTACCTGCTTAGTTTCATGCGCCGGATTGAGAAAGGATCGCCCGGCGGCTATGAGCGCATTACCTTCATCGAGCAGCCGACTCGGCGGGACCTTGTCGCCACTCCAGAGCAATTGCTTTTCAGGGCTTCCAAGCTAAAGCCCGTGGTAATGGACGAATCGCTGACAGGCTTCGATGCACTTCTGCGCGGCCGAAAGATAGGCTACACGGGGATAGCGCTCAAGGCATGCAAGGGCCAGAGCCAGTCTTTGGTGCTTAATGCCGCCGCACAAGAGTTCAAGATGTATATGACGGCGCAGGATCTGACCTGCCCGGGGGCCTCGCTCATTCAATCCGCAGGCATTGCCGCCCATGTTTTCCCGATTGATACGCTTGAATCAAACGGGCGCGAATTCGTCCCCTCAGCGAACCGTCCATGGCTTGGAAAATTTTCAGGCTTGTTTGAGGTTCGAGACGGAAAGCTTCACACCGCAAGTCTCGTGGGGCCAGGGCTGAGTGCTGTCTGACCGCTCACAGAGGGTATGATCGCGAAGGTCAATGCCGTCCGTCGAACTGCAGTTATATTGCGGATCGCATGTCGGCTCGACGAGGCGCCCGGTCGCCGACAATACTTTTATGAGGCGAGAAGCGCCTTATACACCTTTTCGAATGCGTGGATGATGTCATCCTCTTCGCGTTCTGTTAGCGACGAAGGGATTGCGAGAATGATGCTGCGCTCGAAGAGGCTATCGGCCACAGGGCACGTTCCTTTCGAGTATTGGATCCTTAAGCCGGAATTATCCGCAAGGCTCCATGGGAAACCGCGACGGTCGATGCTGGTACGTTTCATAAGGCCTGCAATGTTGTAATAAAGATGTAAGCCCCACTCCGTCATCAGAACATTGGAAATTCCCTGTGGAAAAGTCACAATCCCCTCTGCCCTCAATGCCTCATTCACGCGGCTCGCAGTTTCCGGATCGGCATACGTCGTAATCAAGAACGAGCCGGTATCCCCTTCGGGATCCACGATCTTTCGCAATTGAATCTGGGAAAAATTTCCCAAAGCTTTTCGAATGCGGTATTTGCTGCGATGCATGCTCGCTATGATCTTAGGGAGTTTCCTTAATTGCACGCGCAGCACAGCACCGCGAAGCTCATCGAGCCGATAGCCCTGGCCCCACAGGCATAAATCGGGATCGCTGAGGTTTAAGCGTCCTTGATCGTCCCGGGCGTAGCCCAAGTCGTGGGAGGCAAAAGCCCGATGGTAAAGCCGCAGGTTGTTAGTAACCACACAGCCGCCCTCGCCTGAGGTCATGTTTTTATTCATCTGGAAGCTGAACGTGGCGATGTTACCGAAAGTTCCGACTCGCTGGCCTTTGATAGTCCCTCCAACACATTGGGCGCAATCTTCCAGTAAGAATAAGTTATGATGCCGTCCGATCTCTTGGATAGCTTTCACGTCGGCGGGAGCGCCGCTCATGTGTACGACGATAATCCCGGTCGTTTTGCTGCTGATCCGTTCTTCGAGAGATTTCGGGTCGAGGCAGAACGTGTCGTCAATATCCGCCAGCACCGGAATGGCTCCATGATTGACGACTGCCGCAGCCACCGAGATCCACATGTAAGCAGGGACAATCACTTCCTGTCCAGGACCTACACCCAACGCCGAAAGCGCAACATTCAACGCACCGGTACCGCTGCTCACCGCGACAGCATGGGACACTCCGAGAAATTTCGCAAATTCAGATTCGAAGGTCTCGACTTCTTTCTGCAAATTGACGCCGTAATAGCGAAACAACGACCGGCTTCGCATTACCCGATTGACGGCTTGGACTTCCTCGTCATCCATGTGCTGAACGCCGGGGAATTCGAGAGGCAAAGGCTCCGTTCGAACTGGCTTTCCGCCATCAATCGCCAACCGGTTCTCGATAGCTTTGTCATCTCGAACCGCCGTCTTGCCGTCTTGCATGTGAGCTCCTTGGTGGATGTGCCGTTCGAGGTCAGGTAGAACTAAGCAGGATCAGCACTAAATGGGAAAGACAGGAAACCCAGCTCTGCATTTCGCTACATTATTAGAGCTCGTTTTCCGCTGACGCTTCGAAAGGCACTTGGACCCAGAGTAGTGCTTCGCCTCGCCCGTTCAGTAGAAACTAATATATATGCTTTAGGCGCATAGTCAATGATATTATGTCATGTAAGAAATATTAGTACCATCCTTGAACGAAATTCATCTAATTTAGCCGTAACGGAAGGACTTCGATTCATTCGCTGGATATGGGGCGGCAATTGGACGTTTTCCATCCAGTGAATGCAGTTTCCAGGCAAAGTTGCGGGCGCCTAAGTGCTTCGTCGTCCCCGGTAGAAGCCAGCTTTTCGCGCAGGCTTCCCGTCTTCGATGACCGGTTCTTCGTCTTCAACTCCTGGCGTCGTTTCCTGCGCTCTCGACTCAACACCAAGGTCGGTCATCTGAAATTACGGAAAGAGGGGAAACGGTTTGCGACGGATCGACTTCACCGCAAATCCTTCCAGTCTGCCGTTGGTGCGTCGTGCGAGCGGCCGAGCATTCTAGACCGGACTAAACATCCGGCTCCGTAGGAGTCCTCGCCGCAAGCGGCGGGGAGGACGTCAATGTGCTCCTTGCGAGCTTTTTCTGGAGATACTGCACTTCGTATTCAGAACGTTTGGAGGCGGATCTGAGAATCAGTTAGATTCTTTTACTTCCAGCGTTCCTTTCAATGCGATATCTGCGGCAGACTTCCCGATCATGATGTCGAACGTCCCTGGCACGACGGCCCAATGCATGTTATCGCGATCGAGCAACTGAAAATCTTCGGGCCCCAGCACGAATCTGACAGATTTCTTCTGCCCGGGTTCGAGTGCTACCCGCTCAAAGCCGCGAAGCTGCTTCACGGAAGTTGACACAGGAGCGTAAAGTTCATGGACGTAAAGCTGAACCGTGTCGACCCCGGCGACTTTCCCGGTATTCTCGACGTCAACACTCACTCGAGTCTGGCCTTGCTTGGGAATTTGCAGGGACTCAATGTAAAGGTTGCTGTATTGAAAGTGCGCGTAGCTCAGCCCATAACCGAAAGGGTAGAGTGGTGTGCCGGGCATGTCGACGTATCCCCCATTGTGGACCCAGCCCTTGTCGATCCAATAAGCCTTCGAGGGCTTATAGTTGTAATAGACCGGTAACTGCCCTACGCTCCGGGGAATAGTAATCGCCAAGCGACCGCTGGGGTTGGTGTCGCCAAAGAGCACGTTGGCTACCGCCTCGCCTCCAGCCTCCCCCGGCAGCCAGGCCTCCACGATGGTGGGAACATGAGTCGCTTCCCAGCGGATGGAAAGCGGCCTACCGTTAATCAGCACCAGAACCACGGGCGTGCCCGTAGCCTGAATAGCACGGACCAAGTCTTCCTGCATTCCAGTCAAGTCCAGGCTCGCGACGTCGTATCCCTCGCCATCGGTAGGCATCATCGGATGCTTCGGATCATTGGTCCCCGACTGTTCGCCTACCACAACAACCGCCACGTCGGCGTTCTTGGCCGCCTGAATAGCTGCCGGGAAGCCGTCCTTGTCATCATCGTTCACGGCACATCCCCTGGCATAAACGACGTGCGATGTTGGCGATACCTTCGCTTTGATCATATCTAGGATTGTGGGTATAGGCTGGGGAACGATCGTAGGCGAGTAATCGCCGAGCAGGTTTGAAACACTGTCAGCGTTAGGACCGATGACTGCGATCGACTTTAGGTTCTTTTTGAGAGGCAGTACGTTGTTCTCGTTTTTTAGCAGAACAATGCCCTCGCTTGCGGCCCTCAACGCTAGTTCCTTATGTTCTTTCGAGTGCACCACTCGTTCGGCGCGCGCCACGTCCGCATAGGGATGCTCGAACAACCCCAGGCGAAACTTCTGTTCCAGCACTCGCCGGACAGCCTGGTCCACCAACGCCACGGAGACCTTTCCTTCTTCAACGTTTTCAATCAACGGGCGCATGTAAGCGGGCTCATAAGTGATGTTCACGTCGATCCCCGCTCGCAAAGCCAGTGCGCCCGCTTCCTTCTGAGTGGGAACAATGCCCTCATAGATCAGCGATCCGAAGCCATAGCCTTCGCTCACCACGAATCCTTTAAAGCCCAGTTCCCGCCGCAGGATTTCGGTATTCCATTTTTCGGAGCCGTGCTCCGGCACGTCATCGATCTCCGGGTATCCCGCCATGACACCGAGGGCGCCTGCCTTGAACGCCGCGCTCCAGGGAGGCAAAAAGGTTTCACGGAGACTACGTTCCGATAATTCAATGGCCCCACGCTCAAGCCCGCTCACAGGCTCGCTCTGAGTGGGAAAATCGGTCATCAGGGCAATGACTTTATCAGGTGCATCAATATTGGATCCTTGCGCGCCGCGAACAATATTCTCGGCAATGCGGGAATAAAGGTACGGATCTTCCGAGTAAGCTTCCTCGTTTCGCCCCATCCTGGGATCACGATCCAGCTCGAGCACCAGTGTCGATAAGACGTCGATGCCCATAGCTCTTGCCTCCTGGGCGGCGGCCGCGTAGATCGATTCCACCAGTGGCATGTCAAACGTGCTCCCAATGGCGAGACCCTCGGGAAAAATCGTGGCGCCCGGGAACATCGCACCATGAGTACCTTCTTCGTCTTCGAGAAGCGGGATTTTCAATCGCGTCTGAGTAATAGCAATTTTCTGAAGCTCGTTGAAATATTCGGCTTGTTGCGCGACACTCGGGTTCGAGATCGTATTGGCCAGTGTGAAGAAACCGCATCCGGGTCCTATCTCCTGGGTCTGAGTTCCGGCCGCAAATCTCTTGCAGCCTACTATCTTTTCAGGAATCGTCTTGCCGAGTTCGTCCACGTAAACGCACGGAAGATTGAGCTGGCCGATTTTCTCCTTCAACGTCATGCGTCCCATCAAATCGCTCATTCGTCGCTCAATGGGCTGCTTCGGATCGAGGTAGAACGGAACTTCAGCAGTTGATTGCTTAAAACACCCGACCGGGATTGACAGAGCGAGCCCAAGAAAAACGGCGGCGACGCTCAGTATCTTTGGGAGGCGTCCAAGGCCCCCTGACTGACCCATGTATTGGCTGCGAATCTCAGAACCTCCAACGAATGCGTCTGGCAACGACCTCTTCGTCGGTTTCAGCATGTGGCCCTTTCCATAGCATTATCGGGAATCGCGTTCCAAACAACTCCAGTAATCCTCAATTTGACGCCTACAGAAGAGCGAGGCGGGTACTGCAGAAACCAAAAAACCTCCCTGTGAACGCTCAGTTGGGTATTCGCTAACAACCGAGCTGAGGACGTGTGGTCCTCAGATTCGACGACTTACTTGCTGGCTTCCCGAGAGAGAAGTCCCTCGGCGCATCTCCGACTATCTCAGCTAATGAATAGGCCAGTTTATATAATGGTAGGCGGCGCATCGTCAACGAGAATTTGTTCTAACAAGAAATAACTTTCGCAAAAAACAGGCAGTAAAGAATGATATTATTGCAGCTCAGAAAATTAGCAGTATGGTCAGACTGGCATCGACGGGAACTTCGACTCACGGCTCCTTATATTTCATGGCGTAGGTTTCTATTATTTGGCGCCCCCGCTCCAGTCGGTGGGCAAGCCTGCTGCGAGGGCCAGTGCCGCGCTAGCTCGCCGGGCATAAGAACGTTTCAGTTATACTGTCGCGGCTGCTCGGAGCTCAAACGATTGAATGAATAAAGATGACCTGCTGGGGGTTCTCCAAGCAATCTATGATCAAGGCCAGGCTTCGCGGACCGGGCTAGCGGAGAAAACCGGGTTTGCGCCGAGTTACATTAGCGCGCTGGTTGCAGAACTGCGGCGGCGGGGTCTGGTGGAGGAAGGCGGCCGCTCTCCTTCGCGAGCCGGCAGGCGCCGGGTGCTGCTGCACGTCGTTCCTGATCTGGGTCACCTCATAGGAATCCGCATTGGTCGCGCGAATACCCGCATTGTCGTGACCGATTTTCTGGGGAAAGTTATAAGCCTTAAGAAAGTACCGACAGAAATCTCTCAAGGCGAAGATCACGTTTTCGATTTGATTGATCGCGAGCTCGGCGCTGCTCTCAAAAGCGACAACCTGGTGAAGGGTATAGGTATCGCGATGTCGGGAGTCATCGATCGCAATTCCGGAACCTTGCTCTTCTGGCCAAAGGTTCCTGGCTGGAACAACGTTCCTCTCATGCGGCGAGTTCAGACTAAATTTGGTCTTCCCGTGGTGCTGGAAGATAGTGTGCGAACCATGGCGCATGCGGAACAAAAATTCGGGGATGCGAAAGGACGCAAGAATTTCGTATACGTCGTGGTCTCGATGGGAATCGGGGCGGCCATCTACGTCAACAACCGCTTATATCTGGGAGCGGATGATTTGGCCGGCGAACTCGGGCATACCACGATTGACGAGCGGGGGGAGCTCTGCTCTTGCGGAAACCGCGGTTGCCTGGAAGTGTACGCCTCCGGCTGGGCCATCATCAACCGAATCAAGAGCGGGCTGCAGCAGGGAGTGCACTCGAGCCTCTCGCAGCTTGCGGAAAGGCATCCCGATAGGATTTCCATTGAGGCCATTGTGAATGCCGCCAAAGTGGGCGACCAGTTTGCCCACACAGTACTTTGGGAAGCGGGCGTGCATTTGGGTACCGGCGTGGCCACGATCGTCAACCTGCTGAATCCCGAAGCCATTCTGCTGGGCGGAGAAGTCCCGCGTGTCGCCAAGAGTTTTATCCTGAAGCCCCTCTTCCATTCCTTTCGCGGGCGGGCTTTCCGCCGCGCGGTCGGAAATTTGAAAGTGATCGTTTCGCGGCTGGGCGGAGAAGCGGGTGCCGTGGGGGCGGCTATCGTGCTAGCGGAAAAGCTCCTCCCGGAGTTTCTCTGAGATTTTGTCGGCGGAATGGACCAGAAGCGTTGCAGTTTTGCAGTCAAACCCGCCGAAGTTCGCGATTACTTTTCACTAGAGTGGATTGCAATCACCAGAATGCGCAGGCACGCAACCTGAGACGGAAATAAGCAATACCATACTGTGATGCAGGGATGCGACGCTGTGGGACAGCCTTGCGATCGCGGTCGGCAAGGGGATCAGGCTCAATATGTCCTGACCAGTCGGAGAGAGATTCCGGTAATGCAGCAGGTCCAGTTGCTCGTCGATATCGGCTACAAGGGATATTGCTCGTACGAGTGGGAAAAGCGTGGCATCCCGATCTCGAGGATCCGGAAATGGCGTTTCCGCGAATATGCCAAAGTGATGACGGAATACCTGAAGGATGCTTACGCCCATCGGCATATTCGGCATACTTGTTGAACGGCAATTCGCGCTTGCGGCCACGCCGCTTCGAAAAAAGTGTTCTTCGCAGTCCGGGCCTGAGTTTTCGCGCTGACTCCGTACTGTTGGAGACCTGCTGACGGGGCAAGCCCAAATTATGCTTTCGAATTCAGACTGCCGAAGGCAGTCTGATCGAGTGGGAAAATGATCCGTCGGGAATTTCTTGAATATTTCAGCAAATCATTGTTGTCGCTCGGTCTCGGCTTTCGATTTTCGCCGGCTGCAGAAGTGGCGGGACGAAGCGTCTCACAAAATGCACCTGTCCGCACGCCTGCGGAGCAAGTGCTTCCGGGCACTGCACCTCTGGCTCCGCATGGGGATTTGGCGGAACAGAAGGAGGATGGAATCCAGCGATTTCTCCTGCAGCGCATTCAGGAAACGCCGCAGGAGCGTACGCGCCTATGGCAGTGGAACTACCGCTCGGTGCAGGATTACGAAAAATCCGTCTCTCTACACCGACAACGTCTTCGCCAGATCATCGGTGCCGTGGATCCCCGCGTGCCTCCCCTTGCACCGGAACTCCTGGTCTCAGCCCTGGGGCCCGCGGAGCTTGCTCAGGCGTCCGGTTACAGAGTGTTTGCAGTTCGCTGGTCGGTCTTTGACCCGGTCGACTTAGGCCTTGGCGGATTGCGTGCCGAAGGCCTGCTCTTGCAGCCTTCCAGTCGCGAGTTGGCGCGCGTGGTCGCCGTTCCAGACGCCGACTGGACGCCAGAGATACTCGTGGGTTTGGCGCCGGGAGTTCCCGCCTCGGCGCAATTTGCCCGGCGTCTGGCGGAGAACGGTTGCCAAGTGTTAGTTCCTCTGCTGATCGATCGCGACGACGCCTTCTCGGGCAACGCCGAGATCGAAATGACGAACCAGCCCCATCGTGAATGGATTTATCGCATGGCGTTTGAAATGGGGCGGCACATCATCGGATACGAAGTGCAAAAGGTACTCGCGGCCATCGACTGGTTCGTCAGCGAAAACCAGCCCCCGCGTGTTCCCATTGGGGTGATGGGTTACGGTGAAGGAGGTCTAATTGCCCTGTACTCCGCCGCGCTGGACTCACGGATTGATGCCACCGTGGTGAGCGGCTACTTCCAGGAGCGCGAGAACGCCTGGAAGGAGCCGATCTACCGCAATGTATGGGGGTTGGTGCGCGAATTCGGTGATGCGGAAATCGCCAGCCTCATTGCGCCCCGAGTGCTGATCATCGAGGCGTGCCGCGGTCCCGAGTTGAATGGTCCGCCCCCGGCGGCGCAGGAACATCAAAACGTGGCATGTCCCAATGGGAAGCTGATTTCTCCGCCTGTCGATTCGGTGCAACGCGAAGTGGATCGGACGCGCCCAATCTTCGCCGCGTTGGGGGCCGGGCAAAACCTTCACCTGATGATCAATATGGGAGGGCTCCGCCTACCGGGATCGCAGGAAGCGCTGAAAGTCCTGCTTCGTTCGCTCGGGGTGCGTAGGCCATTGCGGCCCATCGCAGAATCTCCGCATTATGTTCGGAAGGGTGTTGATCCTCAATTGCGATTGCGGTCTCAACTCGATCAAATGATTGTTTTCACCCAAGGCCTGGTTCAGAAGTCGCCGGAGCGGCGGGCGGAGTTCTGGTCCAAGGCGGACGCCTCGTCGCCAGAGCGTTGGAGAGAAACCACAAAGTTCCAGCGTGACTACATTTGGGAGGAAATTATCGGGCGGCTCCCCGCGCCCAGCCTTCCGCTAAATCCTCGCACGAGGTTGATTTACGATGAGCCACGATTCAGTGGCTACGAAGTCATGCTGGACCTATGGCCGGATGTGTTTGCCTATGGAATTCTTCTTCTCCCCAAAAATCTCCGCGCCGGGGAACGCCGTCCCGTGGTCGTCTGCGAGCACGGGCTGGAAGGCCGCGCCCAGGAAGTCACCGATCCGAAGATCGACAGTCAGTACTATCACTACTTCGGCGCACGTCTGGCCGACCTCGGCTTTGTGGTCTATGCTCCGCAGGACCCCTTTGTCGGGCAGGAACACTTCCGGATCATCCAGCGCATGGCACATCCTCTGAAACTCTCACTTTATTCCTTCATTCTCAGCCAGCATGAGCAAACCCTGAACTGGCTGGTCGGGCAGCCTTTTGTTGATTCGGAGTGCATCGGCTTTTACGGCTTGTCTTATGGCGGGAAGACGGCCATGCGTGTGCCGCCTCTGCTGGACCGCTACGCCCTCTGTATCTGTTCAGGTGACTTCAATGAAGGGGTCTGGAAGTTGACCAGTGTCACCTCGAAATACAGTTTCATGTTCGACGACAGCTATGATCTTTACGAATTCAACTTCGGCGACGTGATCAACTATGCCGAATTAGCCAACCTCATGGTGCCGCGTCCCTTCATGGTGGAGCGAGGTCACAGCGATGGCACAAGCGTGGATGAACGAGTGGCTTTTGAATACGCCAAAGTGAAAAGCTTCTACAATCAACTCGGCATTGCGGACCGAACCGCCATTGAATACTTCGACGGAGGGCACACCATTAATGGAAAGGGAACGTTTGACTTTCTCCGTAAGTACCTGCATTTATCGAGATCCCTCCCTTGATCTCCGCCTCGCTGTGAGCTTCCTCCCTGGAGTCTCAAAAGGAAGCTGATCGAGTGGCCGTCAGATTCTCGCGCGTTCAGGTCTCCTTGCCTGCCGATTTTTAGAAGCTTTGCTCAGCGGCCTTGAAAGAGGCATCCCGAAGGTCACGCCTAATCGCCGAGCTCGTGGCGGAAAAGCCGGTCTTACAGAAGCGCAACAGACTGGCGGTTATCAATCCTCCGAAGCGGCTGTTGTGCTAGTCTACCGAGGTTTCGAGGAGGGAATCATGGGTCGGCCGTTTCAGCATCTATCTTGTGGTGTCGCGTTCCTGCTTTCCGTGGTCTTGTTCTTCGCCTCAATCAGCTCCGCTCAAACGGAATCGATCAAACCGCTCCGTGTAGGAATCATCGGACTCGACACTTCCCATGTTGTTGTCTTCACGAGAATCTTCAACGACCCCACCGACCCAGAGCACATCCCGGGAATTCGCGTGGTCGCCGCCTTCAAAGGGGGGAGTCCGGATGTTGAAGACAGCCGGACTCGTATCGATAGGTTCACCGCAGAACTGCGAGACAAGTGGAACATCAAAATTGTTGATGACATTCCGACGTTGTGTGGAATGGTCGATGCGATTTTACTCGAAAGCGTGGATGGCCGGACCCACCTAGAACAAGTGAAGCCGGTGTTGACAGCCAAGAAGGCTGTCTTCATTGACAAACCACTCGCCGCCAGCTACAAGGACGCGACGGAGATCGCACGATTGGCCAAACAAACTGGCGTACCTTGGTTCAGCTCCTCCTCCATGCGTTTTTGGGAGGAAACCCAGCGGTTGAAAAGTCCTGGAGAGGCGGTGGGGCATATCACCGGATACAGCGTTTACGGTCCTTCACCCATCGAACCACACCACCCTGATTTGATGTGGTATGGCATTCATGGCGTGGAGATGCTTTTCACGCTCATGGGTCGGGGATGCGAGTCAGTAAGTCGCGCGAGCGCTGCGAACGAGGACGTTGTGGTAGGCAGGTGGAAAGACGGTCGCTTGGGAGTGATGCGCGGGTTCCGAAATGGACTAAGGAACTATGGGATAACCTTGTTTAGCGACAAAAGCGTTCTCCACTCCGAACCTCGTCCCGATGTCTATGGCCCCTTACTTGGGGAAATCGCCAAGTTCTTCCGAACGGGAATACCTCCCGTCAATCCCGAGGAAACTCTGGAAATGATGGCTTTCATGGAAGCCGCCGACATGAGTAAGGCTCGAGGCGGAGCCTCCGTGCCACTCAGTGAAGTGACCCGGTGAATGGTTTTTGACGGAGGGGGGTCGTCCGTGCCAGCCGAGATATGGCCGAGGTGTCTAAGCCTTCCTGGACTTTGGAGGTGGCCTCCAGACGGTCGAGTGTGCCTTCCGTTCGCTATACACCAGCGAATTCGCCTCTGTGGAGTTTGCGTGAGCCGTCGTCATCATGCAAATTTACCCTGCCCGGGAGCCCGGCCTTTGAGATCTAATTGTTCGTCTCGTCCTGTTTCCGGATATACCCGCCAATCTCTTGCACCGTGCCGAGCCAAATCTCGTTCGCCGGGTCGTTCAGGTAGTCACACAGGCGCTCGAGAGCGTTGATATCTGTCGTTTGGTAATGTCGTTCGCCGATTTCGTGACCAATAAAAATAACCCACGTGCCTTCCTTGACGACGTCTTCGACGATTTTTTTCATTTGGGTGAAATCCAGGTCATCGAACGGTGTGCCCATCGCTTGTGAAAGGTCGCAGACCGCGGGGTTGTTCGGAGACTCGTCAAGATAGCCCCGTCCGACAAGGAACCGTTCGGCTACGAGCGGCACGTAACTTCTCACGTCCAGTCCTCTTCCCACGAACTTCAGGCCGCAAGGGTAGGCAAAGGTCGTGGGCTTCACCCCCAGCAGTTTCTGGATTTGATCGTTAGCCTCATCAAGTTCATGTGCCATCATTCGAAGGTCGTAATTCTCCAGCGCGTTTTGCAAGAAGGCCGGATAGTTGCCCGTGCAAGGATGCGTCAGCGAATGATTGCCGATCTCGTGGCCGTCGGCCACGGCTTGCTTCCAACCCGCCAAGCGTTTTCTTACCGGCTCGGGGTTAACGAAAAAGGTGACCCTTACACCCTCCTTTTTCAACAGAACAAGTCCCCGATCCACCTGGCTCGTCCGGGCGTCGTCAAAGCTGAGGCTCACTGCCGCGCGCTTCCCCTTGGGCCAATGGAAGGACTTTGATCCTGCCTCCACAAGGGGATTAGGATTCCTCTGCCCTGCTAACGCTGCGCCCATACAGACGGCGCAGTAAACTCCGACTCCGATCATCCTTCGTAATCCCGCTATGCTAATCTCTCCTCCTCCATGATTGCGAGCATTGGCCTGCGCGCAGAAATTCAGGAAAATGACTCTGACGACGAGGGCCTATCAACGAAAGCCGACATACTGACGCAATGCTACCGAAATCGCTTGACGTATTCCAGGAATTGTTTGGGCGTGCCATCAAGATTTATGCCCGCTCTTCTGCTCCTCCTGTCAAATGCCGGAAGCGAGTTGTTGAAATGGAATAGATAGTGATGGTGCCCGAGATACCTCCGGAGGCGACGATGCCCCAGGCGCGATCGTAGTTGTGATGAATATCGAAGATGTGCTCGGCCATCACGGGCCATAAGTCTGGCCCAGCGAGTCGGCCATAACGATGAGTGCGAGCAATTTCTCGAGTGACGTGAGTCCGAAACAGTCCGCGACCACCAGCGAGATAAGCATGTAGTCCGCTCCCATCGCGAAACCAAACACCACTGCGAATCCATGGACTGCCACGGAATTGTGACCGATAAACAATAACGGAATGACAAGCGCCAGAACCAAATGGAATAAGGCCATCACGTTTTTTCGAGTAATACGGTCTGAAACGCAACCCACCGTAACCCTGCAGACTCATTTCCCGCGGTGCCGAGCGTGTGATCGACGTTCCCACCGGAAAGAGAACTGCAAGGATTGAAACGCCGATGGCTTCGAACGCCCGGTGCCAGCCAAAGTTTTCGGTTAAGGAATGGATCAGGATTGGGCTAATCGACGGCTGTCTAATAGAAGCTTTCGACCTAATCCATGGTCTGGCCGTCGACCCCCGGTCGGACAAACTATGGGATAATATCGCCGGGATTTTCGAGTGCTGATGAGTTGCGCTTTAAATAATTGAAGCGCGCGGTAAAATTGCAGACGATAGCCACGGAATGTACAAATCATGAATTTTATCGAGTCAGTGGAAAGCCTTGAAGAGCAGATGGCCGCGCCGAGTGCGCTGGACCGGGAGTCGGTTCGGCGACTGAAGGGCGATTTCATTGTCTTGGGGGCCGGTGGGAAAATGGGCCCCTCGCTGGCACGCAGAATCAGGCGCGCAGCGGACGCCGAAGGAGTACCTCGCAGGGTCATTGCCGTATCCCGATTCTCATCACTGGCTCTGGTCGATGAACTGAATCGGGACGGCATTGAGACTATCACCTGCGATCTCTTGAACCGTGATGAGGTTGCAGGACTGCCTGCCTGCGCAAACGTCCTTTTTCTTTCCGGACGGAAATTTGGGTCAACGGACCGGCCCGACCTTACCTGGGCTACGAATACGGTCATCCCCGCCCAGGTCGCCTGCCACTATCGAACCTCTCGAATCGTCGCTTTTTCAACAGGAAATGTATATCCTCTCGTCAAGCTGGATTCTGGGGGGTCTGTTGAGAGCGATCCCCCAGGTCCGGTCGGTGAATACGCGCAATCCTGCTTGGGGCGGGAGCGTGTTTTTGAATACTACTCACAAGAGCGTGGCACTCCCTGCCTGCTCTTCCGATTGAACTATGCCGTGGATCTGCGCTACGGTGTGTTGGTGGACATCGCGCGGAAAGTTTTTGCTGGTCAACCTATCGATTTGACAGTTCCTGCTTTAAATGCCATATGGCAGGGCGACGCCAATTCCTACGCTTTGCGCTGCCTCGAGCAATGTTCGTCACCGGCAGGCATTCTGAACGTGACCGGCCCGGAGATCATTTCCGTCCGACGCGCGGCAGAATCCTTTGCGCGTTTGTTACACCGTGAGCCGCTCTTTAAGGGAGAAGAGGGAGAATTCGCACTCTTGAGCAATGCCGCACGCTGTCACTCCCTGCTTGGACGACCCGAAGTCACACTTGAAGTGCTGCTCGAGTGGGTTGCCCATTGGGTCGAGCGCGGCGGTGTGAGCCTCGGCAAACCCACGAAATTTGAAGTCGCTGACGGTAGGTTCTGAACCCCATGCCTGCGGCGGCCCCTATGGATCCCGAAGCGCGACGGATTCTACTTCACGGTGTAGTGATCCCGGCGCATCCCCTTGCCTTAAACTCCCATCGGAAGCTGGATGAGCGACGCCAGCGCGCTCTCACGCGCTACTATTGCGAGTCCGGCGCGGGCGGTCTCGCCGTCGGGGTGCACACCACGCAGTTTGCCATCCGCGATCCCCGGATCGGCCTTTTCGATCCAGTTCTGAAGCTTGCCGTGGAGACCGCCCGCGAATGCGAGCAAGCGCTCGGAAAGCGCTTCGTAAAGATCGCGGGCATCTGCGGACAAACTTCGCAAGCGATTCGAGAGGCTGGATTGGCGCACCAATTTGGCTACGACGCGGGCTTATTAAGCCTGAGCGCGCTAGGGTCAGCTTCCATACCAAAGCTAATCGAACACTGTCGGGAGGTTGCGGGAGTCATTCCCATTGTTGGATTTTACCTACAGCACGCGGTTGGCGGTCGCGTCTTGGAATTACAATTCTGGCGACAGCTTTTGGAGGTGGAGAACGTGGTGGCGATTAAGGTGGCCCCCTTCAACCGCTACCACACCCTTGATGTCGTTCGCGCCCTGGCCGAGAGCGACAGAGAATCCGAAGTCGCCCTTTATACCGGCAATGACGACAACATCGTTGGCGATCTGCTCACAGACTTCCGTATCCGGACAAAGGATCGCACTGTCAGCATTAATTTCGTTGGGGGCCTGCTGGGGCATTGGGCCGTGTGGACCAAGCATGCGGTTGAATTGTTGGAGAAAGTTCGGCAATGTCGCGAACATCGGGAGCTGACTGCGGACTTGCTTGCCCGCTCTGCTGAAGTCACCGACGCAAACGCCGCCCTCTTCGACGCTGGAAACAATTTTGCGGGTTGCATCGCAGGCCTGCACGAAATTCTTCGCCGCCAAGGATTCCTGGAAGGCCGCTGGTGCTTGGATCCTAACGAAGATGTCTCTCCGGGACAGATCGAAGAGATTGACCGGGTCTGCACATGCTACCCGCATCTCAGCGACGATGCTTTTGTTTCGAATAATCTAGAGCGTTGGCTCCGCTAAATGCGTACCCGTCTCACCCACGACTCCTGAAATGCTCTTTCGGTGCTTTCCAGTACGCAAGGGCCCCGAATCCGCGCGTAGGCGTGATCCCAGCGTGATGGACCATCACTTGATGAACTCGGCGATGAACATGTTGTCTTGCTCATCTTGGAGATCCGTGGTGTCGCCGATAACATAGCGATACTGGTAGGATGGGCCAGCAGCAACGGTCCTCCCCATCCAATTCGTCGGGTCCGTCCATAAGATCGGCCGGTTGCCCATGGCCTTAGTAAGATCACCCAGGTCCCAATGGAGCGCAAAGCTGGGAATCACGGCATCGAACAAGTCGGTGTCCATGGAGTTTTCCAGAGCAGCCCAGAGGCTGTAGGGTGTTCGATCCAACCAGACTTTGCTTATTCGGGGGTCCATCGCTGCCGCCAACAAAAGCCAGATGCCCCTCACACCCCGGGCGGCCCCGCGAATGGAGGTCGGGTCCACGTCACTGCGAGCGGCGAGAACATCCACACCTCGTAAAATGTCATGGGCGCGCATCGCCGGCAGATTTCGCCCGATCTGGTCAGCCCGTGAGTTGGTCAGCCAATTCCCGAGGTATGGCCTCCGCGCACTTTCTCCAGGAGAGTCACGGGGTTCCAGTTCGAGTACAACTCGTCCCGTGGTAGAGATTCTTTCCGCCAACGTACCCGTCGATAAGATCCAGTGGCTGCTCATCCCATCCGCCACGAGCAGCACGGCTGGTTTTCGGACAGGGGAAGGCGGAATGTACAACCTTCCCTCAATCTCGATTCCCGGTTCACTCGCAAATTGAATGCGCTGTCGTTGACCCTGCGGGCCGCTCCACTCGTCCAGAACCTTCACAGCCGGAGAGGAACCGTCCGTGGGAACTTGCAGCCTGTGCAGTTCCGCTTGAAGTTCTGATATTGTTCCCGGCCGTTGTTTCGCGTGAAAATCGTCCAAAATCAACTGGTAGACCTTCCGGCTTCCCGGCTCATCCTCCACATGGCCGCTTTGTGTTACCAGAAGTTCATAATCGGCAAAGAGGTGCACCGGCTGTTCGTGAAAATCGCCCTTGCCATCTTTAAGCCAGCGGATCAACCACTTATTGACAGCCTCTCGACTTTCGAGCGGAGTGCCGTGAGGGCCCGGACCCAGGAAGAAGCCCACCTTGTCTTCAGCGCCGTAGAGTCCAAACCAGCGTCGCGCTTCGTCGTAGACAAGCTTTGCCCCTGGGGGCGTGAAATAATCATTTTCGGTTGCTTGAATTAACCATGGCGTTGGGGCAGACAATTCCACAAAATCCGCGGTGTCCAACCCGTGCGCAAGCAATTCGGGAAGACTCATTTCGGAATCGGGATCTGGCCCCGCAAATAAGAGCCGATATGAATTGGGAAAGCAGGCGGGGACAACCGCTTTGAGCCTCGGGTCGAGAGCCCCGATGAACATAGTCAATGCTCCGCCGCCCGAGCAACCCGCAGCCCCCACGCGTGCAGCATCCACTTCAGGCCGGCTGAGCAGGTAGTCGAGAGCTCGTTTTGCGTCCCAAATGAAGTATCGGGCCACGCTCTGGCCAACGAGGATGCTCTGGGCTCCCGCCTGTATATGCTCGTTGACTGACCAACCGGCGGCAGGCGCCTTGAGTTGGGGGTCGTAGGTCTGCTCCCTTTCGCCTTGTCCCATAGGGTCGAAACACAGCACCACGAAACCCTTCAATGCCAGGTTGGCTGCCGCCCTCTGCGGCTCCGGCTTGCCCTCTTGGGTGTGGCCGGACTGAAATAGAACCGCGGGATAGCGACCCGGGTGATTGGGCCGGTAAAGATTGGCGGTGACAAAAAAGCCCGGCAGGCTCTCGAAAATAACCTTTTCGATGGCGTAGCCCTCAGCCTGGATGCGGCCGGCAATTTTTGCATTGAGCGGCCCGTTGTAATCCGGCAGACCGCCCAAAATCTGGAGGATTTCCTCGCGCACCACTTGCTTCCGGCGTTCCGCGTCGGCCACCGTGCGAATCCGGGCGATGGTGTTCTCTCGCGCCTGAAGTTCCTGCTGTGCGATCTTGTTCATCCATCGGAGAAGCCGGTCATCGGCCGGCTGCTGCTGCACACTATGGTCCTTCCATCGGCTAAGGCCGTCTTCGGGAGATCTTTGAGCGGAAAGAGACGAAAGACTAAGGAAAGTGGCTACCAGCACTAGCGTTATCAGTTTCATAGGGATTTATGGGCATGGCTTTCGCCACCCGTTGGCGCAAGGAGTAGCCGTGCGTTTTCTTCGAGGAGAGCGTTTTTCTGCACTTCGGTTAGGCCCGATTCCTGCATCTTCAGGAGAGCCGACTCGAAATAGAACAAGGGATAATTGGAGCCAAACAAGACTCGCTCAAGAGAGACCTGCTCGACTAGGCGAGCGACTCCTCCTACTCCTTCAACCGTGGAGATATCAAAATAGACGTGTCCAGTGGACGACAACACCGTGTGCCATTGCCCTGATTGGAGTCCTGGAGCCCAATTTAGGACGACCAGCCGCAATCCAGGTTGATTCTTGACCAGATCACCCAGCGGCGCAGCATCGACCGGCGGTACGCGCATGAGCGGATGCTGAGTACGCACGTCTTCCATGCTCAAGACAAGCTGTACGATCATCCGGCAGGTAAGCGCCAACTTTAATAACTCCGCAAACACCGGATCATCCAGAGTATATCCGTGATAATTAGGATGCAGCCGGATTCCCGGCATGTTGTGCTCTTCCTGGCAGCGACGAACATCTTCTTGCCAATCCGGAAGCTTGGGATTTATCGATCCGAAGGGCACGAGCATGCCGTGACCGAACGTGCGGCAGTCCTTCGCGAGCCTGGTATTTACGCCGCTAATGTCCTTATGCAGAATCCCGTCGAAACTCCCGGCCCAAGCTTGCCCGACGTTTTGCTTCCGCAGCCTGGCAACCAGTTCGGCAGGCTCGTCCCCTACCAAACGTCGAAAGGGCCAACGGGAGAGACTCACGTTCGTGTCGACTATCACACCCGGTATCCTTTCTTCTGCAGGATGGGTGTTAAGAGACGGCGCATGTTTCCGCCCAGAATCAATCTTTTCGCCGATTCAGGGATGTCGGCTCCCAAGACCTTTCCGAGCTGTGAGGCAAAACTCCTGCCTCCGACATCGCTGCCATAAATCACTCTTTCCGCACCCAGTTCTCGCACAGCCATCTCCACGGTCCCGGAGGTGGGGTCAAATCCGGCCATTTCGGCCGACACATTTCTCGCGTGGCGGATAATGCGGATCCCTTGTTCCCAGTCTCCTCCCGTGTGGGCGCATATAAAGGACGCTTCGGGATGTCGCTCAGCGAGTTCGACCAAATCATAAGGAGTGGACTCTCCAGGCTCATTGCCGCCGACTTTGAGCCAGGTGTGTTGCAGGATAGGCGCCTTCATGGAGACCGCTTGCTCGACGATAGGATCCAGTTCGGGAGCATTGCAGCGCTTATCAGCCTCCAGCTCTCCAACACTGACCATGGGGCCGTCGCGCACGCAGCGATCGAACTCCTCTAGACTGAAATCGAGATTGCTTGGGCTCAAATATACGGAGCCATAAGCGCGGTCGGGAAAACGTCGCACGGCCCGCATGACGCGATTGTTTTCCTCACGGAGTTGCGCCGGATTGGGGTGAAGGTCGGCGGAGTAACCCTGCGAAAGGATGAGCCGCTCGATGCCAAGGCGATCGGCAAACTGAATCAAAGCCATCATACGTTCTTCGGGAGTGTTACCCGGCACGGAATGAAGATGACTGTGCACGTCCCAGATTCGGAAGCGCTCCGACGATTCCGAGGCGCTGTACGACAGGCGGATCAACGGAGCAAACACTAAGGACCAACTTCTGCAAAAACGGCTAAGAAACATTCTCCGATTGAGCACTTAGGATACTCCAATCACTGCCCGACATCGTGACAGCGGTCGCAGGAAATAAAGGGCAAAGCCCAACTGGTCCTGAGGTCCTGCCGCGATGGAGGTTTGGCGTGTCGCCTTTGCGCTTGGACTCGGTTGCACTCCTACCAGCCGTATGAACTGTTGTAGACAACTTTTCCGTCAACCACCGTGCGCAGCGCCTCAATTTCTTTGATTTCATCGACGGGGCAAGATAAGAAATCCTTCGAGATCACTACGAAATCCGCAAGTTTTCCGGGCTCGATCGAGCCTTTGGTGTTTTCCTCGAAAGAGAGGTAAGCGGCGTTGAGCGTCCACATTCGGAGCGCTTCTTCGCGACTGATTTTTTGCTCCGGTTCCATATCCGTTCCGTCAATGGTCTGGCGGGTGATGGCCATCCACATGCCGAAAAATGGATGATAAGGGTTGATGGCCTTCCGTGCGTCGAAGCCAATCATGTGATCCGATCCCCCCGCCACCACCACACCGGCATCAAAAAACGACCTGAAAGGCTGAAAGTCCCTCATTCGCAAAGGTCCTAGAACCTCTTTCACAGCCGGGCCGTCGAAATAGTGCCAGGCAGGTTGACAATCGAAGACAACTCCCAATCTCTTCGCCCGGGCGATTGCCTGCGGGTTCGGAAAATTTCCGTGCGTTACGGTGAAGCGCCGATCGCGAATTGATTTTTCCTTGTCTGCGGCTTCATAGGCGTCTAGCAGCACATCCAAGGAGCCGCCGCCTGTGACGTGCGCTGTCATCTGCCAGCCCAATTCGCTGGCTACTCTGGCCATCTCGAAAATGTTCTCCTTCGGCGCGCCAAGCACTCCGCGATAGGTGGGATCCTCGTACCCGTAGACTTCGGTATTCGATCCATAAGGCTCGCGCAGATACGCTGTCCCAACCAGAATTCCGCCGTCGAGAAATGCTTTGAGCGATCCCACGCGCAACCAGTTATCTCCCCAACCGCTGAGGAGCGGGATCGCCTCGATTCGTTCTCGGACCTGCGGGGGACTGCCCTGGAGGTTGACCACCCACGTCACATAGGTTCGAACCGTTAATTCGCCCCTCTGATGCAGAAACTCGTAGGCCCGAAATCCTTCAGCCCCTTCGCTGCGGTCGATGACGCTGGTCAGGCCCGCTTGATTGTAATGCGTCTGCATGCTCTTCAAAGCCCACAGCAGATCGTCGAAGGTATGCGGCGTGGTGCTCCGCACGGTTGCCAGCAGCCCCGGCGCGCCGAGAATGAGGCCGGTCGGCTCTCCGCGATGGTCCTTGACGATCTTGCCGTCGAACGGTTGGGGCGTATCACGAGTGATCGCCAGTCGAGTTAGCAGCGCGCTGTCAAGCACCGCGGCATATCCGTTGTCGGCAACAGCGGGCCTGTTGCCGGCAGCCGCATCGAGCTCGTAGCGCGTAGGATATCTGCGTTCCTTTAAGCGTGTGGCATAGACCTTGGGAATGAAGATGATCTGCTCGGGCGGCAAAGTTGCGGCCCGCTTCCGGATATAAGCCTGGAGGTCGCCAATCGTATGAATTACGGGCATCGGCCCATCCTTTTCTGCCAGGGCAGATTCCATCGGATGCGTGTGCGAATCGATCAACCCAGGGGTCACGCTGTGTCCGCGCAGATCTACTTTCTTTGTGGCCGGACCGGCAGACTGCATCACCTCGTCATTCGAACCGACGTTGAGAAAGCGGCCGCCGCGAATGGCGAAGGCTTCGACAATAGGACGATCTTTCCACATCGTGATGACCCGGCCGTTGAAATAGATGGTATCTGCCGTCTGCGCAGCCGCCTGTGTGACTCCGAACACGATGAGGATAAAAGGGCAAAGAAGGCGAGTCATAATCGGCGCCTCCAAAGTGTAGATCAATAGCAGGGCCATCGCGATTTGTTTTTGCCGTACGGCATCGCTTCCGAATCTTGCGACCCGGTTCCACCAAAATAGAATAGAGTCAGGGATACAACGAATGACAGGATTCTCCACTTCTTTCATGCCGAAATGACCTTCTCATCTGCGGCCATTGTCAACTGCGCCTCACGCTCCATTGCACGCCATGTTGCTCTAGTGGTCGCCATATGACCTTGTGGGTGTTGAAGTACCCGATATGGCGAGGCTTGTCGTAAAGCGCGCAAACCTGCCTCGAGAGATTGATGTAGTACCAGCTTTTGGCCTTAACGCGGCCTTCCCAACTTACCGAAAGTGCATCAACAGTTCAGCCAGGGCCCGCAAGTAGATGCGTTCGGACGCCGGGTCGAGGTGAGTGACAGCCACTTCGTACCCCCCTTCGGCATAAGCTTTCTGCTCCGGGAAATAGCCAATATAGCCGTTTGTGTAGCCCATGACGTGTGCATAAGTGGCTGGTGAAGCGGCCTTAACCTGCCTCCCGATGTTGCTGAACATCTCCCCTGGAAAGGTGGTCCACATTAGGTCGCCAATGCGAACGACAGTCGTAGGGACCTGCACAACGGTCGCAGTGAAATCTTGGAACAGCTCACGATATTGTCGCGGTAGAAGAATCTCGGCCGTTTCAATTTGAACGGGCGGTTTGACCCAAGGCTCAGGCGAGAGCTGGCGGTAAACGCGGACGACTTCGCGTCCGATCTCTTCCCCGAGCGCCCAAGTGTTTTCGACATTATCGGCATTACCGTCGAGGCCCCCCACGAAGCGCGGATTGGTGTCACCGGCGGCCCCCTGCAAGTAAATGGCGCCCAACCCCGGAAACTGCTTTTCCACGAATTCTTGCATGCGTCCCATCCACTCGCCGGAGATCTTGCTGTTACGCCCTCCGAGCGAAGTCCCGTGACAGGCGTAATGAATCATCACCGCCAGAGCGTGGCCTGCTGCAGTGTCGAGGCGTACGATCTCTACCGCGTCGTCGATCGGCCCCATTGGGTTAGCGCCTAGCCGCACGACGCCCCCGAATTCGTGAACCAAAATCGGTTTATCGGTCTTGTGCTTGCCAAAGGATTGGCTGGAGTTGTTCTCATCGAATGTCAAGGAGGAGTCCGAATCGGCGGCCTTGGTCTGGCGCCGGTTCATGGCAATACGCGAATGCCCCGTGCCCGCAGCAATTCGGACGGGCTGCAGGTTGGCGATCGCTTGCGTGACGGCTTTCGTGAGCCTATCCGCAAATTGGCGGTCCCAATTGGTCCTTGGGTCGGCATTCGGCGACGGCGCGGCATGGTTGTGTGCGTCGCCAAGGAGAATGTTCTCCATTGGAATGCCCGTGGCCTCCGAGATTTTGCGCCGAAAAAGGTCGTGTCCCTGAATTTCGATGACGTCGGCCTCGACAAAGGCCAAACGGACACCGGAGGCTTCGAAAACCAGGGCTCGAGCGTACAAGCGGTCATTCCCGTGGATCCCGTCCGACGGTGCGCCGCGCAAGTCATAACCACCCATCATCACCGGCTCGGCAGGAGTGATATCGGCTTTCGCGTATCCCGCGCGTAAGTCCTGGGCGCGGCCCGCAATCGCGGCGTACATCAAGAAACTGACGGTGCAAAAGAATCTCATTCGGCGAGTCCTGTATATTCGTTCTTTCCCGGCTCCATTGTCAGTCTTCGAATTGAAACTCCTCCGATCCCGAGGCTCGCTTAAGCTGGTTTTGGTAAGCATACGAGTTGATACCTGCCGCACGGATCCGTCGAGCGCCGATTCGCGTTATACGCATATCTAAGATATCCTTTTATGTGTCGCGAATCCTCCTCGCCGATAATCAGAAAACTCAAATGCGGTCCGACGGAGTCAGCGTTTGGCGCCGCGCTCTCTCACTCGCTGGCCGACGGGAAAATATAATACTGACAGGACGTCTTCCAAGGAAATTCGCCGCCCGGATCGATGGTCATCGCGATAAAGGGCTCCGTTGCCAGCACCGTCCGGATTGACCACAAGTTTAAGTCAAGACAAATGACCATGCTGCATACCAGCGCCGCAGCTAGTCTCATGTCAACGAGTGAGTTCATCATCTTCTCTTCTGCGGGCGCCGGAGTTGAAAAAACTCACTAAATTCCGGGGTCTCAAGGTCGCTGACATGCGACGACGGCGGCACAGCCGCGAAAGGTGCCTCTCTCGGTAGAACCCAGGCATACAGGACGCTGTCAACCGCGGTCAGAAGGTATTGTTGGCCGTTCAGTTCGTAGGTCATCGGGCAACCGGTTAATCTCCCGCCCGCAAACACATGCCACAGCGATCCTCCGGTTGCAGGGTCCAGTGCAACCAGATCGCCAGCATTGTCACCAGTGAAAAGCAGGTGTCCTGCAGTTGTTAGGATCCCCGCGCCGACGCTCACGAACGCCTCTCCCGGGCCGACGGGGCTATCTCGACGCCATCGAATGGCCCCAGTTTTGTAGTCGATCGCCAGGAGCATCGCTTGGGACCAGAGTGGAGTGTCCGCGCCGCCTTGGTGATCTGACGCGCTCGCCTCATCCTCGCCGTTTCGAGTGAGATAGGTTACCGCGAAGTGGTGGTAGGCATTCACATAAAAGAGGCCGGTATCGGGATCGAAACTAGGTGCCCACCAGTTTGTCCCGGTGCCTTCGAACAACACTCCTGCCGGCTGCGGCTCCTTTTCTGGCTTGGGAATCGGTTCTCCACGCTTGTTCAATCCCGCAGACCAATTTTCGGGTCCGAACCGTGTGCTCAAAAGATTTTCACCCGTAGCGCGGTCGAGAAGGAAAAAATACCCGTTACGGCTTGCCTGGGCCAATAGTTTGCGGGGTCGTCCCTGAAAATCAGCATCAAACAAGATCGGCGTCTCCGTGGCGTCGCGATCCTGAGTATCGTGAGGGGAGGGCTGGAAGTACCAAATCAACTTACCAGTGTCCGCATTAATGGCGACAATCGAGCAGGTATAAAGATTGGCACCGGGGCGCACCCGGCCCGCCAGTACCGGGTGGGGATTGCCGGTTCCCCAATAGAGAAGGTTTAATTCGGGATCGTACGTTCCAGTCATCCAGGTAGTGCCCCCGCCGTGCGCCATCGCATCTCTATTCGGCCACGTTTCAGACCCGAACTGTCCCGGTTTGGGCAGAGAGTCCCAGCGCCACAGGAGGCCGCCGTCCCTCGGACTCCTAGCGTCGAGAAAGCCTGCGATGTCGGTCTGATCGCCGGAAATGCCCACAATGAGGCGATCCTTCACGACTAAAGGAGCCATACTGATGTAATACCCAAATTTGACGTCGGCTACTTCAACCTCCCAAATCTTTTTGCCGCTGCGTGCGTCGAGGCAGATCAAATGGGCGTCGGGCGTGCCGAAAAACAGCCGGTCTCCATACATCGCCACACCGCGCTGCCCGATATCGTCTCCTTCTGACTGCCGCTGAAAGTGCCAGATCTGTCGGCCTGTCCGCGCGTCCACCGCCCAAACGTGATTCGGAACGGTGAAGTAGAGAATCCCATTCACTTCTAGCGGCGTCGATTTCAGCTCTTGCTGATGCGCTTGGAAGGCCCAAGCCAGCGTGAGTGATCGGACATTGTCCTCATTGATCCGAGACAATGTGCTGTAACGCCGTCCGCTGTAATCCCCGTTATACGATGGCCACGTGTCGGTGGGTGGTTTCAGAAGCGCCCCAGGATCGAGCCCCTGGGCATAAATGGGCGCGGCGCACAAAAACAAAACTATCGACTTCATCACTTCAGCGTCTCCAAGTAAGCGAGGATGTTATGCATGTCGGAATCCGTAAACTTGGGAAGCAACTGCCGGTGCACGGCAAGGGGGTCTTTTAGCTCCAACTTTATCGCATCGAGCGGCCAGGAATGGTACCAACCTGCGTCATCATCGATAGCAATGTCGTAGTTCGTGAGGAAGCGAATCACACCAGCATATTGCTTCCCGGAAGAATCGAGCACCGTAGCCCTCAGATGCTGATCTTGAGGGTAGAGAAGGTGCGCCTGTAATTCAACAGCCGGATATCTGCGAGCAATTCCTTTGAGGTCGCTCGTCGGCGAGTGGCAGGCTGAACATCCGCCCGCGCCATAGAAAAATGCCTTCCCGTCCTCAACCTTGCCGATTAGCAGCTTGGCACCTGAATATTCCGGACCGGGTTCTTTTGGCGACCTGAGGTCGGATTCCGCAAGCCGATAGCGAAGAAATGCCACGACGTCCATGATCTGATCGGAAGTGAGCTGAATTGCTGGCATTCCTTTATCCGGACGTCCATCGCGAATCACTGAACCAATGAGGTTCCCGTTCTCGTCGTGCCGCACGACGGCGCTACGCATGAGATTTGGCCCGGCGGAGCCACCATTGGCCTCACGACCATGGCAGAACGCGCACTTCTTCAGAAACTGGCTGCGCCCACGCTCCACTGCGTCGGCGGGATGCTGCTGCCAAGACCCGTGACGTGTTTTTGCTGCTGCTGTTGCCTGCCGCGCGCTCATTACACTCCCCCAAAGGCACACACTCACGAACAGCAAGGCGCAAGCTTGCTTGTGGTTAAGAATTCCTTCGATTAGATACATGGTATTCGAGCATAGCTTGGAGTGATCAATAGGAACTGCTGCTCGAACGAGGCCCGGAGGTCGACATCAAGCATAGCGGCCCGCCTCCCTCGAGTGCTTTTGCAATACGTCGGTCGGAATTTAGAACATCAGTTTCACCGCCAGTTGCCCGATGCGCGGAGCGGCGGCGCTAAACACCCCCCCAAATGAACTAGGGCCGTCGTTAAAGTTACCATCCACAGAATTCGAACCATAAAACTGGGCGTGGTTGAATATGTTGAAGAACTCTCCACGAAACTCCAGCCTCTTGGCTTCTGTCAACTTCAGATCCTTCAGGAGGGCGAAATTCCAGTTATTCATTCCTGGCCCATGAAAGAATCTCCGGTTAGCGGTACCCTGCCCCCCGAGAGGTTCCTGGCTGAACAGCGAAGTCTTGAAATAGGGATTTTGCAGGACGCCGTTGCTGTCAATGTATTGCCGTCGCGGGTCAGTATTGAAGAGGATTGTACCCGGAGTGTAGTTGGGCTCGTCCGTGGAGCCGTATTGCGGGCTGTTACCGGTACTGCCGACCAGGGACCGGTCATCTACCTCCGCGATTTGAACCGGAACTCCGGTGGCAAAGCTGGTGACCCCTGACACCCTCCAGCCTCGCGTCGCCCGGTTGTTCTTTCCGAAGAGCTTGTCGAAGGGCAGTTCATACGTGTAGCTGAAGGAAAAATTGTGGGTTATGTCGAACTCCGAGAGGGCCTCGAAGAGGTGAGGATTGCGGTTAATAAGAATCTGGTCCCCGAAGCCGGAACCATTATCCATCGCTTTGCTGAAGGTATAGGCGAGTAGGAATTGCGCCCTTCCACCCGTTCTGCGTAGTGAGAGCTCGAAGGCGTGGAAGTCCGAGTTACCAGCGTCGAGTTGATAACCGTTGCCCGCGTAATTCGGGCCCCAGAGGGGGCGCGTATGTTGAATGACTCCTCCCGTAGCAGGGTAATAGTTTTGGTCTTCCCCAAATGGCCCGCAGGTGGGAGTTCCCGGCATGACCTGACTCGGTTGGCTCACGCTAAGACAAAGCGCCGGATCGCCAGGATTATTGTCGGCATTTAGAATGAGGTGATGGCCGAAAGTCCCAACGTAGGCCAGAGTCAGCAGGGTACTCGACTCGAGCTGCCGTTGGATAGAAAAGTTTACATGCTCGGCATAAGGGGTAGGAGAATCAATCAACGGGGCTCTATTTCCCCCGAAGGGCAAGAATTGCGACCAATCAATGTTTGAGCTTGAGGTCACAGGAGGAATTGGGAACCGCTGCCCCAGATTCTGGCCCGATGCTCGGGTGATGAAGGGCGTAGCAAACAAAGGGGGAGCCGAGCTGAAGTAAAACAAGGAATAGGGGGCAGCAGCAAAATTGAAAGTGTTAGCTCCCTCGATGTTGGTATAGTAGAGCCCGTAACCCGCCCGAATACTGCTCTTGCCCGAATCGCCAAAAAGCTTGTGCAAAATGCCGTTGGAGAAGTTGGGTGAATAGGCCAGTCCCAAGCGGGGGCCAAAGTCGTTCCAGCGCGTGTTGGCGAAGTGGGCTGGAACGCCCGGATCACCGGGGAAAACGTATCCCGCTGGGGCTGTGGGGAAGATTACAGACTGCAATCCTCGGATTAAGTCGGGGTTCCTATTCTTCGCGTCGGACCAATAAGGAGTTGTTTCCCAGCGAAGCCCGTAGTTGAAGGTTAGGTTGTGGGTTACACGCCAACTGTCCTCCGCATAAACCCCCAGGTAGTAGCTCCTCAGGGCCAAGGCTGCGGGAGCCCCCTGGAAGAAATAATTGGGAGCGCCAATCAACATGTCCGCAAAATCAATCCCTGTCTCCTGACCGTTAAACCCAAAGCCCCCATTGCTGCCATTGTTAGGATGGCTGATGTTAACGTGATCCCAGTGGTAGTTCCCGCCGAATTTCAAGGTGTGCGTCTCAATTACCTTCGTGAAGTCATTCTGTAGCTGGTACACTTCATCATATTGCTGAATAATCGAGTTAAATGCTCCCAAGGTGAAGTTGTTGAAGCTCAGTTCGGGCCAATTCTGATACTGGGTGCTCAATTGGTAGATGCCTCCCTGGTCGGGCGCGGCGAAACCCATCGAGGAAAGGGACGGCCCGGTCTTTGCCGATAAACCTTGGACATTCTTGTTGCGCGTATAGCTAGCGGTGAATTGGCTAACGAAAGTAGTACTGATTGGGGTTGTAATGCCAAGAGTGAGTAACTGGGCCTTCCCCAGTGTTTGATTAGGGAAACCAGGCACGGTGCTGCCCCCATAACTCGGATTATAGGGATTGGTGTTCACCCAGGGATCGTGATGGTAGTAGCCAGAAATCATACCCAGTCGAGTATTACCATCGATTCGGATTGCCCATTTGTTGTCCCGCAGAGACTCCGAATTTGCCGACGTGGTGAAGTACGGGCCAGAATTGGGAACAGGAATTAACGGAATTACGTTCGGACTAACACTGGACCAAGCAGACGTAGGGATTATGGCATTGGGAAAAACACAGTTCGCAGAACTCGTGCACCCGGGCGCATAATAAGGCTCGCCTACAGTGACCGCGTATCCCAATCGAGTGCTAAGTGTGTTGGCCCAGTAAGGGCCAACGACCGTCCCCTTCAGTAGGTTCGCCCTATCGGAGAAGTTTCCCTGCCGTTCGGCCGACGAAGGGACGAGGATATTTCCAGTATCCACGCCAATGACTTGGCGTGTGCCCTGATAATCGCCAAAGAAAAAGGCCTTGTTAGGGCGGAGCGGACCTCCAAAAGTGCCACCGAACATGTTCTGGTGGAAGACACCACGACTCGGCGAGTAAAAGTTCCGAGCATCCAGGTCGGAATTGCGCAGGAACTCGAAAGCGCTACCATGAAACTCATTGGTCCCTGATTTGGTAGCGACGTTGATCTGACCTCCGCTATAGTTGCCATATTCAGCGCCGGCGTTGCTCGTGATGATCCTGAATTCGGCGATGGAGTCGAGGTTGGGGATGATGAGCGCGCCCCCTGCGTTTCCCTCTACCGTGTTGGCCCCGTTCACCATGTAACCGTTCTGCACGTCTCTCTGCCCGCTCATCGACAGGACACCCGCATTGAGAAAATTCGAAGGCGTTAAATGGCCAAACATAGCCACATCGAATGGCACTACGCCGGGCTGAAGAGCCAGAAGATCAGTGTAGGAGCGGCCGTTTAGCGGCAAGCTGGCCATCTCCGTACCTCCAATCACCTCGCCCATCTGAGTGGTTTGAGTATCTACGTGCACGGCCGCTCCCGTGACGGTAACCTCTTGTTTTGTAGCTCCCACTTGCAGCACGGGATCAACACGCAGGGCCGTATCGACGTCAATCATCAAGTCCTTCTCCTGGTATCCCTGAAAGCCACCTTTACGGAATGAAATGTTGTAATGGCCGATGGCCAACGCCGGAAAGTTATAGAACCCAGCGGAGTCGCTCTGGGTCATCTGGGCCACCCCTGTCTGTATGTTCACGGCCTCTACCTTCACCCCTGGCATGACGGCTCCGGATGAATCTCTCACTGTGCCTGAAATGCTTCCTGTCACCTTGCCTAGAACTATCACAGGGGCGAACCCTAACAAAGCCATCAGCACCAAGCACTGGCTCACCCGAGAAGACCGAAGCCGGAGGCCCCAAGCAAGCCCGAACGCCGCGGAGCAAATGGCAAAAACCCGTCGCCCCCCAAACCTAGAAGTACTACGGTTCGTGGTTAACAAATCTGGTGCGGCTTGGCAATGTTTCATAAAATCTATCCTCCTGCGGTGGGGACACGAGTCGCCTCCATGTGCGCCTCAAAAGCACCTCTCTAATCCAAAAGGGGATTCACTTCCCAGGCGAGGACGCTGGCGATCAGCATGCCAAAATTCGGAATGTTGGTTCATTTATGAAATAATACGACAAACCTGCAATTGCGGCTTTTAACGCACATCCTCTAGCCATGTCAAGCAAAAAAATGCGGCGAGCTGAGAAAATCCAGGGTGATTTCTCGCAATATATTGGACAAATATGAAGTAATAGCATATCTCGATCAGCAAAAGTGCCTCTATTACCTACGTTCGTGAAGCAGATCGGCATTGCCTCTTTTGGGCGCGCCGTTAACTATCGTCATAAAAGTGGAAGGGCCCCAGGATAACGACCATGAGATTCACAAAGGTTTCTAGTCTTCTTGGCATGGTTCTTCTGCTGTCCTTCGCATCGATGACGCTGCCGGCGAGTCAACTATGCTTGCCACCCGGCAGTGTTGGGTGCCGATCATCTGCAATTTTCGACAGATTTATGTCGGCATGATGCTTAAGACCGTCGCGGGAGCATTCGGCGACAAACCGATCTGCTTCTTTTTTGCAGCGCGCCGATGGTGGCATCAATCCCTATTACGCCGGCGTGCCTATGGATCAGGGCGCCATCCAGAGGCTCGATTGGACGCGTCGGGAACTGGGAATGGAAGCAGTTCGCGTGGCCCAAAAGATTCGAGCGGAAGCTTTACCCGCGCCAAGCTTGGATTTCGCCAATGATGGTCCACTAGTTTTCGAGGATCATGCAGGTCTGATAGCCACGGTACCAGCGCCCTCCGCGTTGACTTTGAGCGTGACAGCGCTGCTCATTAATAAGCAAATCGCCTTCGTCGGTATGCCAGGCGAACCGTTGTGGGGTTCCCAATCGACTTGCGCGGTCGCTGTCCCGTGCGCGACTGCCTGTTATTGGGCTACCCGAACGGATATTTCGATTACTTCCCGACCGTTCTCGCTGCCTCACGGGGAGGACATGGTGCGGGCGATTTGGATACCCATGTTGCCGTCGGGGTAGACGAGCGCACATTTTTTTCCCAGAGACAGGATGAAAAGAACGACGCATCGCAGAATCGTAGTAGGACGGGAAATTCTAAGGAATTATGGGCGAGCAACAGTTCGCAAGCTGAGCGACGCAATTATATCTTCTTGTGGAGAAGAACAAACTAAGAAGACGTCGGCTCAATTGTGGAGGTTTTTTGCATGGCAGCAGATGGGCGTCATCGTAAGTCCATTCGCTGCCGTCAGTGAGGATGGTAGCAAACGTGCTCTTCCACTAGACCTCGTTTTGTGCGCTCTTGTCAGCGGGGGTACTCCAGCAAGTTTTTGGTCGGTAACACGGGCCACCTGTTTTTGCTTTCGCGGATTGGTTTTTGCGAATCGGTCAAGTCGGCCAAAGTGAGAAGACCGGTCGCAGAGTTTTTGCCAGGAGATTGCCACGATAGATATTGTCCCTACCGAAAATGCTATCCGGCGCGAATACCCTTGAATCAGTGATTTTCAAGAAGATGAAATTGAAGCAGGCTAACCAGGAGATCGGAATGTACCAATGTTACGTTGGGTTGAAAACGGCTGGATGGAGTTTTCGGTAAGCACAATCGACCGCCGCCAAAAACAAGTGGTTTTGGGGCGATGTCCGGTTGATGCCATAACGACGCCGGCCGTTTATCAGGTCCCTTGGCGGGTGGAAACATTTGGCTGAAATCGCCACCTTCCCTAACTGCAAGCCGCATTTTCGAGACCCCGCTAGGACTTCAGTTTCATCCTCTCGTACTTTCGCTCCATTGCTGACTACGGAAGGACTCTGCATTCTTCTCCCGAAGTCTTTCAAGCGGGAACGATGGTGCCTGATGAAGCTCGAAATCTTCATCTCATTGCTCGTCGCTAATCTTCCTAGTGGAGTGTCGTATGTCAGGGGGCGTCGAAAAATCGGCAACCCTGTTCAATAGCGGAATTTGAACTCGCGCCGGTCAATACATTTTCCGGAGGCACAGGCATGAAGGCACGATATATAAAAACTCTAATCATGGCAGTTTTGGCTTTGACGATTTCAAGCGCAGCGAAAGCCCAGAAAACTTCGGACATCATAAACACGGGCGACGATTTCTTGGCGGTTTGTCAATATGACAACAATCGTCCGCCTGATGTTTGCCTCGCCTACGTTGCTGGCGTGGCCGGCACGCTCGCGCTCAATTGGTCCGACACCGGTCAGCGTATTTGTATTCCCGATAACGCGACACTCAGAACTACCCTTGATTTGGTCCTCCAATATATCAAAGACAACCCGGAAAAGCGAAATCAAAAAACTATTTTCTTGATTGCGCAAGTAGCAATCAAGAAATATGTGTGCGAGGCGCCGAAACAGCCAGCCGCGTCGGCTCCGGCGCCAGACCCGAAGGTGCACCAGTGAGCATCCAAATGCTAGTCAAGGAGAACGTATGGACACCAAAGCATGGAAGTCTTCTATTCGGACTTCCCTGGATGTAAACATTGCCTGGGATTCCAGAACGAGTAGGACGTACTTTCAGGCAATACCTCCCGGTGTGGGGCAAGGATCAACGCAAGCTCGCCAACGATCCTGCGAGAGAACTCCGGTCATATCACCAAGAAATAAAAAAAATCACTCTATTGTTTGTCGTAAACGACGACGTTATTTACCTCCTGCCCCTGCGCGTCCATGCCCTTGAATGTCGAGGTCCGCGTTTTCCCGTTTTTAGAAACCACCGATGTCACGGTCATCACCACTTGGTCGCCTTTCTTCAACGTGGACTCGGTCGTGCGGGCGTCGATCCGCTTCAAGGCTACTGTATCAGCGTTCGGCATGCCGGTAAGGGGGTAGTCTTTGCCGTCGTATTTTGCGGTGTACGCGACGTGAGTCGGATTCCCAGTGGCGTCGATTCCGTCTGCACTGAGCTTGATGTTATCCGCGTCAGAGTCGATCGTTACGGTGATATTCTTCGGTGCTGGCCCCGGGCTGTACTTCGACTTGGTAGGGTTCATCTTCCAGGTCCCAGAGTGCTGATCAGCTGCCGCGGCGGGAACGTTCAGAGCGAGTGCCACGAGCAGCAGTGTCGTTGCGAAAGCGGCAAACATCTTGATTCGCATAATCCGGCCTCCTTCATGGGGTATTACTGCTGCAGCTTTTATGCGCGGACCTTGGCAGAAAGTCCAGAGGATTCTTGCAGATTTCCACAGGGGCTTGCGTGCACGCAAGAGAAGTCCTCGATTGCTCCCCGGGAAGTCCGATTACCGAAGAAATCCACTTGTCCGAGAACAGCAGATGGTTTAGTTGGAAGTTTTCCCAGGGTTGACCGGATACGCAGCGATCGAGAGCCTTGGAAAGTTACGCAGCCACTGGTGTCTGAAATAGGTTACGACAGTGAGGTTGCCATCGAAACGAGCGGAGATTTGCGATTGGTCGTGACACCGGCGTATCCGGCGTTCGCCCTTCCAGTGCGGTATGCGTGCGATGGTTGTTGAAGTAGGTCCTGAAATCGAGCAGCTTGTTTTCGAGATCTGCAGTGGTCCAGAACAACATGCGATCCAAATACTCGCTTCGAAGGGTGCCAATCAGCCTTTCCACGAATGGATGGGACAGGGGAACGTAGGGGATGGACTTGATTTCCGTCACCTCCGCTACCCGCAGATTGGCTTGCCACTGGTGGAACCGATAAAGTGGATCGTTGTCGGAACTAAGGTACTTCGGCATCCAGAGCTGCTCTCGAATGCCGCGGTTGAACATCCGACAGAGTCCGACACCATCGACCTTTCCCGCATGGACGCCGAACCCAATGATGCGGCGCGTGCATTGATCCATGACCACCAGGACCCAGTGGGTCCGCAACGTGGCTGACTCACACCTGAACAGATCAATACTCCAGAGGCTGTCTTTCATGTGGCCCAGGAAAGTCAGCCAGGAGGGACCACCGGAGTCCTGGCCCGGCCGGTGGTGATGGGCGAGAATCCTGCGAACCACGTCTTTATCGATTTGGATGTGGAACGCCAAGGCGATCTGTTGTGCGATTCGCGGACGGCCCCAGGTGGGATTACGCTGCTTCATTTCGACGACCGCACGGACGAGCTCTGCATGCGGTCCTTTCGGGCAGGGCTTCCGACGGCGATTCGGGGAGAACAGCATCCGGTACTTTCGCTTGCTCATAGCTTTGTGAAGGGCTAGCAGAGTCGAGGGCTTCAGTACGATTGCGGAACGGAGCAGGCGAGTTGGACGCATCAAGAGCGCCAGCAAGCCAGCAAGGATGCGGTCTGACGAGTGTAGATGGGGGGGCGTTGCCGGGAGCGATTCAGGAGCAGGAGTTGGTGTTTGAGGAGAAGCAACTCAGCAACGATGGAACGGACACCGCCAGGTCCGAGCAGGCGGGCCAGGGTAGCAAGGAAATGGATGAAGAGAACCACCAGATGGCGCATCGAAGAATGGTAGCAAGACGGGCAATCCTGAGGAATCGTGGGTGAAATAACAATTCGCCAGCCACGCCCGAGACTCGAAGGGGACCTCAGTGTAGCGGGATACGCCGAGCTTTTACGATTACCGAGTGCGACTGGCGTAGGGCGTTCCGAGGTTGACGCGTCCTTCGCTGTTCCTTTTGCACAGAAGACCCTTTCGATTGCTCTTGACATGCACGTTCTTGGAGAACAAAATCGTGCCTGATTTCGCCTTGAGAGGCGAGACCTCAACTTCGTAATCCGAGCGCAGTTTCTTAAAAGACAAGCTCCGCATCGAGCGCCAAAAGGGCAGTACCTCAGCAGTTCCTTTTTCTCCATTCGTGCGGGGCCTAACCTCCTGTCCGACGTACAGGTCTGCACACTTAAGACGCCAGCGGCTCCAGGCCACACCACTCAAGCCCGACTCGCTTCTGCGAGCAGGGATATCGAATTTTTTGAAAAGGAGAACTAGCATGTCAGAAGGAAACAAGAATATAGTCCGTCGTTTGGTCGAAGAAGTTTGGAACAAGGGCAATCTCTCGGTGGCAGACGAGTTCTTTGCCCCCAACTACTCCCACCACGATCCTTCGACGCCCGATCTTGGGCGTGGCCCCGAGAGTGAGAAGAAGAGAGCGACTCTCTACCGCACTGCCTTCCCCGATCTTCGACTAACGATCGAGGACATCATTGCCGAAGGCGAAACAGTGACGGCTCGTTGGTCCTGCCGGGGCACCCATAGAGGTGATCTCAGCGGGATTGGACCAACGGGAAATCAGATCAACATCTCTGGCGTGACCGTTGCCCGCCTCTCGAACGGCAAGATGGTGGAAGGCTGGGTAAACTGGGATGCTCTGGGCCTAATGCAGCAGCTCGGCGTCGTCCCTGAGGTGGCCAAAGTCAAGGCCGCCGCAAGGTAGGCGTCGCGACTTCCCCTGCAAAACCGGAAGGCTCGGTGTGTGTCGTCGGGCCTTCCGTCCGTCAACCGTTGAAACGGGTTGCGATGAGGCATGAAGAACGAGTATGTTGCCGAAACGCCATAAGTAGATAGAAGTACTACACGAATAGTTTGGCGACGGTGGCAGCCTTCGAAATCAACAGCAATCGCGTAAAAGAGCAGCACAGCTCCCACGGCAATGACCGTCGCCTTTGTCCAGTCCGCTTTTCTTTGGACTATATCGCGATTGTGCTTGGAGGTTCAGATATTTAGGTATCCAGGCCGGACCTTTTAGCTCCATTATTTTACGCGGAACTATGCCCTCCGCTTCCCCTCACAAAACTCCGCCAAACGGGGCGAGAGGATAATCGTTGTGATCCGGCTTGACCCACCGATGTTGCTATCGAGGAGGTACGGCGTCCCTGCCATCTAGCCGGTCCTCATAGAAGCTTTCGCGCGAAAAGCTTTCAGTCGGCAAATTCGGTAGTTTTTCCGATCCCTCTGCCATGCCTTCAAGCATGTGGTGAAATTCATCGACCGTCAGTACGCCGTGAGGCAGGGAACTTGCCGTCAAAGCCTCTTTGAGAAGTCGTTCGGCCAACTTCTCCAAAGGCACACCTTGAGAACGCGCCTCAGCAACGAGACGGGCTTCCATGTCTGGATTGAGTTCAACCCGAATGGTCATCGTAATGCGCCTCTATCAAATAGATTAGACGCGTTGGGATCGAAATGCCAGTAGCAACATCCTTGTGCCAACCGAAAATCGAAGCTCGACGTTGCTATTTTATCTCCGGATACTTTTCCCCCTCCGCGCCAGGCAGTTTTGGGCACAGGGAGGCCCACGCCTCTCATGGCCGGATCAATCCCGCAGCGAACTCTATTTTCTCTAAGTTGATTGCAGGTCGAGAAGAACCGTGAGTGCAGTTTGATGGAAGTCCGGAGGCAACGAGAGCGGTCAACGGATAATAAGCCCTTGAGCATCAATCACAGAGCAACCGAGTTTGGGTCGGCAGCGCTCCGGTCTGACGGAATTTTCGCGGAAACGGAAGGAATAGTTCCGCGTAATACTGAAGCTGACACGTCCCGCGTATATTCCTTAATATATAGCAAGCTCTGAGCAGAATAGTGTGATCGGGATCGCCGTTTCTGCCCGGGCGGTCTTTCGGGCTGCTGGCAGTTAAACAGCATCGTCGACGACAAAGCCAGTACGCTCAAGCGCTTGCGAAGGGAAGCAGACGAAGCTACAATCAAGTTGCCGTGTTTTATCCGCGGTGCGATCAGTTTCCTGGTGCGCTTCGGGAAAAGTTAGAGCGTGATGGAAAGTGGAAACGCGATAGTCGCCGATCAATTGTGCAGAGGTCGGATCCGAAGAGGCGGTGCATTCGTGATTGAAAGTAAGGCAACGAACCCGTCGAAACCCCAATATCTTGAAACGCAAGTTAAACGCAACGGGTAAAGCGGGGGAATTAGTTCTTTATTATCAAGGGCCGAGGTAGCTCAGTGGTAGAGCAGCCGATTCGTAATCGGCAGGCCGCGAGTTCAACTCTCGCCCTCGGCTCCATACTTTCAATAGCTTAGCGATCAGTTGACCGAAACCTGCTGCACATCTGCTGCACAAGCAATTCTCTGTTCCAGCCGCTTCATCGCCTCGGTCACCACGCTCGGCAACGTCTTGACGTAGCTCCTCTGCGTCGTTTTAACATCTTCGTGGCGCAGGATTGCTTGAATCACCTTGTCCGGGATTCCGAGTTCGTGCAGGTTCGTGGCTAAACCTCGGCGATAAGCGTGCCAGCTGCTGAATATAGCCACGGCAGAACTCGGCACCATCGAGGCCGAGCGTTTCGCAGCAAATCAGCGCGACAGACTCCGCTTCAACCTCGCGGATATGTCTAGTGGTCTGTTCGCCATCCACAAGCTTTTCGGACGTCGTGTGGCCGAGAACAATGTGAGCGATCTCGTGGAATGTAGTTTTGTGCGGGAGTGCGGCAAGGGGATTCACGGCGATTTCGCGTCCGTTGGCGAGGCCCTGAATGTTGCCGTTCATCTCCTCAAACGGCGTGCGCGTGATGTTCAACGCTCGAAGCGCCGTGTCGATGTCGAAGTTGGGGATCGGCGGAGTGTAAGTGTCCTCTCCCTCGGTCTGTGCAAGCACAAACCAATACGGCCGAAACCGGAAGGCGTAGCTTGTCTGCGGTTCGGCTGTCTCGTCTTGGAAGCCATCGGTCTGGGTGGCTCTTTTGAACGGCATCGGCATGCAAAGGGTGATTCCTTTCTCCCCTTTGCGAACTTGCCGTTTGCGTTCGAGCCATCCGTGATAGGTATTGAGTGGTCCGGGTTGCAGATTGCGGCGGATGCACTGTTCCAGCGCAAGCAATGCATTCCCGAAGCTGAATGTTCACGGCCGGACTATGTGAATTCACTCGCGAAAGACCACCAGAAAGCTGGTGATTAAGGCCTTCTGACGTTGCCGCAATTGACATAGTCCGCACAGACTTCTCCACGCGGCATCTGGCCGCCAGGAGAAGCGCTATGCATCACGCCGTAGTTGCAACTTGCTTCGTCTCACAGTTTTGCTCGGAGTACGACGATTATCTTGTTCGCTTTCGCGGATCGTCGGTTTCCACACGGAAGCTGCACGGATACGTAGTTCGCAAGTTCCTCAACTTTCGATTTCCCGACGGAAATGTGAAATGGAGCCAACTCCGCTTCAACGACGTTGTGGATTTCCTGGGCACGGAATTCGCACATCTTTCGAGCCGCGACACCCAGAGAGCATGGTTGATGATTTTGCGGAGTGTTCTGCGGTATCTGGCCGGGTCCGGTCGAATTCCGCAAGGTTGGGACGGCGGTCTGCCAAAGGTCACGAGTTACAGTCAGGCTCGCTTGCCGAAAAACCTTGCAAAGGAACAAATTCGTGCACTTCTTGCTGCCTGTCGCGGAAGGAAGCGACGGCATGCTCGATACCGAGCTCTGCTGCTTTTGTTTTTGCGACTCGGACTCCGGTTACAGGAAGTCGCCAATCTGGCTCCATGCGATATTGACTGGAAGAATGGTTATCTCCGAGTGCGATGTACGAAGACCTACAGCGACCGCGTCCTGCCGCTTCCTCAGGATGTGGGCGATGCTCTTGTCGCTCATCTTCGCAATTGCCGGCAGCATCCGGCCAGGGTATTTGAGCCGCTGCGACCGCCATGCACAGGGCAACGCTGCTACCTTCACGTCCTCAACTCCATCCGCTATCTCTTTGGGCTTGCCGGAATCGTTGATCGCGGTTCGCATTCACTCCGCCACACAGCCGCGACGAAGATGGTGAACTCAGGTGCATCCTTCAAGGAAGTGGCCGATGTACTCGGCCATAAATCCATCTCGACCACGTTTATTTACGCAAAACTGGATATGAAGTCGCTCGGGGAGGTTGCGCTCCCTTGGCCTGGAGGTGCGCGATGACTCTCTCGAAGCTGTCAGCCTACCTAGACCAGTTCCTTGTGATCCGGCGCACGATGGCGGAGGCCAACCCGCATTTCGGCGCCTTCCATCGCAGGCTGCTGCGGTACAAGGAGAAACTTCTCAGGAGGTTCTTAGCGTTTTGGCAAGAACAGGGCCGTCCGTGGCCGATTCGGTCCAGTTGTGTCTTGGATTGGATCACTGCCGGGAGTCACCCGGAGCATCCATATCGCGATCAGCATCACTTCTACACGCTACGCGCTTTCCTGCAACAGCTGCGCACCTTCGAGCCGGAAACGGAAGTGCCGGAAAGCCCATTCCAGTTTCGGCGTCCCAGGCGGAGACCGTATATATTCTCTGAGGGCGAACTTGTCCGTTTGATGAGCGCAACTAAGCGCCTACGCCTGTTCGATCCCTTTCGCGTCTCGACCATCCGCACGTTGATTGGGTTACTTGCGAGTACCGGGTTGCGCATCGGTGAAGTGCTTTGGCTAAAACTCGAAGATACGAAGCTTACAGCTACCCCACCATATCTGGTAATCCGCGAGACGAAATTTGGCAAATCGCGGAACGTCGCTCTGCACTCTACTGCCAGATACCATTTGTGTAAATACCTTAGTGAGAGAACGAAGGTGTTGGGCGGCAGACGGGTGGAGTTTGTTTTCATCAACCGTCTTGGCAAACGATTGAACTACCACTCCCAACGAATGATGTTTATCCGGCTGCTGAAGCGCGCTGGAATCATTAGTATGACTGGCCAACGAAGGCCATCCCTGCATTCCTTTCGACATACCTTTGCTGTGAAAAGGCTCACGCAGTGGCATCGTGACCGAAGAAACGTTCAGGCGCTCTTGCCCCATCTGTCGGTGTACCTCGGCCACGTCGGTCCAGAAAACACTTATTGGTATCTAACGGCGACTCCCGAACTTCTCCAAACGGCCGCCCGGCTCTTTGACCGGCAGCAGAACAAAGGAGTAAGCAAATGACAGGGGTGACTTCTCTCGGACCGTTTCTCCAGATTTTCTTTACCGACTATCTCATTGGGCAAAGACGGCTCAGTCAGCAAACGATCGCGAGCTATCGCGACACATTTCGCCTCCTGCTGCAATTCATCCATCAAAAAACCGGCATCGAACCCGCATCTCTATCGATTTCCGACCTGAGTGTCGACAGAATCCTCATGTTTCTCGACAACCTGGAGAAAGAGCGCAAGAATTCAGTCTCCTCGCGCAACCTCCGCCTCACGGCAATCCACTCATTCTTCCGCATGGTTGCCCTGCGCGACCCTGCAAGTGTCGGAATTGCTACACGCGTGTTGGCAATTCCATTGAAGCGCACGGACACCAAGGTGCGATCATACGTAACGCGCGAAGAGATGGACGCCATTCTTGCTGCCCTGGAACGAACCACATGGTGTGGCCGACGGGATCATACGTTGCTTCTCACTATGTACAATACTGGGGCTCGTGTGTCGGAAATGTCCTCACTTCGGCAGGACCAAATCAGTTTCGGTGCGAAGAGCTATGTGCACTTGTGCGGGAAGGGCCGTAAGGAGCGGTCTGTTCCTCTTTGGTCCAGGACCGCGCAAACGATCAAGGAGTGGCTCCGGGAAATCGGAAGGAATGAGAACGCTTTGGTGTTCCCGAACGTTCGGGGCGAGCCACTTTCGCGGTTTGCCATTCACCTCTTGCTTCGCAAAACAGTCCAACGAGCGATCTCTCATTGCCCAAGTCTGAGGCGAAAGCGAGTTTCCCCTCATGTGATTCGCCATGGCACCGCAATGGCCTTGCTTCAAGCCGGCGTGGATATCGCCGTGATTGCTCTCTGGCTGGGTCACGAAAGCATAGAAACCACCAACGCCTACGTGCATGCGAGTCTTGCTATGAAGGAAAAGGCGCTCGAAAAAGTCATGCCGATCGATACGCCGTTCCGTCGATTCCACGCCACCGACAGCTTGCTGGCGTTCTTGGAGTCGCTCTGAGCCGCTCAAATCACTGTGATTTGTTTTCCCAAACCACAGACCCATTTTTGTCAATATAGCCCCATCGATCTGCGCTGAAGGCCACCCTAGCCAGTCCGTGCCAAAAAGGCTCGGCACGAGCAAACTTGGGCGGAATGGCCCAGCTGCCCGCATGGTCAACGTAGCCCCATTTCTCGCCCAACCGCACGGCAGCAACTGACTCGCTGTATTCAGTGGCCTCATCAAAAGTGCCTCGGTGAATAAATGAGCCGCTCTTGTCAACGATGCCGAAAAGGTTAGTACCGTCATTTGGCTTCGCGAAAGCGTAACCTTCCGAGAAGTCCGTGGCGTCCAGGAATTGTGGTGAGATCGCTTCTCTACCTTCCGGATCAACAAATCCCCATAGATAAACGTTCTCTGTGTTTTGGCCTTCCATCCCGACGATGCCCGAAGGCATCGGTTTACGGCCAACGAAGACCTTCACCCTTCCGAGTCCGTTGTGAAAAGGCATGGTGATGTCGTACTTCGGACGGACGACAACTGTGCCGGTTATGTCGATATATCCCCATTTGTGGGTGAGTTCGATTCCGCCCAGGCCTTCCGAGAATGCGGCGGCGAACTGAAACTGAGCGGGGATTCTCAGTTTCATGTCAGTTCCCACGTATCCCCACTTACCATCGACGGGAATAGCGGCGAGTCCATCGTGAAATACAGAGTCGGCTTTCAGGCCCTGGATCAACAAGCGACCTGTTTTGTCAATGAAACCATATCCAGCACCTTCTCCGGGCAATTCAACACAGGCGAAGCCCTCGGAAAATGGATATGCCCACCAAAACTTCGGCTCAATCACGAATTTGCCCGATGCGTCTACATAACCCCAACCACCAGCGCCACCGACGTTCGCCATCCCTTCGCGGAAACGTGCGGCGTCCGCGGCGTTGCCAAATTGTGGCGCAATCACTTCGCGACCGCTACCGTCTATGAATCCAAGCTTGTCGCTCCTGATAATCGGGAATCGATCACTGTCTTGTGCTCCAGTCAGTTGAGCCGAGATACCGCAAGTCAAAAAGCCACTCGTAATGAAGAGCACGACTGCACGGAGAAGAGGCCCGGCGGCAAGGGCGAGGGGAGGACGCATGATAAATAGACGAAATCGCCTCTTGGTTGGTTGCCTGACTGTCTGTCGGGTGCGTCCTTGAAAAGCAGTCTCGAACTATGTTGATTCGTGGGATGCAAAACCATACGTCAGCGTTCGATAATGCGTTTAATTGACATAGTCCGAGACATGACATTCAGCTTCCTATGTCTTCGTTAACATAGGAAGCTGTAGTTATGAAACGCGGTGTTGGCTTCGAGCAATCGACCCGGTTTTTCCACTGCATCCCGCAGTAATTCTCCCCAAGTGGTGTGCTGTCTTTCTGTCATTTTGTTTTCCTCTTTCTCCTTTTTTCGAGCGTGATTTCCGCTTGAAAAAAAGAAGCAAATGCCCTTCCTAGCGGTCCCCTGCGCTGCACCGCCCGCGCTGTCAAGGCCGCGCAGTTTGCGTTCACGGGAGCGGAGCGGACGGCCTTGACAGAACAAGCGGGTGGGGAAGCGCACTCTTACGGCAGGAAGGGCAGAGGAATAAGTCCTACTTTTGGAAGTTCCCGGTGGTGTGGTCAGACGATTGATTTCAGGCAGGCGAAAAGCGGAGTGTCCACCCAGTCTTGGCCAGCCGGAGGCTCATCAGGACCGTTTTGCTGTGGAATTTCGGCGGCGACCAATTCGAACGACTGGAACGCCTCATGGAGCATGGCGGCGTACTTTTGCGGTCGTAGCCTAACCATCCTTCCCAAAGCGCAAAGGCCCGTACTCGATCATTTGGCACTGCGGACTCGCTATCGGTGATGATGTATTCGATGTTCTGACCCGGACGCAGTTTGACCCCACTTCCGAACAGTTGTTGCGCGGCAATCGCAGTTACACCTGCTTTTTGATAGTCACGCGGCTCTCGCGTGATGCGCTTGCTGACGACAAGATCCTTGATCTCCACATCTCCACTCGCTAGGCGTTCTTCGTAAGCAGCCAAGGCCGTACGTCCAACTTCCAGCTTTTGAAGATAGGAATCGTAGTCGTGGGCTTCGGCGAGGATCGAGAGCACCTCATGCTGCATTCGATTCAGTAGAGGAGGTGTATCGTGGCGTCGGCATTCGAGCCCTCTGATCTTGACTTCACCATCCTCGCCAACTGCGAAAAAACGGTTCGGGACTGGAACACCCTGATATTGCTTCGATGGAAGGAAAACAACGTATCTGTAGATGGACTCAATTGCTAAAGGCAGACGAGTCTGATCCTCGATATCTCGGGCGAGTTTCTCGTAATCCTCGTGCGTCGCTCCTTCCTTCCATACATAGAGCGAGTCCACCAGAGCGTGCAACAATTCATATCCGCGGCTCTCCGCTATTTCCTTTGCTACCAGAAGCGTTTCCCTGGCCACGGCATTGATGGCTTCGGGGCCTCGATCTTTCCAAACCGCGCGTTCTTGTAACCCGTATACCCAAAGCAGCATACAAGTAGCCACTTCAGCGAGTCCCTTTGCAGTTTGAATCTCAGCGCAAGGTCGGGGGCCGATACCTTTTGAAGTTTCTTCAGTTCTGTCCTTTTGGCGATCAGTCGCTCGACGACCCGGCTCGTGATGCCCCGCCTCTTCTGGCAAATTCGATAGTCCAGCTCTGGTATCCGTGGGGCATCGGGGCAGCAAGGACAATTGACGGTCTCGGGAGAGATGGGGGCGTTGGGCAACCGACGTCCCTACCGCGACCCGAAATGACTAATGGCCCCGGACCGCAGCGCGCAATGCTTGAAGTTGCTGCAACGCTGCGGGCCCAATTTCTCCATCCTGAAAAATGCCCACATTAAGGGTGACCACTCCCTGGTGCCTCATCGATTCTTCAACATAGCGGATCAGCTCTTCATTCTTGAAACGTAGGGGTTCCATTTCACTATCCAGCTTTTGATGAAGCCACGGTGCATCCAGGAACCATAGAGCATGTTGCTGAAGGCCTATCGCAGGCCCCTGCTCCGAAAAACGAGACGAGGTCGGCCGAACCAGTCCCCCAACCTCACCGGCCCAGTATTCCTGCCAGTCTGTCTCCCCTGGATAGATCCAAGAATTGTATGCGACGACCCGATCAGGATTGCCGGCCTTCACCGCACTCCACAATTCTCTCGGATCTATGTCAGGATATAGCTCAAGACTCTGATACCAACCATCAAACCAGTAACCAGATATTTTTCGGCCGTAACGCTTGCCGAACTCGGTCAAAATCTCCTGGTGAGCGCGTAGATACGTTCCCGAGTCAGTCTCCCCCATTTTCCCCAGAACGTGCGAGGCGAAGTAGAGCATTAACCGGATGCCGCGGGCTTGGAGAGCGTCAGCAATCTCCCCAATGAGATCGCGCTTTGTCGTCCATCCTGAGTGATATTTTTCCCAGGAACGGATGGGTGCTGGGCAATGCGGATCGGCATGATTGACGGTGAAGATAACGTAGCCAGCTCCCGTCGCTCTAACCATATTTGCGAACTGCTGTACATCGAAGCGCTCTACCGCCTCCTGGTACGGCAGGATGGGCCCTTTCTTTGGTGCGGAGCGAGAAGTCCAGTGGAACATCACCCCGTAGCCGGCTTTGACCATCCAGTCGGTCGGAGCGCGACTGTCATGGGCAGTTTTACTTTCTCTAGCTGACGCTGGCACCGCGTCCACCGGCGTCAATTCAATCGACCTCACTCGAAAACGTTCATCCAGATTGTCTGTCTGAACCTGGAGCTCCAGGGACACCTCTCCGCCTGGCAGGCGAATCTGATTCGCAATGATCGTACGATTGAAATTCAACGTGTCATCAAGAAAGACCCCGGATGTGCTCGGCAGAACAGCGTTGACGCGCACCCCGGTCCCCAGGGATAAATGAACCGTATCCACCGCGGAGGCGTAGCAAATCTTCACCTCATACTCGCCGGCCTTTGGTACCTGAAGATGCCAGTCTGCAGTTCCCGTACCCTTCCAGAGCATCATGCCGGTTTCCTTCCAGAGACGCACATTACCATGGAGATCTGCTTGGGCAGCATAGAGACGCGTGATGCGAAGACGTTGGACTTCCTTACTATCGTCGGCAACAGATTCCCTTACCGCGATCGTCGGCTTCGAACCGGCAGCAGATGACGGCGCGTCCGACCAGATCGTATGGCTAATAGTTTTAAACAACTGAAATGTTTGCGGAGAGATCCCGCCGTCTTGATAAATCTCAACGTCAAACGTCGGTACATTCCTGCGCCGGATGCAGTCTTGAATCCCTGCAATCATCGCCTCGGCTGAGAATTGAGGTGGTCCAATAGGCGTGTCGAGCTTGAAATGTCCCCAATCTTTTTCGACAAACGTCGTGATGTGCCCTTGCAAGCCTTGCTGCGGACCGCCGGTGAACTTCCCCGTGCCGCCCACTGGAAGAAAACCGTCGCCTTCAATAACCTCCTTGGAAAAATAATTCTCCCCAGCGAAGACTTCATAAAAATCATTCGCTTTTGGCAGGATCCATGAGTTGTAGATAACCAACCGGGCGGCGTTGCCCGCCTTGGCCGCGCGAGTCATCTCTTCCCATGGAGGGTTAAACGGATAGTAACTAAATATTGCATCGTCAAACCAAAAGCCGGCGAGCCGATTGCCGTATCGCTGTCCAATGTCTCGGATGATCGCGCACCATTGCCGAAAGAATTCCGCCTTGTTTTCGTCGAAGTGAGTTCTGCTCCACCAGGGAACGTCGTCGTGCCCGGGATGATAGTACAAAATTAGCTTGATTCCCCGCTTGTCCAATGCCGTAGCCAAGTCCCCGATCAGGTCACGATCGCACGTTCGGCCCGGGAGTATGCTATCGATTGTCTTGTTGGGACCTGGAAAATAGAACCCAGCATGAGATGTGGTAAACACAACATGGCGGGCGCCCATATCGGCTACCATCTGCGCGAAGCGTTCGACATCAAAATCGCGGACTGCCTGTTGATAAGACTTAGGGGGACCTATTTGTGGCTTGGTTTCGCTGGTCCAGTGGAACATCAACCCGTATCGGTCCGCCACGAGCCACTGGGTGCTCGCTGAGAGCTTCTCTGCCCTTGCCGCGAGATCTTGTTTCACGGAGGAGCGAATAAGCTCGACCGAAAAGAAACTCTTGATCGGAGGAGTACTGGCGGAACGAACCGTTAGAGGCTGTAACCCCGCGAGTAAACGCACCTTTCCCAGGCTCAGTCGGTCCCATTGCGAGCCGCAGTCAACCGACAGCTTCTGACCCGCCACTTCAACTTGAACACTACTTCCGCTCCTCCCCCCTTGAGCGATGATCGAGACTTCATATTCGCCAGGTTCGACAACGCTTACGTCCCAAGAAAGGGAGTCTTCCGCATTCCGCCAGGACTCAATCCAACCAACTTTTCCTGGACCGATATCGACCTGCTTGATTCCCCCCTGGCGAGTTGCGTCTGCTGCTGTAAGAATGTTGAACCCGTTGGGAGCGAGCTCATGTCTCTTTACCACTTGTGCCGCAGCAAACCAGGGAAACACGATGGAGCACAGCAACAGCATGAGTGTGGAACGATTGATCGACCGCGGAAGGTAAAACTGAGACATTCCAATTCTCCCTATTCTTGAATCTACGTGGGGCTGTTTATGTGTTCGAGCTACTCTTTAACAGGCGCGTGGAAGGTGCCGCGTAACTCAGGGTGGCGCCCAGGGTCTAAAAGTATAGTTTGGCCCCAAACTGTAGTTCCCGGGGCGTGGAACTAATTGACGTAATCTGGCCAAATCCCGTTCCTAGGGTGCCGTTCGCGTTACCTAGGCTCTGGATGTTCAAACCATTAAAAGCTTCGAACCTCAGTTGAAGGCTTAGTCGCTCTCTGATCGGAAAATTCTTGAAGAGTGACAAGTCGAGATTTGTGTATCCCGGGTTGCGAATTAAACCGCGCTTGGCATCGCCAAATGCCAAGACCGGCACCGCAAATGCCCCTGGATTGAACCATTGCTTAGCCGAGGGGTTGCTGAGATGCGGATCTCCTACGCGGTTCGGGCGTTCGTAATTCTTCACATCGTTCCCCACGTTAGCAACGTCTCCGGGAACAGACAAAACTACGGGGGTGCCTGACCTCAGAGTCCCAATCCCATTCATTTGCCAATTCCCGAGGACATAGGAAGCGACACCGCTATGGAGCAATCTCTTTCCTCTGCCGAAAGGTAACTCGTAAACTCCACTCATCACCAGGATATGAGTGCGGTCGCTGTTCGATGGGCCCCATTCAGCATTCAAGTTGTAAGGATTTTGTGGATTGCCGACATACCAGCCATCGGTTCCGTTATCTGTGGTTCTCGACAATGTGTAAGAAACCAGCGCTTGAAATCCGGCCGAGAAGCGGCGTTCTGCTTTGATTTGCAGAGCGTTGTAATCATTTCGTCCGAGATCAGTTCCGTAGAGCGTATCGCTTCCATAGAAAGGGAATGGTCTTCGTGCATTGACCTCTGCTGGAGTTCCGGCCCCTGGTTGCAAGGCGGTATTAGCTGCAATATTCAGATCCAGCCGGCTGCCTCTACTGCCTACATAAGAAGATGTCAACACGAAGTGTTCAGAGAACTGATGCTGAATGTCCACGTTCCACTGCTGGGACATGGCATCTTTCTTTCGCGGATCCCAAAAGTAGCTCACTGTTCCCCAGGGAACACCTGTCGTAGTCGGTGAAACTGGAGTCTTGTCGATCTGGTTCACGGTTGTTAAAGACTGACTGAAGTCGTTGTAATTCGCCCCGGCACTCGTATTAGACGGCCAGGCCCCATAAGTATTTTGGGCTTCCTGCGCCGTGGAGGACTCGGTATCAAAGTAGATTCCGTAGCCGGCGCGGAGCACTGTGTTTCTTGCGAAGCTCCACGCAACACCCAGTCGTGGTGAAAAATTATCATGAATGGGGTAACGGATACCGGGGTATCGGGCCAGCTTGATCCTGTTACCGTTTGGAAGATCGTTGAGATTTCCGGTGCCGGGAATACAAGGAGCAACTGGCGATACATTGCACGCTGGAGGGAGTTTACCGCCACCGATGAGCCAGTCGCCGGTTTTATAATCCCAATCATTGATCGAGCCACTACCGTAGAAATTCGGCGGAGGGAAGCTGTCATATCGAACTCCGAGCGAAACCGTCAGATTTTGGCGAAACTTCCAGTCGTCTTCACCATAGAGCGACCAGTTGTTAAAGGCCATGGTGTAGTTGCCCGTGTACAAGCTGTTACTTTGTGGAAGCCCCAGAAGCAAGGAAGCAAGCTCGATCCCCGTTGTCCCAACGTTCTGTGGGTCCGCAGTTTGAGCGACATTGAAGTTATAGTGGTGGCCGGTAGCTATGTTCGTAAAGTCTTTACGCGAAAGCTGAAAGCCGAATTTCGTGCTGTGTTTTCCAGTGGTCCAGGAGAGAGACTCTCCTATGGAGGCGGGCGACTTTGTATAGTTCGCGTAAACCCCATTGAGAAAGGGGGTTGAGAAATTTCCTACCGACAGGAAGTCAGGGATCCCGTATTTTGCGAGCTGATCCTGACTGAATCCGAGCGCGGCTAGCGCAGCCTGCCCGCCTTGGAGGTTTTGATTCAGCGTGAAAGGGAAATCGCTGTACGTATAGGTTGACTCAAAGAATAGATTTGCTCTAAATGCATGCACCCAACTTACTCCCAAATTCTTTCGTTTCTGGGATACCAGCTGCGGGAGGATGGCCGTTACAAGAGTCGAGCTGTCATCACTAACCTGGGAATAACGAAACCACAAATTATCACGGTGGTTCAATTTGTGATCGATTCGAACGGAATAGTTATTCTTGGTTTCGTCGTTCGGAAAGATATCCAGGCGATTAACGTTCAGATTGGACGGATTGCTGTAGTTTGAGGTCGGCAACATTAATTTAAGGTACCCTTGCGTCAGGGAGTCGACGCGGTTCGTCGGGATGATATTGTTTGAAAATTGTTGACGCATCAATGTACCGCCAGGACCAACGGTTGTCGTCGCCGGATCGTAGATATTTCTGCCAATCACTGAGGTCGAAAAGTTGCCGTTGAGTTCGTCGGCAGTCGGCACGCGACTGAGCACCACACGGTGCTGCCTCAAGGTGAACCGTTCGTAGGCGAAGAAAAAGAATGTTTTGTTCCTGCCATCATAGAGCTTTGGAACATAAACGGGTCCACCGATCGCGGAACCAAATTGATTCCGATGATAGGGTGGAAGCGTGCTGAGTGTTGCTTGGGAGAACGGATTTCGAGCCTGGAATTGATTGCTTCGAACGAACTCCCACAGCGTCCCGGAAAGCGTATTTCCACCTGACTTTGTCGCCACATTGATGGTCGCTCCAAGAAAACCCCCGTACTCGGCCTTTGCGCTATGAGAATCAACGGAGAACTCCTGAATGGTGTCAAGATTCGGGGTGAGTGCAGTCCTCGATCCTAGAATCGTGGTGTTGTTCGTGCCGTCCAAAAGGAATCTATTTCCGTCACCCCATTGGCCATTGATTCGAGTGCCGTTTGCTCCAGGAGTTAGAGTGATTAACTGGGAGTAATCTCGCCCGTTGAGCGGCAGATCTTGGATGACTTTTTCTTGGATGACGGTCGATTCGCTGACTGTAGTGCGCTCCAGCAGGTCGGCCTGGGCGCTTACTTCAACTTTCTCAGCAACACTTCCCAGCGAAAGAACGCTGTCTTGCGTAAGCGTTTGGTCGACGTTGATTTTCAAACCGGCTATCTGTACTGTCTTGAAGCCAGGCGCTTCGATGGTGAGGTCGTAAAGAGAAGGCAGAAGATTGAATATGCGATACTGTCCCGCGGGGCTCGTCAGCACTGTCACGCCGAGGTTTGTGGCTCTATTTACGACCGTAACCTTTGCATTCGCTACGGCGGCACCGGATTGATCGGTGACCGTCCCATTAAGTTGGCCGGACGCTCCGCTTTGACCGAACAGAGACCCGCACGATCCGAAAACCAGAAGAATGAGAACTGCAATGCGGTGTGTCATCTCGTTTGTCCTTTGCGCTTCGAAACTTCGAAATTCCGGAGAGTGAATTCATTTGCTCGATCCCGTCCAGATGCCGCATGATTGAAAAAACCGGCAACAGTTGTTCTTACCGGTTGAAGAGTGAACAGTTGGACTCGCCCCGAGGTCGCCTTCTAACAAAGATTTCAAATCGTGTCAAGACAAAATTTCAATCAATCAAACTAAATCCCGTATATTGAAATCTCGAGAATACTCCTCATGCCTTCATCTATAGCAAGACACACATAACAAAAGACATAGGTACAAGCGGAGCATGGAGATGTGACCTCCGATTGAAATCTAGTGTTGGCTGTTGAAATTCAATTTGAACAATGTATAGTGCCTCTAGTGTCGTTGTGAGCTGCTACGCTCAATCTAGGAAAAGAGGTCATCCGGATGAGTGAGGCCACCTCATTGGACGAGATGATGCGCCAACGTTGCCGCCAGATTCCTGTTCTATGCTTATCTCTTTTCAACGCACCCACAGATGGTAAGAGATCGTTCGCATCAGGAGAAACATGCCTCGCACCACAAAATCGTTGATATCAGTGACGGCCCCACTTGGGGTCATCTCTAAGGTTTTCAGCATACTGGAGGCGATCCACGGGGCTCCCTACGGATCGACACTTAAACAAATTTGTGAAGCAACTGCGATCAACAAGAGCACTGCCCATCGCTTTCTCAAGCATATGGAGCGCGAAGGGTATCTTGTACGCACGGAATCAGGCTCGTACTTGATCGGTCCCAGGCTTTCAGAAATGGGTACACACACAAATAATCGGGCCGTCCTGCAGGCTGCGGCTCGACCCATCCTCTGGGAACTATGGAAGTCAACACAGGAGACGGTCAATCTTGCAGTTTTAGATGGTGGAACTGTCCTTTATGTCGATGTAATCGAGAGTTCTCATGAATTCCGACTCGCGTCGCGAGTGGGTACGCGACGCCCTGTGCACGCAACAAGCCTGGGGAAAGCAATCTGTGCTTTCCTTCCAGAAGAATTGCTAAAGCGCACCCTGGAGGGACTTGTCTTGCCATCACTGACGCCTAACACGGTTATAAACTTGGTGCAGTTTCGGCGCGAACTCGATCGTGTTCGGCATAACGGCTATGCGCTAGATGATGAAGAGGTAACTTTGGGAGCGCGCTGCGTCGGTGCACCGATTCTCGGTAAAAATCAGGAAGCTGTTGCAGCGATAAGCATTTCTGGACCGGTGACAAGAATGGGCCGCGAGCAACTGCCTTCGCTTGCGGCTGCGGCTATTGAGGCGTCAAGCAGAATCTCCGCAGCGATGGGCTTAACACAAACCTCTGCAGTAAAAAATACGTCTGCGAAGGAGGTGCCATCTGTTGCGTCTGGGCGTATGTAATGGGAATCATTGTATACCTCGACGTGAGCTTGCTTTGGCGGAGATCGAAGAACGCGGAACGCGCGTTGCTCAAATTATTGTAAGTGTTTGATTCAAGAGATAAGCGGTGCGCCCGGAGAGACTCGAACTCCGGCCTTCTGGTTCGTAGGTATACAGTACAAAACTCTAAGTGCTTCTGGTGTCGCTTGCGAAACTCCACCGACAGACCCTGTCTCTGGCGAATTGTTATTTCGCCGATGATTCTTCAGGATTCCCCCTCCTCTTACGATTCTGCGATGCGCCATCTGGTGGTTCTTTTCCTCTATTCCTTTGCCAAAACTCCGCAATGGCTAAATCTCATCCATGTAACGCATGTTACACGACCTCTTCGTATGTCATTCATTTTTCAAATCCGCTTTTAATTTTGGCGAGCCACAAGCGGAAACGGTATGGATGGGCACCCCAACCATTTACCTCCGTAGGCCGAATAGGCCAACTAGCGACCCTGTTGCGAAAGCTAAGTGATTGCGGCACCGCGTCTTAGCTTAGAATTTACATCGTTCGCAACGAGGAGGGCGGGGGTTCGAATCCCCTCTCGTCCATCGTTTCAATAACTTACGCAGTTTTCGTACAAAGACTCAGATCTTCACTCCCGGAACTTTCAACTTGATGCGGTACACACTGGTGCTGGCCGTAATGTAGAGCGTCTTGCCATCTTTGTCGCCCCAGGCCACATTGCTCACGGTCTCGGGGACTTTGATTGTGCCGAGGTGTTTCCCTTCGGGAGAAATAATCCACACGCCGCCGGGACCGGCGCCGTAGAGGTTTCCTTTGTTGTCCACACGGATGCCGTCTGGACCCCCAGGCGCACTATCGTGGGAGGCATCGAGAAACAATGCGCCGTCCGTAACCGATCCGTCAGGCTGCACCCGATAGCGCATCCAGATCTTCTTGCCGGAATCCGCGATGTACAAGTACTTCTCGTCCGGCGAAAAACAGATGCCGTTCGGTCGCGGAAGGTCCTTAATTACAAGCTGGAGTTGGTCCCGTGCCGGTTCTGTCCCAGGTTTCTGGTGCCGTGCTCCAGGAATGCGATAGACACCGTTGACCTGCAACTCCTTTTGCGGATCGTTGTCCTCCTGGGTGGGCAGACCGTAAGGAGGATCAGTGAAGTACAGCGAGCCATCAGATTTGTACACCAGATCATTGGGGCTATTGAACTTCTTTCCTTGATAGGAGTCGGCCAGAATCGTGATTTGTGCTTTCGGGTCGAGGGATTCCATGCGCCATACATTGCGTCTGGCGTGGCCCGCCACGCTCACTCGACCATCAGGATCCAAGATCATTCCATTTGAGCCTGGCTCCGGCCCTTTGAATGGCTCTGCGCCAGTATATCCGCTGGGGTGCATGAAAACGCTCGCGCCCTTACCCGGGATCCACAGGTCGATGTTGTTTGCTGGGATCTCCGCGAACAGGAGAGTTCCTTCGTGCGTCCAAACCGGGCCTTCAGTCCACTTGTTGAAGCCAGTGGCTATGCGCTCCAGCTTGGAATCAGGCCCTACCAGCTGCTCGAGAGCGGGGTCGAGCTTCTGAATGTCCTGCGCCAATGCGGACACGGTGAAAGCCGTGACAGTCACGATCAAGAGAAAGAGCCAGTGAATCGCGATGGAGGTCATGGTGCGGAGAAAACCACAGCGTACTGGAAATGTGTTCATGTTTCCTCTTCGAGATTTTTCACTACATCTACCAATTAACCTACTGATATACACGAATCTACCGATGAACGCCACTTCTATCCCGGCAGCACTGAGGGTCTGCTCCGATCCGATGGCCTTTGCAGCGTGCTTAGAGATCAGCGCGAATCTGCGTAAGCCGGGCGAGCTGACCAATCCACCTGTCGAAGGGTGCCGACAATAAATATCCAGGACAGCGAGCCCAACAAGGCGATGACCGCAGTGATGATGAAAGCCCAAAAGAACCGTCCCGTCTTGTCCACGACCAAACCCGTCACCACAGGCGCGATCCACCCAGCCAGATTGCCTAAGAAGTTTTGCAGCCCGGTCCACTTGCCAGCGCTGATTCCCCAGAACGCCGCCGCCAACAGAAGACATACTACCGGGAGCGCTGGCCCGCTGACGACGCAGGCAGCAAGCGAGATCCCAGCCCCCACCTGTCCCACGACCATAAACGTCTTGCGAACCAGGGTTAGAGTTTTTCCTGAGGCAATGCCGCGATCGGAGACCCATCCTGCGGACGTGGCTGCGACAGCCATCAGGAAATAAGCCAACCCAGCGATCTTCGCCATCGCGGCCAAGGAAAAATGACGTTCGTGCATGAGGTAGAACGGCAGCCAGGTCAGGAGAAAGTACATCAAGTAGTTCATACAGAAGAGACCTACACACGTTCCCCATGCTGACCGCTGCTCCAAAATCTGCAACATGCCGGGCGCGGAGAGTCCCGATTGCGAGGGGGAATCCCTATGGCCTTTTGGCATCCAGCGAAGCCATGGCAGCAGCCATAACAGGCTAGTCAGGCCCACCAGGAGAAAAACCGGGCGCCACCCAAATCGGCTTATCAGAATTCCGTCAGCGAGCGTGCCACACGCTGGCGCTGCAATCGAGAGATTGCCGCGGTCCAAGTAATTGATGAAAACGGAAAGCGCGAGCAGGAGCAGCACGCGCGAGAGCCGGATCTCGTCCACTGCCGGTTTGGCAGTCATAGTGTCACAATCACGGTTCGACAATTATGCTTCGCCGACACGCTGCGGCAATCAGGCAACGCTAACACTCAAATCTCAAATATCTCTTCGACGAATCCGTTACGCATTCCATACATCTGCCGATTGCAGGTGGAAAGTCGCGTCATTGTACGAATCGCCGACTCATTTCACGGTGCTCAGTTCAGCAGCTCGGGATCCCGCAACCAGAACAGGCCGATAGCCGCGCACCGCGAAGTAGAGCACATAGGCCTGGCAGATTAGGGGCACTATGAAAGCCACGCGAATGTTGCTGTGGTCAGAAATAAATCCCATAATGGCGGGGCAGATGGCCCCACCGAGGATCGAAGCCACCAACAAGGACGACCCAAGTTTTGTGTATCGCCCAAGCTGCTTGATGCTTAGGGCAAAGATGGTTGGGAACATGATCGAATGAAAAAAACCGATCAGGACGACCGCCCACAGGGGAGCCACGCCGGAGCCGAGAAGAACCACGAGGAGACCGATCAGAGTCGAGAGCGCAAACAATGAAAGCAGCCTGGCAGCAGGCACGCGCTTCATGATGTAGGAACCGGAGAACCTTCCGAGCATGAATCCAATCAAATGCAACTTCAAATAGAACGAAGCATCCTTTTGGAGCATTCCAGGAATACTATGCTGCGCCAGTCGAATGACGAAGCTGCCCACGCCGATTTGAGCGCCAACGTAGAAGAATTGTGCGATAACTCCTTTTACCAGGTGGCCATAACGCCAGATATCGCGCAGCTCTTCCCCGGTTGACTCCTGCTTCACAGCTCCGTCAGCTGCGCCGACCTCTGGCAATTGGGAAAGAAAAATCACAACAGCATAGGCGAGAAAAACTCCTGCTATGACGAGGTAAGGCATCCTCACGGTGCTGACCACGGCCGTGCGATACGCAGCCGTCTCTGCGAGCGTCATGGTCGTCAACTGCTCACGCGAATACTCAAGAGCCGATAGGATAAAAGCCGCGCCAATGAACGGCGTCACCACTGCGCCCACCGCATTGAACGACTGTGCCAGATTTAATCGTCGCTCTGAGCTATCTACCGGCCCCAGCAGTGTCACGTAGGGGTTAGCAGCCACCTCGAGGACCCCTTGGCCACACGCCATAACAAATGAAGCAAAAAGAAATAATCCATACACCTGAATTGAGGCCGCGGGAATAAACAGTAGCGCGCCCGCCGCGCATGTAACCAAACCAACGACTATTCCATTCTTGTAGCCGATCCTTTCCAGCAGCCGTCCTGCAGGCAACGCGGAAAGGCAATAACCGCCGAAGAATGCCACCTGGATGAGTGCCGATTGAAAGTCGTTCAGATCGAAGACCTTCTTCAAATGTGGGATGAGAACATCATTGAGGTTGACCCCCAACGCCCAGAGAAAAAATAGGGTGGTGACGAGAATCAGTGGGGCGACATACCGCCGTTCGGTAATGGGTGCTGAAGTTGTCATTTCTTAAGTCAGCGCTCGATCGAGGTGCCCGTAGCCGCCATCCACGAACACATGCTGGCCGGTTATGTGCGCGACGCGGGCAGAGAGCAGGAATACTGCTATTGCCGCGATCTCGTCGGGAGAGGACACTCTTTTCTCCAGAGGGTTCTTGGGCAGTGCGGACTGAAGCCTCTGTTCGGGATCAGGGAATGCCCCGTCATTATTGTGGTTTTTGGGCCGCCGGACGCTGGCAAAGGAACTCAGTCCAGCATGTTGGCTAACCTTTTGCGGGTTCCCAATGGCTCGACATAGAGCCTGCTGGTCGTCCATTTCGGAGGATAGGGAAACTAGCCTGTGCACGGCGATCTCAAATAAATTTAGCTTATAAAACCATATATTTGGTAATAAAACTACTCAATTTGTATATTGGTCCAGGTCTCTGCTTGTCAAGCAGTTTTTATTTGCATACCCAATGGTTTTCAGTTGGGGCTGTGAAGTTAACCTTTGCCTGGTTGCATTAGGTCAGCCGCGCAAGACTTCAAGGCGGAATGAATCTTAAGACGGATGTACGCATAATGAACAGGAAGCGCGGCGGGAAGTTGATGGTTGGGACAGCCGATCAAGGCCGGCAATAGCTAACGAAGGAAGCCCGGAACCTATCGTACTACAATAAGTTAAGTTGAGGGCAGACTTGACCCCTTTCGGTCGGGAGACTCTGACAATTCCTTCATTCGACGGTTGCGGGCAACGAGGGCATGGAAGGCACGCCCGCACTGCTCAAGGCGATCACGGTATAGACGTGCTTGGCGCCAGATTGGGCAGACATGTCAACGTGCCTCATCTGAGGGATCGGTGCCACGGGTGTGTCGTGATATGAGAGCCCCTGGAAGAGTGGGCGCCCGTACACCACTTCTGGAGGTTGCGTGGGAAGCTTCGCGATCCCGTGCCCGTCTCGAAGCACAATGAAGCCACCAAGTCCACTGACGATATCGGCCTCGGCTTCCCAACTGATCTCATTGCCGTGATTTGCATCAGCGTGCGCGCGCACATTGACTGGAGCGGGGGGTGCTCCTGCGTCGCTTACGGTCCCGGTTCGGACATACTCTATCCAGATTTTTGCTGTGGCCTCATTTGGCAACCACGCGGCCTTGTTAGGATCACCTTTGAATTCCGCCGCAGCCGTGGCTGTATCCCCGAACGGAGTTGCCAGCCATGCAGAACTCAGGTCCACCGGTCTTAGGATGTTGCTCCATTCCGTTAAGCGCATTTGAAGGCAAGCGTCGAAGAACGGGATGGCGAGATAACGGGCATCCCCACAGAAGTGTCCGGTACGGGGATCGGGAGCGAACCCAATGGGAGCGCCCTGGGCTCGGTACTCCTGGAAAGTGGCAATGGAGCCGTCCCAGGGACGGTTTCGTCTTTCTCCTACGCCGAAGTTAACCATCGTGGGAATCTCATAGATTGCAGGCGGAATTTCAGGCTGGATAAACTCGGGCCTCGAACGAAACATCGCCGCAGTACCCGAACGAAGAAAAGCAGCGAGCACTCGGTCAGGGTGAAGAATGCTCATCACATTGGCCCATATCCCGCCACCAGAGTGTCCCCAGAGACACCAAGGAACCGTAGCGATTTCCGCATGGCCCGATTTTGTCGCAAACTCGTCCAGGGCCCGAAGGAAAGCACGGTCAGAACCCTGTCTCGGGTCGAACCAGAGCTCTGCGCCTCCTGGAGTTAAGTCAATGGCATCGTTCAGAACGTGATAGGAAGGTCCAAGAAGAACGCAGTTCCATTTCTTTGCAAGAGCTTGCCAGTGCAAATCGTAAGCAGAAGTTGCCCCCGCCTGAGCGGCTGGAATGCTTGCGCCGTGCTGGTGAACGATCACCGCCCTCACGGTCTTGATACTGTCAGGAATCCAGAGGGTGTATATGACACCAATCTGCAGCTCCCCTTTGGTCGTGGACGGCGGGTAAACAACTTGGAGATATCGACCTGCACCGCTCGATGGAGTAAAAGGTCCCCACCCAACCTGGTCTGGAGGTACCTGATTGCCAGGAGCCCCCGGCTGATGAGTCTGAGCAGCGATAGCCTCGGAGAGCGAGGAAGACACAAGCGTCGCCCCAAGGCCTGCCATCCCTTTCATAAGTAAGCGTCGCGTCGGCGACTCCAGACTAGATAGCCTTTCTGAGGCTATCCTCTCGCTTCGGGTAATCTCGTTCATTGTCTCTTGTCCTTATCCGGAAATTATGTCAGTGCACTTCCGCACCGATAAAGCGTCCGTTGGATGGAATTTCATGTTGAATCCTCTGCGTTGGCATCGTTACGGCGGGGGCCTATATTGATCTCCGCCCCGGTAATGCACCTACCGCTGGTGGCTCAGGATGAAATCCACCACCGGCTTCGGATCCTTGCGCGACAATGGGAAGTGACCCTCACCCTCGGCCACCAGCACCGTGATCTTCCCGCCGAGTTCCTTGTACCGCTTCTCCACCACCCGTGTCTGGTCCTTCAGCCACGGGTCGAGACTCCCGCAGTCGTGCAGAATAGGCACCCCGGCTTTGGCCAGCGGCGCCACGTTGTCGATCGGCGGCGTCTTCGACATGAGGCTGCGCATAAGCGGATTCCGGGCGTAAATCACCGAGACCTTGTCCGGGTTCGCGATCGCCCACGCGTACGACTCGCCCGCCTTCGCCCCGGTCCCCTCCATCACCACCTTCGTGGCAAATCCGTTGTCGACCATCCGCTGATAGACCTCGTCCCACTGCTTTTGCACGGCCCCTGGCCCCGAGATTGGTGGCAGCACGATGTAGTAACCGTTGGCCAGTAGCGCCATGGCCACCGCCGAGTCGCGCTCGAGAAAGCTCGGATGGAACACCCACAGTTTGCCCGGCGCCGGCTTCTGCGGCACCACGATCGACATGTCATCCGCTTCGAAGTTGGCCGGTGGACTTGAAGAACCGTTACGACTATAGCGATCATAGGAGGGAACGTATCCCGGTCCGCGCACGGTCGCGTAAGTATCCTCCTCCTTCAGGTAGAGGTAGGAATTTTCGAGGCTGTAGTAGTGCGTCTTGGTGTAGGTTGAATCCGCGAACGCCGGCCGGTTCGCCTCGACCGGATGCATGTGCTGCTCGATCCAGTCCGCGATCGGCTTCGGGTCGATGAGACTGTGCGGGTGATGCGCAACGCCTTCCTTCATGATCACGGTGATTGAGCCGCCCAACTGATGATAAATCTTCTCCAGTCTCATAGTGTACCGTAGCACCCAATCCTCAGTGCCGACGACGTGCAGCAGGGGTATGTCATGCTTGGCCAACTCCGGGATCTTGGCGAAATCTTCATCAAAGAGCGCCGGATTGTCCGCGTAGATACAGGCCACCTTGTCGGGGTTGACGACACCCCAGTTGAACTCATTGACTCCGCCCTTGCTCATCCCGATGAAGGCCGCTTTCTTCGCCAGGCCGTGGTTTTCCGTCAGGAACTTGTACCACACGTCCCACGCCTTGCCCTGTCGGCCGGGGTCGGGCGCGACATAGGCGATGTGAAAACCGCGTCTCAGTAGCTCGATTTCGGTTTGAGGCTGGTGGTTCCAATAGCAGCCTTGCCATGACCACGGATTGCCGGGCGCCTCCTTTTTGGGGACGACTACGACGCAGCGGCGCTTGCCGTCCTTTAAACTCACGTCGATTCCGAAGCTCGTCACCTCGCTCGCCGGGGCCGTCATAGCCGTGATCGCCCCAGTGGCATCGTCCATCATGAAGTCATAGCGGTCGAACCCTTCGTGCCAATTGGTTTTCTCGCCTTGGAAGGGGACGTACACGTCCGCTGCCGTGGCGTTGGAAGTCCAAACGATGGCCGCTGCGCAGAACTTCGCCCCGGTCTCAAGAAACTGTCTTCTTGAACTGTTCATGATCCTTACTCCTTCCGAATTCTGGCGAGGGAACGAAAACCGCAGCGGATGGCCCTGACGGTGCTCCTGCGCTGTTAATTCTTAGCAGGAATCCTTTTTTTTCGGCCCCAACTCCCTGGGATTCTATCGCTAATGGTGAGAGAAATTCACCATTAAAAGCATCGTTTTATGTGCGAAAATATGACTGGTGAGGATAGGGCGCACGTAAATGAGGATTTACATTACTGATCGCTTGCAATGCCCCTCCTAAGAGCATCGATGAATCGACGGGCAAATAGGACAAGCGCGTGGTCCCTATTCCGAGGAAGGTCGGAGGGATGTAGGAAGGGTTCAGGGGTGTTCCTGCTTCCGGGTGTTTTGGTGGCGACGGCGTTTGCTTTCGCGCAAGTGCCGAATGCATCGAAAAACAACCAGGCAACCGTCAAGCCGAACGCAGTCCACTTTGAGAATATCGCGCGTCAAGCTGGCCTGACGGCAGTTAATGTGAACGGGAACGACAATCATAATGTGTTCCTGATCGAAGGTACTGGCATGGGTGCGGTAATCTTCGACTACGATAACGACGGATGGCCCGATATTTTCCTGCCGAATGGCACTCGAGTAGAAGGATTCCCCAAAGGCCAGGAACCCACGGGGCACCTTTATCACAACAATCAAGATGGCACCTTTACGGATGTAACAGAAAAAGCTGGACTCGCGCATTCGGGATGGGCCCAGGGTGGCTGTGTCGGCGACTACGATAACGATGGGTATTTGGATTTATTTGTTACCTATTGGGGACAGAACATCCTATATCACAATAAAGGCGATGGGACTTTCAGCGAGGTGAGCGAAACGGCCGGGCTGAAAACTAGCAAAAGTGAATGGAGCACGGGATGCAGTTTTCTCGACTATGACCGCGATGGCAAAGTCGACCTTTTCGTGGCGCGCTACGTCGATTTCAGTTATGACACGGTGCCCAGGCCTGGCGAGGGCGAGTGGTGCAGATGGAAGGGAATATACGTTATGTGTGGACCGCGCGGCCTTAAAATGAGTGTCAACGCGCTTTACCACAACAACGGGGACGGCACATTCACCGATGTTTCGCAAGCCTCTGGAATCACCAAAGCCTCTGGCTGCTATGGGTTTACTGCGCTGTCTGCCGATTTCGACAACGATGGATGGCCCGATGTGTACGTTGCCTGTGATACGACTCCAAATCTTCTCTACCACAACAATCACGACGATACTTTTAGCGAAATCGGCAAAACGGCCGGTGTTGCATACAGCGAAGAGGGCTCCATGCAGGCGGGTATGGGCGCTTCCGCGGGCGACTACACGCACGATGGCTATCAGGATATTGTGAAGACCAACTTTAGCGACGACACGCCAACAGTCTTTCTCAACCGCGGCAACAATGCATTTGACGACGTCACACGTGCAGTCGGCCTGGGAAGGATTACGACCTGGCTCGGATGGGGAGTGCAGTTCTACGATTTCGATAACAGCGGGTGGCCCGGTGTTTTGATTTGCAACGGCCATATCTACCCGGAGGTGGACGGCAAGAATCTGGGAACGAGCTATCGCCAGCCGAAAGTGCTCTACTACAATTTGCACGACGGAAAGTTTGCCAACATTACCGCGCACGCCGGAAACACGCTCAATGAGATGCACTCCGCTCGTGGCTTGGCCCTCGGCGACTTTTTTAAAAACGGCCGCGAAGAGGCGCTCGTGAATAACATGAACGAAACTCCTTCGCTTTATTACAACACGGCGCCGGTGGGCAACTTCATCAGCATTCAACTGATTGGTGTGAAATCAAACCGAGCCGCTTTGGGAGCGCAGGTGACGCTGGAACAAAATGGCGACAAGTACCAGAAAGAAATTCGGAGTGGCGGCGGTTTTATTTCGCAAAGCGACTTGCGAGTTCACTTCGGTCTTGGGAAGGCCGAAAAGGCAGACAAAATCGTGATACGTTGGCCCAACGGACTGCTTGAAACGCTGAAGGATCTTGAGGCAAATCGGTACTACGTTGTACGCGAAGGTAGTGGGATGGATTCAAAACAGACCCGCAATGTCAACAAGATGCAAGTCAAAACCCCGGGAGGATGATCCTACGGAGGATATGGAAGCGTGCGTTTCGTGGGGCTCAGCAGGTTAATAATTCTCGCGGGCGCAATCCCGGCTGTCGCGCAGAATCACGCGACTATCGGCCGCAGCGGGGACCCCACTTCCAAGCAGACACAGCAGCTTCCGAGGTCATGTCTGGTTCAGGAGAATTCGTCGGAGCAAATCAAAGGTCTGCTCGAAACGATTAACGATCACCCAACGGCCGATGCATACAACGCGCTCGGAGACTTGTACGCTCGGGGCCGTCACACAGAATGCGCCATCTCAGCGTTCAAAGCTGCGCTGCGCCTGGACGGTCAGAATTGGCAATCCCACTATAACCTGGGCCTCGCGCTTCTAACGAAGGGCGATCGGAGCCGCGCCGCCAGTGAATTACAAGCTGCGATTCGACAGCAACCCGATTCAGCCGCTTCCCATTTCGCCCTGGCTACTCTGCTTCAGGAAGAAGGAAGGCTAGACGGAGCCGTAAGGGAATTCGAAGCTGTCCTGCAAATTGATCCTAAATTTGCGCCTGGGTACCTGAGCCTGGCGACCTTATACACTCAACAAGGGAAGAATGCGGAAGCTGAAACCCTTTTTCGGCAGGCCATCCAGAACGATCCAAATAATGCACAAGCTCACGCGAATTTGGGCCTGACAATGGCGAAGCAAGGCGAATTTACCACAGCGGAACAAGAATTCCAGTCGGCAATAGGAATCGACCCTCAAATGGTAGAGGCTTACACCTCGCTTGGGATGGTGGAAACTAAGATGGGGCGGGGAAAAGAGGCGGTCGAAAACTTTCGAAGAGTAGTAGCGCTGCAGCCGGCTTCCGCCGACGCACACTTGAACCTTGGCATTGCCCTCATGGACCAGTACGATCGGAAAGCCGGATTTGAAGAGTTCACCAAAGCCGCACAGCTCAATCCTAATTCCGGCCGACCTCACTACAACCTCGGTCGGTTCTATTTCGAAACCGGCAAATACGATGAAGCACGCAAGGAACTCGAAAGAGCCACGCGTCTGGAACCGAACTTCGCGAGCGCATTCTATTTTCTAGCTCTTACGGAGAGGCAAGATAATAATCTAGAGCGGGCGACAGAACTATTGCAAAAAGTCGTCGTGCTTAACCCCAACAACACGGACGCACAATACCTTCTGGGGCAAAACCTTGAGCGCATGGGAAAAACAACTGAGGCCATCGAGCACTGGAAAATGGCTGTCAAGGCCGATCCCAATGAATCCGAAGCTCTCTACAGTCTAGCCAGAATTTTGAATAAGTTGCACGACCCCCAGGCACAGCAGTTTCAGGACCGGTACGACAAACTGCAAAGGAATGAGCAGACGACTGACCGGGTGGCCAACTTGGGAAATTCCGCGATTCAGTCCGCCAACGCCCAAAATTGGCCGCGAGCTTTGGCACAAATGAAAGAAGCCATTGCTGTTTGTGGGGAGTGCGCTGAGGCCGCTCACCTTCACAGGAACCTAGGATTGATGTACTGCCGCACCGGGAATCTCGAGGATGGAGAAAAGGAGCTTCGGGCAGCGCTGGAATTAGACCCGAGTGATGTTGCCACGAAGAAGACGATTGATACGCTTGAGAATCTGCGCGGTGCGAGTGCCAAAGGGACGGAAGTGAACAAGAATTAACTCGTTCTGGAATTTGAGTTCGAGCCAGAGAAGAGTGTCCCCGACCTCAAGTACGTAGTTTTGCGCAATTTCGTCGCCATGATTCCCCTCGGGCGCATGGGCACGCCCATCGAATGCGCGAAAGTGATCGCTTTTTCTGGCCTCCGATGCCGCCAGCTATGTAGTAGGCCAGACCATCGAAGTAAACGGAGGTTAATTGATGCTATAAAATTCGAAACTCGCGGATCCAGTCCATTATCGGTGCGACAAACGCGTTGCTCTACCGGCTCGTCCAGCGGAGGCTCGATCCGATCTAGGTTGCGGTGGTCGGAAAACAGGACGGGCGAAGCATGAGCCTCTGGAGGCGTTCGATGAAAGATCCTCACGTTCAGAAAAAGCTAAATCACGAGTCAGCGCCTACTTCCAAGGGACGGCGTTCCTTCATCGGCAGCATGGCAACCCTGGGGGCAGGGTTAGCCGGTTCGGTCATCTTACCCGCAACTGCGATTGCACAGCCCACGCCGGAAGCCCCTCCGAAAAGAAAACTCACAGCAGGCAGTTACGGACGCGGCACGGTCATTGCCTCTGACACGGCAACGGTCGCCGAAACAACCGCTGGGAAAATCCGCGGCTTCAAGCGGAACGGGGTGTACATTTTCAAAGGTGTGCCCTATGGTGCCTCCACAGCTGGCACGAAGCGCTTCATGCCGCCAGTCAAGCCCGAACCCTGGAAGGGAATTCGCAACGCACTGCAATATGGACGCGTGTGCCCGTACCAGGACTCTGCGCACTTTAATACTGACGGGAAAAACCTCGCCAACTCGGACGAAGACGCGTTCGTGCTGCATCGTGGCGCGGCCGCCTCGGTCCCCGGCGAGGACTGCCTGCGCCTCAATCTTTGGACACAGGAGATCAATGGCTCCAGTAAGCGTCCGGTCATGGTCTACATGCACGGCGGAGGATTTTCCGGCGGCAGCGGCCATGATCTTCTTTCCTATGACGGCGAGAGTCTCGCCCGCAATCATGGTGCGGTCGTAGTGACTCACAATCATCGGCTGAACGTGTATGGCTATCTCAACCTTGCACATTTGGGAAGAGAAGAATTTGCCAGCTCCGCCAACGTTGGCATGCTTGACCTCGTAGCTGTCCTAGAGTGGGTTCGCGATAACATCGCAACTTTCGGGGGCGACCCGGGCAGTGTGACCATTTTTGGTCAGTCGGGCGGCGGTGGAAAAGTTGTCGCCCTTATGGCGATGCCGGCGGCCAAAGGTTTATTTCACCGTGCGATTGTGCAGAGCGGACCCTTTCTTAAATCGCTCTCCCCTGATTACTCAAGGCGATTGGCTGAGCTGGTGGTCGCAGAGCTGAGTTTATCCAAATCGCAGGTGAGCGAACTGCAGCTAATCCCTGTTGATCGACTTTCGGGCGCCGCGGCGGAAGCCATGAAGAAAATGCCTCGGCCCAAATCTTCCCTTCGCAGAGTATACGGCGAATACGATTGGGGGCCTACGGTAGACGGCCTCATACTGCCTCGTCATCCATTCGATCCAGGAGCTCCACAAATATCTGCGGACGTTCCATTGTTAACCGGCACAAATCTTCACGAGGGTGTAAGTGGGCTCGACCGCCCCGATGCCACTGCAATGGGAGTGGAAGAACTTAACCGATTGGTTAAGGAAGAATTTGGCGACGGCAGCCAGACGATCATCGACGCCTACCGGCGCGATTACCCTAAAGCGACTCCATTTGACCTGTATGCCATCATTGCCGCCGCTTCCTTTCGCCGTGCTGCGTTCGAGCAGGCTATCAGGAAGGCTGCATTGGGTAGCGCACCGGCATACTCTTATATATATTCTTGGCGGACGCCCGTGCTGGACAATCGCCCCGGTTCCTTCCACGCCTGTGAAATCGCGTTCACGTTCGACAATGCTGAAATTTGCGACCATTACAGTGGGGGCACTCCCGAGGCATTCGTTCTATCGAAGCAGATCAGTACTGCCTGGGTGAACTTTGCCCGAACCGGGAATCCTAATCACGACGGCCTGCCGCATTGGCCTACATACACGGCTGAACACCAGGCAACTATGTATTTCAACACACCCTGCGAAGTGCGCAACGATCCTGAAGGAGAAGGATTGCGGCTGATGGCACAGTCCTGAGTGAAACTAGGCGATGAAATCCGATTGCCTGCCGGGAGATGGGGTTTTTTTGACCGATCTTATCTCAGCGCCTCCGGCCATTAATTTAAAGCCGGTCAGCGGCGGTGTCGAAATCGCCGTGCTCTACATTACGCGTGCCACCGAGCGCTATGAAATGCGCTCCAGGTTATATCAGGCCGCGATGAACTTAATCAGCAAGAACGGCCGCAAGATTCCCTGAATGTCGTTAAAGTGGTTCAACCTTAGAGGTGGTCAACATTCGGGGGGGGTTGCGAATGCAGGTAAGGGAGAGCACCCGCGGCCACTGATCCTATCGAAAAGTATCTATAACAAATTCAAACAACACCCACTGGATAGGGAACCTTATGACCGTTGAAATAACAAAAGGCGAGCTAGCCAGGAACGGCAAGCTCGCCTCTCGTTGGTTTTAGGTAGAAACACTTAGAAGAAAAGTTTCAACGCTAACTGCAGTTGACGCGCAGTGCCACGAGTACTGGTGACTTTTCCGAAGCCGGCATCGCCCACTGTTGCATCAGGCTGGCCAAGGTTCACATGGTTTAGCATGTTGTAAGCTTCCGCGCGGAATTCAAGCCTACGCTTTTCGGCGAAGGGGAAGGAGCGGAAGAGGGACATATCCACATTCTGGAATCTGGCCCCACGGAGGGTGTTGCGGCCAGCGTTTCCGAAGGTATAGACCGATGGCGTGACAAAGGCGCTGGTGTTGAACCAGCAGCTAGCGGTTCCAGCGGCGGCGCCACCAGGGCACGAGCCGGCATTAGGATCACCAACGAGGTTCGGGCGGTTCACGGCATCCCACGATGGGCTGTTTTGACGAGTGTTGGGACCATCTCCGGGAACAAATACGGTAAAGGGTTGGCCCGAAGTATAGGTGTAGATGCCGTTGAGCCCCCAGTTGCCCACCACGTAATCGACGACGGCATTATTGCTGGAGAAGCGTTTGCCTTTTCCAAACGGGGATTCAGCGATGAAGCTGGCTGAAAGAACATGAGTCAGATCGAATCCTGCCACGCTGCGGTCCCGCGCTAGGTGGTAGGGGTCCTGAACCGACGTGCCTTCGACACCGAAGAAGCCATCACTTCCAACGTCGATGGCTTTCGAATAAGTGTAAGACACCAAGTACGATAGCCCATGTGATCCCCGATTGCGGGCTGCAATTTGCAATGCATTGTAGGAACTGTTCCCTACGCCGCGATCGTAAAACGTGGGGTCAATACCCGGCCACAGCTGCCTGGCCGCAAAGGCCGCCGCAACCTCGGCAGGTGTGGTAGCTAGCGTTCCGTCAGGATTTAGGTTGGGTCCAGGAGTCAGCGCCGTATTGTAGAGGCCGCCGACGTTAAGACGGTGAGTCTGGGAGCCAACGTAGTTGGCAGTCACAACGGTATTCGCGTCGATCTGCCGCTCCAGGCCGAAATTCCATTGCTCCGAATAAGGATTCTTTTCTTGCGGATCCCTAAAAAAGGAGAGCTGGTGGAATGGAGTGGGTGGCGGAGCATTCGTCAGAGGAGCGCCGGTGACCGCAATCGGATTTTGGAAATTTACCGATACGGGTGCACCTATGGCGTTCGAGCTTACGAGCGGTTGTGAGTTGGAAGGCCAAGACCCGCTGGCGTTCTGACCCGACTGGGTAATACCTGCCCACAAGTCATCAGTGATTCCGAAGGAAGCGCGCAACACGATCTTGTCCGTCAAACGATAGGCCAAACCGAGGCGCGGTTGGAAATTCGTCTTGGTGTTTTGCCAGAGCCGCGCATTGGGAGAAATAACCACGTTGGCTGGGAGGCTGGTTCCGGGAATACATGGGGCGATATTTCCGGTATTCGCGCAGCTGGCAACCGGCCGTTGGAGGATGTAGGTTCCGTTATTGAAGTCAATTTCGCCAACGGCGCTGACGGGATCCTTAAGATTGCCCCACAAAGGATACGCTTGAAAATCGTAACGCAAGCCAACGTTCAGCGTCAGGCGGCTGGTGGCCTTCCACTTGTCCATAAAATATCCGCCAATTCCGTTCTGACCGGTGGTTGAGCCGGCCGTGTCGCGCTTTGCCCCTACGGCAGCAGTACCGAGCAGATATGACGCCAAGCCATAACCGGTGTTTCCTCCGCCGTTTTGCGGATCGGATGTTTGGTCAGCCGAAAAAGTGAGACCATCGCTGTTAGAGTCTTCCGTCAGTTTGTCCGTCTCATAGCTGAAACCGGCGGTAAGCGTATGGTTCCTGATAACTTTCGTGAAGTTTCCCCGCCATTCGTAAATGTCCGTCAGGGTAGTGAAGCCCGCGCCTTCTCCCCCAGGAGCGAATTGGTCTACGCCCGGATTCGGAACGAGGCAGACGCCACCGCTGAATCCGCAGACAAAGGATGACGCGAAACCGCCGTCCGCCAGAGCCTTTGCTCTGTCGCCGTTAAAGGTCGTCGGGGGCCTGTTGGTAAGCTCCACATGTCCAAACTGGAAGTCAAAAAAAGTAGTGGGGCTGAAGGTATGGTAGTAACTGGCAACATACTGCTTAGCAGGAACGTGCGCGATGTTGCTGAAGTTAGCGTTGCCACCGGGACCAACCTGCGTTTGGTCAGCGCTGGAGTAGCGGAAGAATACTGAGTTCGACGGATTAAAGTTTTCATCAATCCGCCAACTGTATTGTTGAACGCTAGTGCGCTGTGAGCGGAAATCGTAACCGTTATACGCCACGCCATTAACGGTTCTCACGGGCAGGGGTGCCGGGAATACATCCTTCGCGAAGTTGACAGCATTGGCATCTATCAAACCCGGTGGAATGATGTTGTTCTGGAACGGGCTGCGCACAAACCCACTACCCGAGGCGGTAGTTGTAAAGGGATTGTACAGTTGGTGTACCACCTGTCCTCCGGCGCTTCTGTCGAGACAGACGCCGGCCGCATCGAAGCCGAGCTGGCAGAGAGCAGAAAAATCTCCACCCAACTGAGCGGCAGTAGGCACTCTATAAAAATTTCCTGCGGGAATCGGCTGGATGCGGCGAAAACCCTCATAGGTTCCGTAAAAGAACGTTTTGCTGCGGCCATCGTAGACATGGGGCAAACGCACTGGACCGCCGCCACTGGCGCCAAACTGGTTCTGGATTAATTTGTGTAAACCGCTGAACGGGTTCTTGGCGTCCAAATCGGTGTTGCGGAGATATTCCCAGGCGGTCGCATGGTACTCGTTCGTGCCGGACTTGGTAACCACGTTGATGATGCCACCGGTGACTCCACCGAACTGCACTTCGTCGTTATGAGATTGCACCTTGAATTCTTGAATTTCGTCGATGACGGGGGCGACCGCGTAGGTCGAGAAGGTCATTTCCGAATCGTCAATGCCGTCCAACATGAAATAGTTGCTGCGGTTGGTTTGACCATTTACGGCGGGAAACGTGAAGCTACCGATGGGGTGGGTCTGAGCACCACCGACGTTTTGCGCGGTACTGACAGGGGAGACGCCAGGCGTGAGGTCGAGAAGCTGAGTATAGTTTCGCCCATTCAGCGGAAGGTCAGTTACCTGCTTCGACTCGATGACGCTCCCCAAAGTCGCGTTTCCGGTCTCGATGTTAACGGCGGACGCCTCGACCGTTACGGATTGCTCGTTCGATCCAACGCGTAATATGAAATTCTGAGTGATGTCTTCATTGACAAGCAAAGTCAAATTTTGCTGAGTCGCCGGAGCAAATCCAGCTTTGTCCACGGACAAACTGTACACCCCCGGCGGCACGCTGGTGAACACGTAAACGCCCGCGTCATTGGTTGAGGATTTTCTTTCCGTGCCTTTTTGCGTATCGTGAAGAGTTACGTTCGCATCCGGCACTACCGCGCCGGTGGAATCGTGAACCGTTCCGCTTAAGGTGGCCGACGCCGAGCCCTGCGCGCTGGCGCTATGGGGAATCGACAGTACCAAGGCAAGCATGACAAGCAGAGAGACGATGCTGTTACGCAAGCGGCCCCATACACACGAATCCAGTCGTTTACCTGCTTTGGTCATAAACATCTCCTTACGGTCCTGCGGCATGAATTTTGGACTCACACCCAACCTGCTACGTATTTTGAGAAATACTTTGAACAGTACCCCTAGCACCCAACCGCTCGTTAGCGGAAGTCACTATCGAACATTTTCATATATGAAATCCAAACTTCACCCGCCAAATGCTTTCACTTATAGAGGGTACGTGAGCGGTTGTCAAGGAGTTTTTTGCGGTTGAAAGAGATGTTTCAGAGAGGCGTTAGGGCCCAGAAGGTCTTCTGTCTGTCAAACGGCAGTAAAGCGGCAATTAAGGACTCAAAGTGGTCCTGCCCCTTGACCAGGGTCCGGTGGTGACGTCAGATACGATTCAACCCATCGGGGGAGCGGAGTTGCGCAAACCCGGCACCGATGCGGTGATCATTACCTGGGGGACGATGGTGCGCGTTGCCCTGGAAGCTGCCCAACTACTGGAGAGCGACGGTTTGCAAGTGGGGGTGCTTGACCTGCGTTGGCTCGCGCCACTCGATGAAGAAACCATTCGCAGCGCCGCGACACGCGCAAACGGCAAAGTCGTGGTCGCTCACGAAGCAAATGTGAACGGAGGATTTGGCGCGAAAATTGTGGCGCGCTTGCACGAGCTATCCGAAAACGGTGCGCCACTAAAAATTAAACGGGTTGGCACGCCGAACGTGCGCATCCCAGCCACGCCCAGCTTGTCGCAAGAGCTTCTGCCCAATCCTAAGCGCATCGTCGACGCGGTGCGGGCCGTGGTGAAATAACGCGCCAGGTATCGCGCCAGAGAATGTTGTCTTTTCTTCCAGCCTCTAACTCTTGCGCACAGGCTTTAACTACGAAAGGTATAGCCCAGTTTTTGGAGATAGACTTTGCTAATCTCTGCCGATTGCGTGGGCGATATCGGCTGGTCGGCCGACGGATCCTGTTCAATCATGACATCCAATTTGTTGCCGCCGGCTTCCAGCATGTCCAAAATTGTGGGAATATCCACTTTTCCCATACCCAGCGGGCAGTAGCCGCCCCAGGGTTTGCCCCCGACAAAATCCTTCAAGTGCATGTGCTCAACCAGCGGCAAGTAATCCTTGATGACTTTCGCGGCATCCGCGCCGCCTTTTTGTAGCTGGCCCACGTCCGGCGCGAATTTCACATGTTTTGTGTCCACCGCGTCCATCACCGCGTACACTTCATCGCGCGTCTCGATGCACGTTCCGGTGTGCTGGTGGAGTCCGGCGCCGAGGCCAAGATCGTTGAGCGCTTTGGCATGATCGTTCAGACCGCTGACGATGCCATCGCGATACATCTTGAAATCATAAGAGTCACGGTGCACACCATTGGGTGCAAGAACGCCGAAGGTTCCGCCATATTTTTTGATGGCCTTGCCCATCTCGATCACTTTGGCAATGCTATCGGCGCACTTGGTGGAATCGGTGAGATTTGTCCCGCAGTAGCCCGATTTTAGCGGCACGCCGTAGCGATCAATGAGGGCTTGGAGGGCTTGGCGCGAATCCCAATCGATAAGGGTTTCCCCGAAGGTCTCAAATCCCCAGAAACCCAGATTGGCGATGTCCTTCAGCGCTGCTTCCAGCGTGACGTCCGGAGTAAGGCGCGGAAAAGTACCCCAAGTGATGCAAGTGAAGCCTATTTTAAGGCGTCGGGTGGGCGCGGCAGCGTGTGCCGTCAACGATCCTGCGACCGAGGCGGCAACCAATGACCCCGCTGCACTCGCAGCTATGGTCTTTAAAAAATCGCGTCGATGTTGAATGTTGTTCATGGTGGTGGTTACCTTACCCTACTTGGCCGCCGTTTTTTTGGCGGCGAGCTTAGCGCTTGGAGTAGTATCCGCCGGCAAATCACCCAGCACGAACTGTATCGCCGACAAGAGAAACGCTCCCAGTTCCGGCGTTTGGAAAAATGTGGGAGTGTGACCCATGGAGCAATTAAAAACGCGTCCCTTACCATAGCTCTTGATCCAACTGGTGGCGTAGTCGTTGTCGGGACGCACGTGCCAGGTGCTCATATCCGATTTATCCGTATCTATACTGGTCAGCACATGCAGTTTCTCCCGGGAGTACGGGCCGGTGGGAAGGAAATGGTAATACTCATCGGTGTAGGTAAAGCCAGTTCCACCGAACGCTCTGGTGAACTCGCTGCCGATGAAAGGCTTGGTCAGCGGACTAGCTGGATCATCAATCTTCAAGGTCACGGTCTCCACTTTGTGCGGGCCGTCTTGCGCGCCGATCAGCTCGCCAAATTCCGGTATGTCCTGCGAAGCGTAGCTGGTGGCATGAAGACCCGCAAGGCCGCCGCCTTCACGAACATATCGCAGCAAGCTGTTCATTACCACGGGATCCATGGCGTACTCACCGTCAGCGCTGTTCAGGAAGACCGCATCATACCGCTTGATTTTCGGATACTTCAAATTGTCCAGATTATTATCGAAAATCGCTTCATAAGCGCCAGTCTGTTGCCCCATCAGCCCCAAAGCCAAATTGCCGTGCGCGATGGTGGCGTGGTAATAACCCCCAGCTGGGCATAGGTCCATGATCAAAAGTTTCCTGGCCTTTATCGGTTTTACCGCAGCTTCTTTGGGCAAAGCCGCTTCAATTTTCAGGCGGTCTTCTGGGGGCACATCATCGATTGAAGTGATGGGCAGTATGCGAGAAACGGCGTCGATAAATTCTCCAAAAGCGGGCCGCACAGCCTTCTCGAATCCTACTAGCGAACGTTCCAAATCCGCGTAAGGATCCGCAGCGCCCGTGGCTTGCACCACAATGGCAATCGGCTTCACAACCAGAGGCCGCGAGCAGTTGCCGCAGTGCGACGTCGGAATCAGCGAGTCGGGACGCTCCAGCTTGCTCATTTCCATCAAGAATGCTCGTGCCCCCGCGATTCCGGTACCAAATGAAACCGGCTTCCCCGCAAGCTTCAAAGCGCTGCGGTCTTGCAAACTCACCACCATCAGGCGCGAGCTGACTACGGACAAACCATCAATCGGCTTAATTCCCTCCTGCATCCACTGACCAATGTTCGCGCTGACGCCAATACGCTTCCCGAGTGGCGTGATGGTCTTCATGAGCTCTTTCGGATCCCCATAAGCCGGAGTGGTGCGACCGCTGCCATTTTCAATCGCAATATTTACATTTGCGGCGCTGGCCAGCGTGTCCACAGATGTCAAGGATGCCGGGTCAGGATTGCAGACGATGGTCTCGATGCCGAGAGCTTTCGCAAAATCGAACAGCTTGCTCCAGGTGGTTTCGTCTTTTCCAACATCGCCGGCGTGATACGCCGGCATATGAAGATGCAACGCCGTCAAATGCGCTTTGATGGCCGTGAGTTCGTCGGGAGAAAGGTTGGCGTCCAGATTCTTTGCGATGTCCGCACTGACTCTTTGGCTAGAGAAACCCTCTATCGACATTACGCCAAGAGCTTCGGCTTTTTCCGCCGCTTCCAGGAACGTTAACTGGGAGAAGGCGTTGGCGGGAATACCAACCTTCCAGCCAAGCGCTCCGGTAATTTCCCTGCGGATTTCCGCGCGGCGCATGGGCGGAGCTTGCGGCGGCACTGCCGGCGGTTCTGCCGGCTTTACCGCAGCAGGCGCGGTTGGCGGTGTTTGCGCGCTAGCCGGGACCAAACCGCAAAAGGCCCAAACCGCCAGGGAAGCAATCATCAAGCCAGTAACTTTTCTCATTTTATTCGTGCCTCTTTTCAGCGGCGAAAGCCGTAGCAATGCTCAATTAATTTTTGACTATTGAGTTTTTTTTTGCGGCAGGGCAAAAATATAATAGCCTTGCGAACCAGGTCTTGCCGCTTTAAATACGAAGTCCCTTCCAGATTCCGGTGTTGGTGCTGGTCCTTGTGGTTGTCCTTGAGCCGACGCTGCGAAAAAGGCCACATACTCACGCCCGTCGGCTTCATATACCGCTGGGATTCCGTCGGGATTCGCATCAATTTCCGTTTCCCAAAGCAGCTTGCCGGTATCCTTGTCATAAGCGTGGATAATACGATCCGCTTGCGAAGCGATAAAGATCAATCCGCCAGCAGTCACCACTGGTCCGTTACGCAAAAGCGAAGAACTGCCGGTGTTTTTTATGCCTTTGGCCGCGAGGCCCGGTGTGGTCCCCAGCGGAAAGCGCCACTTGATGGTTCCTTCATTGAGGTCATAGGCCACTACTTCGCACCATGGAGGCCCCATGGCAATAAGGCCGTTGTTTGCGAACAAGACGCTTCCGAACGGACCAAAGTAACGGGCCGGGCCGGATGGCGCCGGATTCGCCGCCTCTTTTGGGTTATCGGTGGAAGATTCGCCGGCTGCTGGATTCCGAAGATACGCTATTAGATATTTCACCACCTTAGGCGGCAAGCGGCGCTCGGTAAACGGCGGCATCTCTTTTCCGCCGTTGCGCAGCACGCTGAGGAAGCGTTCTTCGCTTATGCTTGCAGGAAACGTGATCCGAGCGCGGTCTGCTCCATGGCACGGCAAACAGTTGCGGACGTATGCGGCGTGGCCGCGCTGCTCGGGGGGGCCGAACTCCGTTGCCTGAGGCCCGGGATCCAGCGAAAGCTTATGTATGGTGGGCGCGTCATAAGAACGTACATAAAGCATTCCGGTAGTAGGATCGGCGGCGGTACTCCCCCAGTTCGCGCCACCATTTTCTCCGGGGACTCCGATCTGGTCCCGGTCTTTGGTCTGGGGCGTGAAGATGCCTTCGTTCCTTGCGTTTAGCAGAATATTGCGTAAACGCTCCTTTTCTTCTGGTTCAACATACGGGTTGATATCGTCCACCGTAAACTTCTGGCGGGCGTAGGGTGGCGGATTGGTGGGAAACGGTTGCGTGGGAGAGGAGTGTTCGCCGGGCATATCACTCTGAGGAACGGCGCGCTCTTCTACAGGCCACAGAGGCTGACCGGTGACGCGGTCAAACACATAAAGAAACCCGAATTTCGTGGGTTGGGCGACGACATCGACCATTTTCCCGTTGTGACGGATGGTGAGCAGTTTCGGGCCGGTGGTGAGATCGTAGTCCCACAGATCGTGATGCACGACTTGAAAGTGCCACAAGCGCTTGCCGGTCCTGGCATCCAGCGCCAGCAAGCAATCCCCGAAAAGGCCGGCGCCGGTGCGATCCGCTCCATACAAGTCATAGGTCGGCGAACCCAACGGAAGATAAACAATGCCGCGCTTCACATCTAGCGACATCTCTCCCCAATCGTTTGTTCCGCCGATATATTTCCACGCATCTTTCGGCCAAGTCTCGTAGCCGTATTCCCCGGGATGCGGAACGGTATGGAATACCCACACTTGCTTTCCGCTGAGTACGTCGTAAGCACGAATGTCACCAGGGGGCGATTCGTACAACTCACCCGTCGCCGAACCCAGGATGACCAGGTTCTCAAAGACACGTCCCGGTGTGCCCGATTGAATGGTATCGATGCTCTCAATCGAACGTCCCAGCCCTTCGCGCAGGTCAACCTTTCCAGCAATTCCAAAAGTGTTGATCTGCTCGCCCGTCTGCGCGTTCAATTCCTGGAGGTAGTCATTGACCGCGAAAATGAGTCGTCGGCCAGACCGATCATGATTCTCCCAGTAATTAAAGCCGCGATTCGTCGGTGTGCCTTCCATGGGCCGTGACCAGATTTGGCGTCCCGTAGCGGCATCGAGGGCCACAACTGCGCTGTCTTTTCCCACCACATACATGACCCCGTCCACGATAAGCGGATTGAACGAGAACCTGCCGGCTGGTCCGGGAGCCATATAGGACCACGCCAACTGTAAACCGCTCACATTGGTTTTATCGATTTTTGTCAGAGCGGAATATTGCAGGGACTCCGGGCCTCCCGCGTAATCGCTCCAAGTGGTGTACTTTTTCGCATTCGGAGTAGGGGCCACCTGTGCCGCAGCCAAACCAAGCACTAGCAATATGGCTGCTCCCAAAAAATACACGGTGCGGCACCGGCTCTTAGTGTTCACAAAACTTTCCGTTTGTGGCAGGTGATCCACGAGTGGCGTGAGAGTGAAATGGAGCTTGCAGCCATGAAAGCAACAGACATTGATAGCTGGCGATGTATTCCACAAATTTGACCGAAAGTTGGGGACTGTATACCCTCTAGAAAGCCGTGTCAATCGTGTCCAGATCGTAGGAAGAATCGGTTGGTTTAAACATGGACATCTACAATTGGTCTGAGGTTACAGAAGAACGCGTAACTCCACTTTTTACCCGGCAGGCGATTCATACTTCGCGGATGACCCTGCTGAAGCTGCGCTTGAAAAAGGGTGCGGTGGTGCCTATGCATCAGCATCCTCACGAACAAATCACCATGATGGCATCGGGCTTAGTGCGCGTGGAACTTGATGGCAAGGACGTGCTGTTGCGTCCCGGAGATATTTTGCTGATTCCCTCCAATGCCCCTCACTTATTCGAGGCATTGGAAGATTCCGTGGAGACCGATGTCTTTACGCCGCCCCGGGAAGACCTGATGCCCAAGCCTACTGCTGGATAATTGCCACCGCGCGTACCGGCGCTGCCGAAGCACCGCGCCACTTAATCGGCAACACGCTGACCGTAAATGAGTGATAGGGCGGCGGGATTTCGTGCAGGTTACACATGTTTTCCAAATGATAGTATTCCCTCTCACGCATGACGCGGTGCGCTTCCCAGAATTTTTTGCGTTCAAACATCTTGGCCACCGGAGGGTCGAAGCCAATGGCGTCAATGCCCATGACCTTCACACCGCGATCCAGAATATAATGCACACTCTCCTTGGTCATGCCCGGATGATCGGTAAGGTAGCGCTTCTCGAATCGCAACTTCGCCGCGTCGGTGCGTAGAAGCACGATGTCCAGCTGCTTTACCCTGTAACCATTTAATTTGTTTTCGGCCTCAACCAGGTCTACAGGCGTAATCTCATCGCCCGGTTTTTTGTGCGTCAAATCCAGAACCACGCCGTCCCCGTAGCACAATTCAATAGGAATGCCTTCCGCTCGCGGAGCGTCCGGTTTTACGTGGCCCCACGAATCGATGTGCGTGCCGATGTGATCGCCGGTAACAATCATGCAGTGGTTGGTGATCTCATCAATGCCGTATTGGGCCGTGCCAATGCTCACGGCCATCTCGCGGTGCGTTTCCATCTCCACGATGACGGGCTTCGCCACATTTGGATAGGTCATCATCCCTTTGTAAACTTCCATGCTTAAATCGATTAACTTGACGCCCATGAGTTCTCTCTTATTGGACATTTGCAAAAAATGCATCTACGTGCAAAATCATTTACCTACTTAAGTGAAATTCACTTCCCGACCCACCCGCCATCCACGTGAATCGATTGCCCGGTAAGATAACTCGATTCCTCTGACGCAAAAAAAGCCGCCACCGCGCCGATTTCCCGTGGTGCGCCGGCGCGCCCCAGCGAAATTTGCGCAAGAATCCCCGGCAAGACGTCGGCGCTCTTCATGATCCACGCGGTCATGTCCGTGTCGATTAATCCCGGATGCACGCAGTTCACGCGAATTCCCAACGGCGTCATTTCCGCGGACATGTTGCGAGTCAATGCTTCAATGGCCAGCTTCGCGGGAGCGTAATGCGTACGTCCAGGGAGAACCTTGGCCGCTTGAATTGAACCAATGTTCACGATGTTCCCCTTGCGGCCTTCCGCTACCACACAACGGCAATACACTTGCGAACACAACCACTCTCCTCGCAGGTTTACGTCCACAAGCCGTGTCCACTGCTCGTCGGTAAGATCGAGGAACGGCACAATCGTTTCGATCCCCGCGTTGTTCACTAGCACATCAAGCGGCCCCAGCTCGTTCCATACTTTATCAATCATGGCTTCAACGTCTGCCCGACGCGCCACGTCGCCTTTCACGATGATCGAGCGACGCCCTTTTTCGCGAACCCATTGCGCGACAGCCTCGGCCTTTTCTGGTTCCTCGATATAATTCACCGCCACGTCCGCGCCTTCCTCCGCGAACACTTCCACAATCCCGCGTCCAATCCCACGGTCTGCGCCAGTAACCAGCGTAATTTTTCCTTTAAGCTTCACGACCATCTCCATACGTCTTCTTTTTTTCTGCTTGTGCTGCGCGTTTCTTGCTCAAAAACTCCAGCAGATAAGTTGTGAGCCCATCCCTTACGGCGCTCGTCGATTCATCCGTCCAGTCGAGAAACCCGCTCTTGGTCTTAAATCCAAGCTTGCCTTGTTCCACGTGAGCACGCAGCGTCGATGAGGGCGATGCCGACGCATTCAAGTGCGGCAGCACGTAGCTGTGAATCGCAAAAGTGAAATCGAGCCCTACGAGATCGGCGTTGGTAACCGGGCCAAGCACCGGCAGCCGCATGCCGAAGCTGTTGCGCACCGCAATGTCTACGGTTTCCGCGTCGCACACGCCTTCGTCGATCAGCGCAAACGCTTCCCTCCACAGCGCGTGTTGCATGCGATTGGCGATAAAACCCGGCACATCTTTTTGCACGCGTACCGGAACTTTGCCGACGTCCTGCAGCAGACTAAACACTGCGTCCATGTGTTCCGGGGCGGCGGCCTCCGTGCGCACTACCTCCACCAGCGGAACCAAAAACGGCGGCTGGTAAAAGTGCGTGCCGAGAATGCGTTCGCGCCGCCGCGTCAACGCGCCAATTTCCGTGATGCTCATCACCGAAGTATTGCTGCACAGGACCGTCTCCGGCGGGCAGAAGCGATCCAGTTCGGCGAAGAGTTCCTGCTTCATTTTTAAATCTTCGGTAATGGTTTCGATGACCACAGTGGCGCCGCGGCATGCTTCGGAAAGATCGGGGGTCAGATGAATGCGTTCCAAAATAGCGGGGATTTCCTGCCGCTCGGCCAGTGCAAAATCCGCCATGCGCGAAAGATTCGCGCGCACGCGTTCTTTCACGCCGTTTAGCTTTTCCAGCGTGCGATTGTGAATTTGAACCGGGTGGCCGTGGGCCGCAAATACCTGCGCGATTCCCGGACCCATCATGCCAGCACCGATTACCGCGATGCTTTTCATGTTATTTCTTTACCCCTTCTGAATCGCAGGGACTGGGGGCCTCTCGGCAAGAGTGTATATTCCGCGTAACGCTGGCACAGCGCCCGCCAAAACTGCTATGGCTTGTCGTCTGGTTATGGACATCTATCCTCCTCTAGTTGCGCTGTTTCCAGGCAGTCACTTCCTGCCGGGATGTTCCCAGGCCATCGATTCCCAGTGCCACGACATCTCCTTGTCGCAAATATGTTGGGGGCCCCATTCCCAGGCCGACACCTGCCGGAGTGCCAGTACTGATGATGTCACCCAGGAAAAGTATTATAAACTCGCTCACATAGCTGAGGAGCGTAGGTACGTCAAAACCATTTCGACTGTGCTGCTTCTTTGTCTGAACTCACCATTCACGGTAAGCCACATTCCCAGTCGGCCAGAATCCGGGACTTCATCTCTGGTTGCCAGAAAGGGACCCAGCGGAAGCGCCAGCGGCATCACCTTCGCGTTTGCCATTGCCAAATGTGTGCTGCGATTCGCGGCTTAGTTGCTTTTGTCGTGTCCCTAACTTCCAAAACTGCTGCGCGTTTCCACCCAATGTAGCCTCTTGCACCTCGGTCGCGTGCTGGCTGAGGTAACTCTCCGCCAGATTGATGGCGCGCGTATATGAGGCGGCTAAGATACGGGCCAATCGGAACCGATCATCAGCCGGCTGGGTCCGAAGGATTCGAAGGCGACATCCATATATGGAGCAATATGCTCAGGCTTCCAGTTCTGCCAGTCGTCTTCCGTCACTAATCCAGATAATTGGCAGAAGACGTTCGGAAGCGTCCCCAGCTCCCGCATTCCGCGCTCCCAAGGGCGCAATTTTCCGCTCTTGATCAACGGTTTGGCAAGATGATTCAAAATGAAGCGTTGGCGAGGGAAGCGTCTAACGAACTCCGCCGCCACAGGAAGATGCTTGGGATAGATGAGTATGTCGTAGGCGAGATCAAACTCTTCAAGCAAGGAAATGCCCCGGAGGAATTCCGGTTGCAGCAGGAATCGATCGTTTGGTTCGCTCTGCGCGATGTGGCGAATCCCAACCAGCTTGGGGTTTCCTGCAAAAGCTTCCAATTGCGAACGGACGTCGGGCGACCGCAGATCAACCCATCCGACCACACCAAGAATGAACGAAGCGTCCGTGGCCAGTTCGAGAAACCATCGAGTCTCTTCCAGCGTCTGCCGCGCCTGAACTACCACAGATCCCTGAAATCCGTGGCGCTCTAGTTCGGGCTTTAGATCATTCGGAAGGAAATCACGACGCCGGGATGCCATCGAATCATCAATCCAAGCGTATTCGCGTTGGGCATAAACCCAGAAATGCTGATGAGCATCAATGCGCATCTTTCACCGCCTATCCTATAGCCCTTGCAGCGGAGGCCCCCTCCGAGTCAATCGCACGACACTTCATTTCTCACTAATCCTCTGTATGGCTCAGGACAAAGGTCCTATAACTTTCAGCACGTTCGCGTAGCGTCCTGGAAGAGTAGCGGGCAAACTGACCTTGATGGCGTCGCCCTGTTGAGACCAAATAAGTGGAGTTGCCTGGCCGAGCAGGTAAATCTGCGAGCCGACCTTCAGGGAGAGAGATTTGAGCGTGATGCCGGTTGTCTTTGGCTGGCCAAGGAGGGTCGCATAAACTGCAGAATCTTTTTCGGTAAAACGGACGGGGATGCCTTCGGCGGTCTCGCCAGCAGCTCGTTTCCACGGATGTGTGCCATAGATGGCGTCGCCATTCATCTGAAGCCACGCACCGAGTGCAAGCAAACGATCCATTTGGACCGGAGGAATGGTGCCGTCGGCTTCCGGGCCTACATCGAGCAGAAGGTTCCCATTCTTGCTCACAATGTCCACCAATAGATAGATCAGATCGGCTGGAGCGATGGTCTCGGCTTCACCTTCGGCGCGGTTATAGCCGAAAGAGCGCCCGAGGCCACGGCACTCCTCCCACTTGGTGGTACTGATCTTGTCCAGGGTCACGTACTCCGGAGATATAAAATCAGAGTGTTTGACGCCGAAGCGGTCGTCGATGACGCCGTCCGGGACCGTGTTGTAGTACTCCGCCATGATCTGTAGAGGATGGCCGGACTTAGGATAGTCGATGTCGTTCCAAAGCACCGCTGGATGGTAGCGCTCGATGAGCTCCCGCATGTGCGCGTCAGCGTATTTGCCATAAGCCTCGCTTTGCGGCTTCACCGCTTCATAATCAGCGGGACCACGGATTGGACCAGGGACAAATGTCCAGTCGTAGCCGCCGGAGTAGTAGAGGCCCATGCGCAAACCCTGTTTACCGACAGCAGCAGTCAACTCACCAACGAGGTCGCGCGTAGCATGCTGCCGTTCGGCTGGTAGTTTAGGGTTTGGCGTCGAACTGGGCCACAGCGTAAATCCATCATGATGCTTCGTGGTGAGCACGACATATTTCGCGCCAGCGTCGTGGAATATTTTAGCCCAGGTGTCCGGATTCCACTTTTGAATCTCGCGGTCGAAGACCGGAGCGAAGTTGTAGTAATCGTAGTCAGCGCCATAATGCTCGCGATGGTAGGCCTTCGTCGGTGCTCCCTCGAGCCGCATGCTGTTCAAATACCATTCTGCATAGGGGTTGTGTGTGATGTAGTCCGGTGAAGTGAAGTCATGTTCAGGATGAATGAGCGGGGCCCAGCCAGGAACGGAATAGAGACCCCAGTGAATGAATATTCCGAGTTTTGCGTCGGCATACCATTGCGGAAGCGGATGCTTGTCGAGCGATTCGAGACTTGGTTCAAAGTGCGAAGGGGACTGCGCCTGTAGACAGGGGGAAACGAGAAAACACAACAGCAGAATGATGGCGGTCCTGCTCGATCTACAAACCTGATGGACAAACATTCTGTATCTCCTCACTGAACGAATGCACAACCGGAAAACTAAAGCCTTGCGACCCCTTTAACACGGGTTCCCGGAAGATCGGACTTCGCGCGGGTTTTGTATCGTACGGATTGCCTGCTCAATGTCAGCGTCCTTGACCGCTTGCGCTGGTCACTTCCCTCTGATTGCACGCCGCAACTGGCGCATCATGTCCATAGAGGTCTGTTCAACTGTGGCATCCTGGTATATTCCGATATTGATCGTGGTGACCGCCTGATGCTCGATGTTAGCCCTGACATAGGCGATCAGGTCCTCCGCGCTAAATTGAGGCGCGGGAATCGGTCCTGGTTTGTCGTGGACCCACGCCTCCAGCATAGATAACAGTCCATGCGCCTGAAATCCTTTGCCAGCGCCCCGTTGGATGTAACGAGAAGCGAACGGATTTTGCAGACTGTCGAGTTCGCCTGCCCAATAATCCTGGTAAGGGGTTAGAACCGGGAAGATCCAGAAGTTAAAGCAGGTGATCCTTCTGGGATTTCCCACTCTGCAAGCGCGGTAAACGGCATCAATCGGAACATCCGGATAGGCAGCCAGCGATTGATACCAGGAATCTAACCAGTATCCAGCGAGTCTTTCCCCGTAGCGGGCGCCGATTTCACCCAGAACATCCCTGTGAATTTCCGCAAATTGCTCTTCACTGAAAGTCAACTGGTAGAGCCCGGTTGGCCCGATGTGGCCAAGCTTCGTCAATATCGGAGAGTTGATGTAAAGGAGGAATCTGATACTGCGCGCCTCCAAAGCAGCGGCGAGATCACCGATCAAGTCGCGCCGCGTTGTCCATCCTGGATGAATGGCTTCCCAGGATTGGATGGGGGCGGCGCAGTGCGGATGCGCATGGTTCAAGGTGAAAACGACGTAACTCGCTCTCATCTCCTCGACCATATTCGCAAAAGCGTTGACGTCGAAAGCATCGACCGCACCTTTATAGGGCTTCTTCTCGCCCTCTCTAGGTTGGGTGAAGTCCGTCCAATGAAACATCACCCCGTAACCCGCCTTTACAAACCAATCGGTATTCGCTCGATGGGCGCGGACACTTTCTTCCGAAGGAATGATTGCGGCTCTGCCAGAGACGGGAAGAATCTCCAGGCATCGGAAGCGAATCACTCCGCTCTGCTCTGGTCCGGATACTTGGACGGTGACAGGGTTTACTCCCCGAGTCAGATGTAGCTTGCCGTCCAGCCTGGTCCTTTCAAAATTAAAAAACCAGCCGCCCTCCGTTTGCTGATAAACGCCTTCCGTGACTTTCAGCTCGACTTTAACGGAACTGGACCCGGAGCGAATCTCCAGTTTAAAGCCTGGGACGGAGACTGCGCAGGAAAGCAATAGATCGAACTCACCTTCCTCCGGAACAGTAACATTCCACTTCATGCTGCTTGAGTCGCTGCAGTCTACGGAGATCTTCAGGCCATCTAACTTTGCCTTGCCGCCAATCTCCACGGCAGTTGAGCCGTAGAGACGGATATCCTGTGTAAGTCCACGGACAAGAGGTTTGAACTGGCGGGAAACTGGTGATCGAAGAGATCGCGCAAAACCGGTACCGGCGGAAAGTGCGCTGGCCGCTCCGGTCAGCATGACCTTTAGAAAGCTTCCTCTGCTCAGGGCGTCGGATTGAGCGAATGTTTTCGTATTGTTCTCCTCCTCTTTCTTCCAATCGCTTCGGTCATAACCTTCTCCCGGCATTAATTTGCGACCCCCACCCACCATCTACCCGAAAATGCTTTGCACCGGCACCTAGCTACCCTCTGACCACCCTCGACAACGTCTGGTTTGTCACTAGCGAAGCCCACTCTGCCAAGGGACGGAAGCGCACCTATTTGCTATCGAATACTTTTATATGTAAAATCAATCTTTCATTCATCAAACATGCCTCCTTATAGCCACTTTTCGCGAAGCCTGTCAAGAACTTTTGTTGTAAATGAGAATTGTTTTTCAGAAAAGTAGCCACTTAAACGGCACAGTTTCCGCAGAAACGGAGTACGGATGTCACTGCAGGTAGTCCGTTGCGAGCTGTTGGGGACTTCGTCTGGTTCTATGCGTCGTGGGTCGCACCGCAGGGAGATACCCGGTATGGGCTAGATCGAGTAGAACTCTTGCGTTGGAGGCCGTTTCCTGTAAGATTTACCGCCACTGTCGAAACATCAATAGCGCGGGGCGAGAACTGGAGCTTGTTGCCTTGACCAAGACGAAGCCCTCGCGTGACCAGGTAATGCCCATGAAGCCGGCTAAAATTGCGACCCGTTATCCTACCCCTGCCCTGGAAAAGGGCTTGGACATCCTAGAACTCCTTGCCAACCACCCCACGGGACTCACGAAAAGCGAGGTCGCCCGCAGCCTGGATCGTACTGTATCCGAAATCTTTCGGATGCTGGTGTGCCTCGAAGAGCGCGGTTACATCTCCCAGTCGAAGGATGGAGAACGCTTCTGTTTGACATTGCGGCTGTTTAAGCTGGCGCACGAATATCCGCCGACCAAGCGGATGATTACCGAAGCCCTCCCGATCATGCAGCAGGCAACGCACGAACTTAATCAGTCTTGCCACCTTGGCATACTCGATGGCGGCCACATCGTGATTATTGCGCAGGTCGATTCTCCCATCAGTCCCGGCTTTTATGTTAAGGCTGGCGCGATCGTCGATCTTATGCACGCGGCTACTGGGCACGTAATTCTTGCGCATCAAACTCCTGAAGTTACTTCTAGGGCGGTGCAGATTTGGTGCCGGCAAAACAACGCGCATGTGCCTCGCGACCTGGCCGCACATTTGACCAAGATCAAGCGCCAGGGATATGAGGAAAGAGAAAGCTACCAAGTCAATGGCATAGTTAACGTCTCCTGTCCAGTATTCGATGATCGTGGAAACGCCATCGCCGCTATGACCGTTCCATTCATCCAAAGAATTGGCGACCGGACGACTCCGGCGACCGCGAGAAGAGTTTTGAAACAGGCCACTCTTCTGCTTTCGGAAGCAATTGGCGGGGTGGCCAAACCTCTGACAAGTGATTAGGCCGCGTTTGCCGGCGTCGAGCGATCCTCTGATTTTTCCTTCCCCAAAACACCTCAACTCGGCAAATTCTGATACCATAAATTGATTTTTATTGACAAACATAGTCTTTCAGGAATAGAAATGCCTGCTGGGTATGCGCGGACGGCTGCCATATCCTCGCGGCAGGAAGTTCTCTAGATTGAGGAGAGTTGATCAGTTTGCGAGACCCAAAAATTGCTAACATTCGCGTAATTGACCTCCGCTTCCCCACATCCGACCAGCAGATCGGATCGGACGCCGTGAATCGAGATCCCGACTATTCGGCGGCGTACTGCATCCTCGAAACAGACGCAGGTGTGGAGGGACACGGACTAACGTTCACCCTCGGCCGTGGAAATGAGCTGTGCGTCTCTGCACTCAAGTATTTGTCCCGATTCGTTCAGGGCCGCTATTTGTCATCACTGACGGTTGACTTCGCGGCCTTCTCAAGGCAACTCACCGGCGATACTCAATTCCGGTGGCTTGGGCCCGAAAAAGGTGTCATTCATCTTGCTGCTGCTGCTCTCATCAACGCGGTCTGGGACTTATATGCACGCGTCGAAGGTAAGCCGCTCTGGAAACTGCTCGCGGACATGGAGCCGGAGCAGATCGTCCGCGCCATCGACTTCACCTACATTACGGATGCGATCGCCAGAGAGGAGGCCCTCGATCTTCTGAAAGAGCGGGCCTCTTGCAAGGACACACGCCTGCAGCACTTGCAGCAGAATGGCTACCCAGCTTATACCACCTCGGCGGGCTGGATCGGCTTTAGCGATGACAAGATTCGCCACCTCTGCGGCGAGGCTCTTGCCCAAGGCTGGACCCACTTCAAGTTGAAGGTCGGCGGGGACCCGGCCGACGACCTGCGCCGCGCTCGTTTGGTACGGGCAGAAATTGGCTCCGGTAACAAACTGATGATGGATGCCAATCAGAAGTGGGACGTCCTCGAAGCAATCCAACGGACGAAAGAACTAGCCGAACTGGACCCCTGGTGGATGGAGGAGCCAACCAGCCCGGACGACATCCTCGGGCACGCCCGCATCCGCCAGGAAGTCTCCCCGATCCGGATAGCTACAGGAGAACATTGCCATAACCGGGTAATGTTTAAACAGTTCCTGCAGGCCGGGGCCATCGATGTTGTTCAGATCGACAGTTGCCGGCTTGCGGGAGTCAACGAAAACCTTGCCGTGCTTCTCTTGGCGGCAAAATTTAATATTCCAGTCTGCGCTCACGCCGGGGGTGTCGGTCTATGCGAATGCGTGCAGCACTTGGCGGTCTTTGATTACCTTCGCGTATCCACGACGCTGGAGAATCGTGTAACGGAATTTGTAGATCACCTGCACGAACACTTCGTTGACCCGGTCCGAGTGGTCAAAGGGCACTATCTTCTTTCCGAAAAACCAGGATACAGCACGGAAATACGCCCCGAAACGTTGTCAACCTACACTTACCCCGATGGTCCGGTTTGGAGGGACAGGTGAACCTCATCATATTTGCGCACCCAAACGATGCTGATGCAACTCCAATTATTGCCTGAGATCCGCGACTTAAGGACCCGGCTTCTGCTTGTGTGAGGATTGAGGAAAACAAGGATTTAGCTTGGATAGAAGAGAGTTTCTGTGGGAAGCAACTGGCGCGGCCGTGGGATTAACGACGTCCGGGAAGATCGCTGCGTCACTTGTGCGCGAACCGCTTGACGTTCCGTCGCCGGGCGATCCAACCCAAAGCATTCTTGTAAGTACCGTCGGAGATGATCAGAATCCGGGAACGATATCTAGGCCGCTAAAAACCTTTCAGGCTGCTCAAAGCGCCGTTCGCGAGCTCAAGAAGCACAATCCCGGAACTTTATCTGTTTACTTCCGGGCTGGCACCTACTACCTACCAAACACAATCGTCTTCACACCGGAGGATTCCGGGGAGGCCGGAGCACCGATCATCTATGCGCCATACCCAGGCGAGCATGTCCTGCTAAGTGGCGGAGCGCGGTTGTCCCCAAAGTGGACAGCCTATCGAGACGGAATCATGAAGACCTCCGTTCCAGCCGGCACCACTACCGACCAACTCTTCGTAAATGGTCAGCGACAAATGTTGGCCCGATACCCGAACTACGATCCGAATGCCAAATATTTGGGCGGCTGGGCGCCGGACGCGATCAGCCCAGAGCGTGCCAAGCGTTGGGCTGATCCACGAGGGGCCTACATTCACGCAATTCACCAATACCTGTGGGGCGACATGCACTACGTCATCACCGGCAAGAGCGCAGACGGCAACGTGCTCTACGAAGGTGGCTGGCAAAACAACCGACCTAAGCCGATGCACGCTCAATATCGTTTTGTTGAAAATATTTTTGAAGAATTGGATGCGCCCAGTGAATGGTATTTGGACCGAGCTAATTCAGTCTTGTATTTTTATCCTCCCACAGGGCTGGATCTCGAAAACGCGGTTGTCGAGGCCGTGCGCTTGAAGCATCTGGTGGAGTTTCGCGGAAGCCAGGAGTCTCCCGTGAAATGGATCGAGCTGCGTGGATTTACGTTCCAGCATGCTTCCCGGACGTTTATGGTAACTCGGGAACCGCTTCTCCGCGGTGACTGGAGGATCTATCGTGGCGGCGCCCTGTTCTTCACCGGCGCCGAAGACTGTTACGTGGACGATTGTTTTCTCGATCAGCTCGGCGGCAATTGCATTTTTGTAAGTGGATACAACCGCCGGATTCGCATTTCGCGCAGCCACATCGCTCGCGCCGGAGCCAACGGAATCTCTTTTGTCGGCGAGCGGAAGGCGGTGCGAAATCCACTGGACAGCTACGACGATAGACTGGGCATCGGGGATCTCGATCTTACTCCCGGACCGCGTACGGCGGACTACCCGGCAGAGTGCCTCGTTGAAGATACGTTGATTTACCAGACGGGGCAGGTCGAAAAACAGACTGCTCCTGTTGAGATCGACATCGCAAGAGCGATCACCGTTCGGCACTGTTCCATCTACGACGTACCTCGCGCGGGAATCAACATAGGAGACGGTTGCTGGGGAGGGCACCATATCGACCACTGCGACGTCTTCGATACCGTGAAAGAGACCGGCGACCATGGCTCCTTCAACTCTTGGGGTCGCGATCGCTGGTGGGGCGTCAAGGGTCTCGACCTGGACACCGTGCTACAAGGCCCTTATGCAAAACTTCCCGTGCTGGATGCTGCAGAGACCAATATTCTGTCGAACTCGCGCTGGCGCTGCGATCACGGCTGGGATATCGATCTGGACGACGGCTCCACCAACTATCACATCCACAATAATCTCTGCCTTAACGGTGGGCTGAAACTGCGGGAAGGCTTCTACCGTACCTGCGAGAACAACGTTCTGGTGAACAACTCACTTCATCCGCATGTCTGGTACAACGACAGCCATGATATTTTCCGCGGCAATATCGTCTTTACGCCCTACAAACCAATTCAAATGAGGCAGTGGACGCAGGATATTAATTTCAACCTGCTCCATCAGCCGGCAATGCCACAAACCAACCTCGCCACCGCGCTACAAGAGCTAAGCTCACGGGATGCCGACTCCCTACAAGGAGACGCTCTCTTTATGGATGAGGCCACAGGCGACTACAGAGTCAAATCGAATTCTCCCGCATTGTCTCTCGGATTCGTGAACTTCAACATGGACAATTTTGGCGTCCAAAGCCCGAAGCTCAAAGCCATTGCCCGGCAACCGGTGATGCCCTTGAGGTCAAGCGATGCCACGCCAACTCTCAGTGAAACTCGAAGTCGAGAGGTTGCGGTTTGGGCAGGCGCGAAGGTGCGCAACATTGTTGGCCTCGGTGAGGTCTCAGCCGCAGGGAGTCCAGGTGAAACGGGCGTGATCCTGCTCGAAGTACCCGACACAAGTGATGCAGCCAAAGCCGGCTTTTCTGCCGGTGATGTCCTGTTGGCATTCAATGGAAAGCCCATCAAGCAATTGAAGGACCTCTTGCAGGATACACGACAAAATGTTGCCGGGAAGGCCGCGAGCGTCACGATACTCCGCTTTCAGCAGGAGTCTACAATCCTGATCATGCTGAAACCCTGATCTCGCTATGGGGTTGCGATCCCAGCCGATTTGCCGACCGAGGCGGCGACTTCAATTCGTCCGGAGATACAGATTCCTGCTTCTGCGCAGTAAGACACAAATAGATTGGTCGTTATTTAACTACGGAGATCGACTACATGCGAATTCGTCTTCTCGCGGTTTTCTTAATCGTAATTTTTCTCCCCCTTTCTTTCGGACTCGCCCAGACTGCCGCCAGCCTCGATTCCATTCCTGCGCGCATGCACGACGTGATCGTCGCCAACGAAGTTCCAGGCGCGGTCACGGTGGTCGCGACGCGTGACTCTGTGCTGCGGATGGACGCTCAGGGTTGGGCCGACCCAGAACGCAAATCTTTCATGCGCGTGGATTCGATCTTCTGGATCGCGTCGATGTCAAAGCCGATTACTGCTACAGCGGTGCTGATGCTGATGGAGGAAGGCAAACTCTCCCTCGACGATCCTATCGCCAAATACATTCCAGAACTTGCTGGACTCAAAACTGCGGATGGCAAGACGCCGCGAATCACGTTGCGGCACTTGCTCACTCACACCTCCGGAATGGGAGAAGCAACCGACGAAGAGGCGAAAGCCGCGCGCACGCTGTCCGGCCTGGTGCCGGCCTTTGTCTCAAAGCCGCTTGCGTTCGAGCCGGGGAGCAAATGGAAATACTGTCAGTCCGGCATTCTCACTCTTGGCCGGATCGTAGAAATCGTTTCCGGTGTGCCGTTTGAAATCTTCCTGCGGAAGCGTATCTTCGACCCGCTAGGCATGAAGGATACGACGTTCTACCTGAGTGAGGCCCAGATGCCGCGCTGGGTGATACCCGCCAAGCGCGAAGGCGAACAACTGGTGCCGGCGGAAATTGGGCTTCTGTACGGCCATCCTCCCACCTGGGGCGACCACTACCCGGCGAGCAACGGTGGCTTGTTCTCAACCGCTCCCGATTACACGCGCTTGGCCCAAATGCTGCTGAATGGCGGCGTGCTCGATGGCCGGCGCTACCTAACGGCCGAGTCGGTGCGCATGATGTCAACGGTTCAGACTGGCGATCTGGTCACCGGCTTTACTCCTGGCAACGGCTGGGGGTTGGGAGTATGCATCGTCCGCCAACCTCAGGGTGTGACTGAAATGCTCTCGCCCGGAACCTTCGGCCACGGAGGAGCTTACGGTACTCAGGTCTGGATCGACATGAAGAGGGGCGTCGCACTAATCATGATGATCCAGCGGTCCAATTTCAAGAATGGTGACGACTCGCCAGTCAGGCTGGCCTTCCAGAAGGCCGCACTGGAGTAAACCCTAACATCGCTGTTGATTACTCTTGAGCTGACGATCATACGCGGCGATATTTGCGAACAGGGATAAGAAGTTAAGAATTTTTGCTATTTTATCTTGATATCAGCGCTTACGATTATAGTTTAAGAAGCAGAGGCCGTAAGCCCAATGTATTTGTCCGGTCAGATAGAAATCGGTGTCCGTAAAAACGTTATAAAGCCGCTGGTTTCTGGCGTGTTTACTGTTGCCTTGTTGGCTTTACCTCCGCAGGCCGCGGAGCGTTCGCAGATCCGATTTGAGAATCACCAGAAGCAATCACGCGTCGACTTCATTCTCAACAACAGCACGACCGACGACAAGCCCGTAATTGACGCGGTCCTCGGGGGCGTAGCGCTCCTGGACTACGATAACGACGGGTATCTCGATATTTTTTTTACTAACGGTGCACGCATCCCCAGCCTAGCGAAGGATAGTCCTGACTTTTCAAACCGCCTCTACCACAATAACCACGATGGCTCCTTTACAGACGTAACTGATCGTGCGGGCGTTAAAGGTTATGGCTACAGTGTGGGCGTCGCCGTGGCTGACTTTGATAACGACGGGTTTCCAGATATTTACGTCACGGGAGTCAACCGCAATACGGTGTATCACAACAACGGCGATGGTACATTCACTGATGTCACTGAGCGCGCAGGAGTGGCCGGCATCGGCCCCAATGGCAAAAAACTTTGGTCTGTATCAGCCGCATGGATCGATTACGACAACGACGGCCGCTTAGATCTTTTTGTGAGTAACTACCTGGACTGGACGTCCGAGACTTCCAAAGTTTGCGGCCCCCCCGGTCGGCGCCTCTCATGCTCACCGACCATGTACAAGGGAGAGCCGAATTTTCTGTATCACAACAATGGTGATGGCACGTTCACGGACGTCTCTGCAGCAACAGGCATAGCAGAACATATCGGGAAGGGCATGGGTGTAGCCATCGCCGACTACAATGGTGATGGTTGGATGGATATCTTCGTCGCGAACGACAAGGAAAGAAATTTTCTAT
>Ga0209577_10000053_pt1 | contig 98763 bp, 92 predicted proteins | sample GraSoiAngelo_109_FD_185874 | JGI IMG/M metagenome (GOLD analysis project Ga0209577, IMG submission 185874) | Grasslands soil microbial communities from the Angelo Coastal Reserve, California, USA - 14_0903_12_20cm (SPAdes) (version 2) | ecosystem: Environmental > Terrestrial > Soil > Grasslands... | reverse complement strand
GCAGCAGGCACAGCGCCTCGCAGCGCAGGCCGACGCGGCCCTGGCCGCCGGCGACCTCGAGACGTTCGGCCGCGTCTACGGCCAGCTGAAACAGCTGCTCGGCATCGGGCGCCGGAAGCTTGCTCCGGCCCCCGAGCGCCGCTAGGTTCTCGCCGCCGTGCATCCGGGCACCATCGTCGTCGCCCTCGGCGGCAACGCCGTCGCTCCGCCGGGGGAGCGCCCCACGATCGCGAATCAGTTCCGGCACACCCGCGCCAGCCTCGTGCCGATCGTGGATCTGGCGCGGGCAGGGTGGCGGATCTCCCTCGTGCACGGCAACGGCCCGCAGGTGGGAGACGACCTCGCACGCAACGAGATCGCCGCCGACCAGGTCGAGCCGCTGCCGCTGGGGGTGCTGGTCGCGGCGACGGCGGGGTGGATGGGGTACATGATTCAGCAGTCGCTGCAAAACGCCCTGGCCCGTGCGGGCGTCACGCGCCAGGTCGTCACCGTCATCAGCCAGACGCTGTGCGATGCGAACGACGCCAATCTACGAACTCCCACGAAGCCGATCGGCCACGCGCTCGATCCGGTGCGCGTGGCGCGGCTGCAGGCGCGCGGTGTCGCCGTGAAGCAGGAGCAGCCGGGCCGCTGGCGGCGGCTCGCGCCGAGCCCGAAGCCCGTCGCCGTGGTCGAGCGGGACATGATCCGTCACCTGGTCGCCGCCGGACACATCGTCGTCGCCTGCGGGGGCGGCGGTCCCCCGGTGTATGACGACCCCGCGCTGCGACTCGAGGGGATCGACGCGGTGGCCGACAAGGACCGGGTCGCCGCGATCCTCGGTCGCGACATCGAGGCCGACGTCCTGCTGATTCTCACCAATGTCGACGCCGTGTACCACGGATACGGCACGGCACACCAGCGCGCCATCCGCCGTCTCGACCTGGCGAGCGCGGATCACTTGCTCGCCGGCACCGAGCTCGGCACCGGCAGCATGCGCCCCAAGGTCGAGGCCGCGGCCGACTTCGTGCGCGCCGGCGGCGGGCGCGCCATCATCGCCGAGCTGTCGCAAGGCGTGGCCGCGCTCGCGGGCGAGGCCGGCACGACGATCACCCGGGAGCCAGCGTGAACCTGCACGAGTACCAGGCGCGTGACATCCTGCGGCGCCACGGCATTCCGGTCCCCCCGGGCGAGGTCGCCACGAGCGCCGACCAGGCCCGCGCCATCGCCGCCCGGCTCAGCGGGGGGGGAGCGGTGGTCGTCAAGGCGCAGGTGCATGCCGGAGGCCGCGGCAAGGCCGGTGGCGTCAAGCTGGCCCGCGACGCGGCCGAGGCCGCCGCACACGCCGCCAAGATCCTCGGCATGACGATCAAAGGGCTCGTGGTGCAGCGCGTGCTCGTCGCACCGGCCGCCGAGATCGCCGCCGAGAGCTACGTGGGCATGGTCGTGGACCGCGCCTCGCAGCGCCCCACGCTGATGGTGAGCGCCGCTGGCGGCGTCGACATCGAGGAGGTGGCGGCCCAGACCCCGGAGCAGATCCACCGCCTCGCCGTCGACCCACGCTACGGCGTGCTCCCGCATCAGGCGCTCGGCTTGGCCCGCAAGCTCTACCAGGACATGACGCGGGCACGCGCGGCCGCGGAGATCATGCAACGGCTCTACGGAGCGTTCTACGCCGTCGGCGCCTCGCTCGCCGAGATCAACCCGCTGGCGACGACCCGGGACGGCGCGCTCGCCGCCCTGGACGCCAAGATCGTGATCGACGACAACGAGCTCGACCGGCACCCCGAGCTGGCGGCGTTGCGCGACACGAGCGCGGAGGCGCCCTCCGAGGTCGCGGCGCGCGAGGCGGGGCTCACGTTCATCAAGCTCGACGGCTCGGTTGGATGTTGCGTCAACGGCGCCGGGCTCGCGATGGCTACGATGGATCTCGTCAAGTACTACGGCGGCGAGCCGGCGAACTTCCTCGACATCGGGGGCAGCTCCGACCCCCAGAAGGTGGTGAGCGCCCTCCGGATCATCACCGCGGACCCGAGCGTCCGCGCCATCCTCTTCAATATCTTCGGCGGCATCACGCGCGGCGACGACGTGGCGAACGGCATCGTGCAGGCCACGGGGCAGTTGCCGCTCAAGGTGCCGCTGGTGATCCGACTCACGGGCACCAACGAAGAGCTCGCCATCGAGATTCTCACCAAGGCCGGCTTCTCCGCCCTCACCGACATGGACGAGGCCGTCAAGCAGGCGGTAGCGAAGGCGAGGGCGGCGTGAGCATCTTCGTCGACCAGCAGACGCGCCTGGCGGTGCAGGGAATCACCGGTCGCGACGGCTCGTTCCACACGCGGCAGATGCTCGGGTACGGCACCAAGGTCGTGGCCGGCGTCACGCCCGGGAAGGGCGGCCAGGTGTTCGACGGCGTCGTTCCCGTCTTCGACACGATGGCGGACGCCGTAGCAGAGACCCGGGCCAACACGTCGATCATCTACGTTCCCGCCGCCGTCGCTGCATCCGCTATCTTCGAGGCCGCCGACGCCGGCGTCGCGCTCATCGTGTGCATCACCGAGGGGATTCCGGTGCTGGACATGACCCGCGTGCTCCCGTACCTGCACGAGCGCGGTGCCCGCCTGATCGGGCCGAACTGCCCGGGACTGATCTCCCCGCCTCGCTCGAAAGTGGGCATCATCCCGGGCAATATCTGCCGTCCCGGCCGGATCGGCGTCGTGTCGCGCAGCGGGACGCTCACCTACGAGATCGTGCACCAGCTCTCGGGGGCGGGGTACGGGCAGTCTACCTGCGTGGGCATCGGGGGCGATCCGCTCATCGGGACCAGCTTCATCCACTGCCTCTCGGCGTTCCAGGCGGACCCCGACACCGACGCGGTGGTCATGATCGGAGAGATCGGGGGCACCGACGAGCAGCAGGCCGCCGATTTCGTCCAGCAGGCGATGTCCAAGCCGGTGATCGGATTCATCGCCGGGCAGACCGCGCCGCCGGGGCGTCGCATGGGGCACGCCGGGGCCATCATTGCGGGATCGAGCGGCACCGCGGCCGAAAAGATGGCGGCGTTCGCGCGCGCCGGCATCGCCGTCATGAAGCGCCCGGCGGAGGTCGTGGCCCTCCTCAAGGCACGACTGTGAAGCTGCGCGACGTCCTGAAGGCGGAGCACATTCTGGTCCCCCTCAGCGCCGGCACGGTGAAAGAAGCCACCGAGCGGCTGGCCGAGCGCCTCGTGGCGAGCGGCGCCGTGGCCGACCCCCAACGATTGAACGCCGTGATCCGGCACACCTGGCCCGAGGACATGGTGAGTGTGGGACAGCACGCCTTCCTGCCCCACTTTCGCACGGAGGCGGTGCGCGGCCTGGTCACCGCCCTCGGCATCTCTCCCACGCCGATCCGTTGGGAGAAGGACCCGCACCGCACCGCCCGCGTCGTGATTTTCATCGTCGCGCCGCTGCGCGACGCGGCGCTGTACCTGCAGGTGGTCGGGGCCTTCGCGCGCACGCTCTCGAGCCCGGACCACGTCCTGGCGCTGCTGGCGGCGCGCGCGCCCGAGCAGGTGCTGGCGCTTCCGGCGTTCGACGCCGTCGAGCTGCCGAGCCAGCTCACCGTGCGAGACGTGATGACGCCCCACGCCATCACGGTAGGCCCGGACCGGACCCTGGGAGACGTGGCCCGCCTCATGGTCGAGCGCGACATCCGCGCCATGCCGGTGGTGGACGAGGGCGGCTCGCTCATCGGCATGGTCACGCATCGCGAGCTGTTGCGTTATTTGATCCCCGATTTCGTGCAGCGGACCAAGAGCGGTGAGTTCCGGGCGCCCACGCGTTCGCAGCTGCAGCGCGGGTCGACGGACCCGCGGCTCATTCCCGTCAAGGAAGCGATGGGGCGATCGGTACTCTGCCTGGCGGAGGACCAGACCCTGGCGGACGTCGCCAACCTGATGAGCTCGAAGGACGTCGACCGCTTCCCCGTGGTACGCGAGGGCGTGGTCGTCGGGTTCCTGACGCGGGCCGACCTGGTCCGCCGCCTGATCGCTCCCTGACCCCCAGCCCCGAGCCTCGAGCCCCAGCATGCTCACACTCGCCATCATCAAGCCCGACGCCGTCGGCGCGGGCTACACGGGCAAGATCCTGGCGCACCTGGAGGGCGCGGGATTCGTGATCCGCGCCGCGCGTCTCGTGCAGCTCACCGGCGCCCAGGCGGCGGGCTTTTATGAAGTGCATCGCGAGCGTCCGTTCTACCGCTCGCTCGTCACCTTCATGACCTCCGGACCGGCCCTGGCCCTGGCGCTCGAGCGCGAGGACGCCGTCGCGCGGTTGCGCGACGTCATCGGCGCGACCGACCCCGCCGAGGCGAAGCCCGGCACCGTGCGCAAGCTGTACGCCCAATCGAAGGAGCGGAATGCCATCCACGCCTCGGATTCGCCCGAGAACGCCGCTCGGGAAGTGGCCTTTTTCTTCGCCGAGGGAGAGTTGCGGGAGCTCCGGGGAGCCCGCCAAAGTTCGCTTGACGCAAGTCCCACAACGGTTTAGCTTCGGTTGCTCATGTTACAGGTCGACCTGCGGGAGCTCGCCCGTGGCCCGGTGGACACGCAGGGCCAACTCGCAGGGAGCGACCCCTTGTTCGAGGGGGTCACCGTCGCCTTGGTCGAGCCGGTGTGCGTGGCAGGCCGCTTGCAGGCCGCCGGTGAAGGGCGTTTCTACTGGCGAGCCTCGCTCCGCACCCGGATGGCCGGGGAATGCAGGCGCTGCCTTGCCGCCGTCACCGTCCCGGTGGTGGCGGACGTGGACGCCCTGTTTTCCCAGGATCCGGATGCCCTGGAGGACCCGAATTCCTATCCCCTGGCGCGTGACGCGACGGCGATCGATCTCCGCGTGCCGGTGCGAGAGGAGCTCTTGCTGGCCCTGCCACAATGGGTCGTGTGTCGCGACGACTGCCGCGGGCTGTGCCCGCGCTGCGGCACGGACTTGAACGCGGGCCCCTGCGGGTGCCCGCCCGCGACGGACCAACGCTGGAGCGGGCTGACCGCCCTGAAGCACAAGCTCCGCGACTGAAAGAGGACGATTCCATGGCCGTACCCAAGCGAAGGACTTCCAAGCGGAAGAAGCGCGCCCGCCGCACCCATTACAAGGCGGCACCCATCGCGCTGCAACCCTGCCCGCGGTGCGGCGATTTGAAGCGCCCGCATCGGGTGTGTCCCACCTGCGGCTATTACCGCGACGAGCAGCGGGTGGCGGTAGAGGACGCCTAACCGTGATCCGTGTCGCGCTGGATGCCATGGGCGGGGACGACGCCCCGCGCGTGGAAGTCGAGGGCGCGGTCCACGCGCTGCGCGAGTTTCCCGCCACGTTCCGGATCCAGCTGGTGGGGCGGACCCGCGACATCGAGGCTGCGCTGAAGACCCACGGCACCGTCGAGCGCGACCGCCTCGAGATCATCGAGGCCCCCGAGGTGGTGGGTATGGGCGAGAAGCCGTTGGCCGCCGTCAAAGGCAAGCCCCGCTCCTCGATCGCCGTCGGGATCGGACTCCAGAAGCAGGGCGCGAGCGACGCGTTCATCTCGGCCGGCAACACGGGGGCGGTGATGGCCGCCGCGACCCTGCTGCTCCGGCTGCACGAAGGCGTCCAGCGCGCCGCCATCGGCGCTCTGTTTCCCACCGCCGTGCATCCTGTCCTGGTGCTCGATGGCGGCGCCAACGTGGACTGCGACGCGCGCGAACTCGTCGGCTTCGCACACCTCGGCTCGGTGTACGTGCGCGACGTATTGGACCGCCCGCAGCCCGGCGTCAGCCTCCTCAACGTGGGCGAGGAGGACGAGAAGGGCAACGCCGTCGTGAAGGAAGCGCACCAGCTGCTCAAGCAGACGCCGGGCATTCGCTACGTCGGCAACGTCGAGGGCCGGGACATCCTGGCGGGTCAGTGCAAGCGGGGCCGGATCGACGTGGTCGTGTGCGACGGCTTCGTCGGGAACGTGGTCCTCAAGTTCTACGAATCCGCGGGCCGCATGTTCATGGGCATGATGACGCAGGCGTTCCCCGACGTGCTGGGTCGGCCCGAAACGCAGCAGCTGTTCAAGTTCCTCGACTATTCCGAATACGGGGGCGCGCCGCTGCTCGGCGTGAAAGGGGTCGTGTTCATCTGTCACGGCGCCTCGCCCTCGCGCGCGATCAAGAACGCCGTACGCGTCGCGGCTCAGATGGTGGCGAGCCACCTCAATCAGGACATCGGGGCGGAGCTCGCCGAGGGAGGCGCGCCCCGTTGAAGCGCCCCATCGCCGAGCTCGTGGCCACGGGTCGGTACACGCCCAAGCGCGTGATGACGAACGACGAGTTCTCGAGCAAGCTCGACACGTCGGACCAGTGGATCCGGGAGCGCACGGGGATCCGGGAGCGGCGGGTCGCGGGCCCGGACGAGTCGAACGCCTGCATGGCGAAGGCGGCCGCGGAGCAGGTGCTCGAGCAGACCGGACTCACGCCGCTCGACCTCGATGCCGTGGTGCTGGCGACCTGCTCCCCCGACCGCCTGCTGCCCTCCCAGGCGTGCGACCTCCAGGCCCTGCTGGGCGCGAAACACGCGGCGGCCTTCGACGTGGGGGCCGCCTGCACCGGCTTCCTGTACGCGCTCAACGTGGCGGAGGGGCTCGTGGCGAGCGAGCAGGCCCGGCACGTGCTCGTGGTCGCATCCGAGAAGCTCACCGCCATCATGGACTGGAGCGACCGCACCACCGCGGTGCTGTTCGGCGACGGGGCCGGCGCGACGCTGGTGCGCGCCAGCACCGCCGGCCGGGGTATTCTCTCGAGCTACATGAAATCGGACGGCACGCTCGCCGAGCTGCTCTACCGCCCGGGCGGTGGCGCCGCCCACCCGCCCGATCAAACCCTGCTCACGGACCACTCGTACTACATCAAGATGGCGGGGCGCGAGGTGTTCAAGGCGGCGGTACTGTCGATGGCGGACGCGTGCGACAAGGCGCTCGAGCGCGCCGGCCTCACGAGCGGCGACATCGATCTCCTCATTCCCCACCAGGCGAACATCCGGATCATCGAAGCCACGGCCAAGCACGCCGGCCTCCCCATGGACAAGGTCTACGTGAACGTAGACCGCTACGGCAACACCTCGGCGGCGTCGGTGGCGATCGCGCTCGACGAGGCGGTGCGCTGCGGTCGCCTCAAACCGGGCATGAAGGTGATGTTCTGCGCGTTCGGCGCGGGCTTCACCTGGGCGAGCCTGGTGGTGCAGTGGTAGCCGGGGTCAACACGATCTGGCTGTGCCCCGGGCAGGGCGCCCAAAAAGTCGGGATGGCCAAAGACCTCGCCGCACGATTCCCGGCGGCGCGCGACGCACTCGGCGCCATCGACGAGGCCCTGGGGGTCTCCCTCAGCCGCCTGATGTTCGACGGGCCCGAGGACGAGCTGACGGCCACTCACAATGCGCAGCCGGCGATCCTGGCGCACAGCGCCGCCGTGTTCGCCGTGGTCGGCCCCGCGGCCTCCGGGCCCGCCGTCGCCGCAGCCGGACACTCGCTGGGCGAGTACTCGGCGTACGTGACGGCCGGCGCGCTTCCGGCGACCGCCGCCGCGGCGCTCGTGCGGCGCCGCGGCGAGCTGATGCACCAGGCGGGCACGGCGCGCCCGGGGACCATGGCGGCCGTGCTCGGGCTCGCCACGGCCGAGGTCGAGGCCGCGTGCCGCGAGGCATCGACGGGCGACGCGGTGGCCGTCCCGGCGAACCTGAACGCCCCCGACCAAACCGTGATCTCGGGCGACCCGGACGCGGTGGTCCGGGCCGGCGATGCCTGCAAACGGCGGGGAGCCAAACGGGTGATCCCGCTCAAGGTGAGTGGCGCGTTTCATTCCTCGCTCATGGCCCCCGCGGCCAATCAGCTGCGCGTAGCGCTCGAGCACGCGCCGTTCCGCAATCCGGCGTTCCCGGTGGTCGCGAACGCGACCGCGGAGCCCGTTCGCGACGCGACCCGCGCGCGCCGCCTGCTCGCCGACCAGCTCACCGCACCGGTCCGCTGGGTGGCCTGTATGCAGCGCACGGCAGAGCTCGCAGGTGAGGGCGCGGACACGCGGTTCATCGAAATCGGCCCGGGCAACGTGCTCGCCGGGCTGCTGCGGCGCATCGTGCCAGGGGCGAATGTCACGTCTCTGGGAACTGCCGATGAGGTGGCGAAGTTTCTGGAGGCGGCGTGATGAAACGCGGAACGCGGAACGCGGAACGCGGAACAGCAATGGAAGGTCGCTCGCGATGCGACGCTCGTCATGTTGTGCCGCGTTCCGGGTTCCGCGTTCCGACTTTCGACACGTTCCGCGTTCACGGCGCCGGATGAAGATCAACTTGAACGGCAAAGTCGCGCTCGTCACGGGCGGCACCCGTGGCATCGGGTACGCCATCGCGCAGGGCCTGGCGCGCGCGGGCGCCCGCGTCGCCGTGCTCGCGCGCGACGGCGGTCGGGCCCAGCAGACGGCCAAGGCGTTGGGGGACGGCACGGGCCAAGGGTACGCCTGCGACGTCGGCGACGCCGGGCAGGTGGAGACGGTGGTCGCCGCCGTAGAGCGGGATTTCGGGCGGGTCGACGTACTCGTGAACAACGCCGGCACGACCCGCGACAATCTGCTGTTCCGGATCGGCGAGGACGACTGGGACACGGTCCTCGATACCAATTTGAAGGGGGCGTTCCTGGTGACGAAGCACGCCGCCCGGGGCATGATCAAGCGGCGCTGGGGCCGGATCGTCAACATCACGAGCGTGGTCGGCATCGCCGGCAACAAGGGGCAGGCGAACTATACGGCCTCGAAGGCGGGGTTGATCGGCTTCACCAAGGCGGTGTCGAAGGAGCTGGCCTCGCGCAACGTGCTCGTGAACGCGGTGGCCCCGGGCTTCATCGATACGGAGCTCACACGCGCCATCCATGGCGAGGCGCGGGAGGCCCTGATCGGGGCGATCCCGCTGGGCCGGCTGGGCGAGGGCGCGGACGTGGCCGCGGCGGTGCTCTTTCTCGCGTCCGACTTCGCGAGCTACATTACGGGTCAGGTGCTGGTCGTCGACGGCGGGATGGTGCTGTGACCTTTTTCCCACACCTCCTTTGAGGACACCCATGGCAATGGACATGAAGCAGCTCGAAGAGAAGGTCAAGGACATCATCGTCGAAGAGCTGGGCGTCGAGCGGAACAAGCTGACGTCCGACGCGAGCTTCATGGAAGACCTGGGCGCGGACAGCCTCGACACGGTGGAGCTGGTGATGGCGTTCGAGAAGGAATTCGACATCGACATTCCCGACGAGGAAGCCGAGAAGCTGCGGACCGTGGGGCAGGCCCTGCAGTACCTGCACGAAAAGATGGGGAAATAGCCGCATGACGCGTCGGGTCGCGATCACGGGCCTGGGGCTCGTGACGCCGTTGGGAACGGATGTCCAGAGCACGTGGGACGGCCTGCTCGGGGGTCGCTCGGGAGCCGGGCCGATTACGCGGTTCGACCCGGTGCAGAGCCCCGTGAAGTTCGCGTGCGAGGTGAAAGGGTTCGACCCGGCGCAGTTCCTCGACAAGAAGGAAATCCGCCGCTACGACCTGTTCGCCCAGTTCGCGATCGGCGCCGCGGAGCAGGCCGTGGCCGACGCCTGCCTCGCCACCAGCTGGGAGACGGTGAACCTGAAGCGCGTGGGCGTCCTGATCGGCACGGGCACCGGAGGGCTCCAGACCTTCGAAGAGAACTGCCGCGCCCTGTTCGAGAAGGGACCGAGCCGGGTCTCCCCGTTCTTCGTGCCCATGTACATGCCGAACGTGGCCGCGGCGCTGATTTCCATGCGCTACGGCGCGCAGGGACCGAACTACTGCACGGTGTCGGCGTGCGCGTCGTCCGCCCACAGCGTGGGGGACGCGCTCGAGCTGATCCGCCACGATCGAGCGGACATCATGATCGCGGGCGGGGCGGAAGCCGCCATCACGCCGCTCGCGGTCGCGAGCTTCGCGAACATGAAAGCGCTCTCCGAGCGCAACGACAGCCCGGAGACCGCCAGCCGCCCGTTCGACAAGGACCGCGACGGATTCGTGATGGGCGACGGCGCGGGCGTGCTGATCCTCGAGGAGTGGGAGCACGCCCGGCGCCGCGGCGCGAAGATCTACGCCGAGGTGGTGGGGTTCGGCCAGAGCGCGGACGCGCACCACATCACCGCCCCGGCGCCCGACGGCTCGGGAGCGCAGGAGGCCATGCGCCTGGCGATGCAGGACGCCGGAGTCCGGCTGCCGGAGGTCGGCTATATCAACGCGCACGGCACGTCCACGCCGCACGGCGACGCCGCCGAGACGGCCGCCGTGAAGGCGGTGTTCGGCGAGCAGGCCCGCAAGCTGGTGTTCGGCTCCACCAAGTCGATGACCGGTCACCTGCTGGGAGCGGCCGGCGCCCTCGAGGCGGCGGTGTGCGCCCTGGTGGTGCAGCGCGGCACCATCCCCCCGACGATCAACCAGTTCACGCCCGACCCCGCCTGCGACCTCGACTCGGCGCCCAACAAAGTCGTGAAGCGGCCGGTGGAGGTGGCCCTCTCGAACTCCTTCGGGTTCGGCGGGCACAACGTGACGCTCGCCATCCGCCGGGCCGCATGACGGCCCCGGATCCATCGCTCACCCGCATCGAAGAGAAGGTCGCGCGCAACGAGCGCCTCACCCGCGACGATGCGCTCGGTTTGTTTCAGTCGAACGACCTCCTGACCATCGGCCGGCTCGCCGACCTCGCCAACCGTCGCACGAACGGCAACCGCGTGTCGTTCGCGGCGAATCAGCACATCAACCCGACCAACGTGTGCGTGCTGCGCAACACCTGCGTGTTCTGCTCCTTTGCGCGCATGCCGCGCGAGGCGGGCGCCTACACGCGCAGCCTGGACGAGGTGTTCGCCGAGGCCGAGGCGGCGCGCGACAACCCGACCCGGGAGTTTCACATCGTGGGCGGCCTCCACCCCACGCTGCGCCTGTCGTATTACCTGGACATGTTCCGGGGCCTCGCGGCCCGCCACCCGGGCGTCCACATCAAGGCGCTCACCGCCGTCGAGGTGGCCCATCTCGCGCGCCTCGAGGGGATGAGCGTGCGCGATGTGCTCGTCGCGATGCGGCAGGCGGGCGTCACCAGCCTCCCGGGCGGCGGTGCCGAAGTGTTCAGCCCGGCGGCGCGCGCAACCATCGCCGACAAGAAGCTCTCCGGCGAGGAATGGCTCGGCGTACACCGCGAAGCGCACCGGCTGGGCATCCCCTCGAACTGTACGATGCTCTACGGGCACGTCGAAACGCTCGCGGACCGCGTGGACCATCTGCTGGCGCTGCGGGCGCTGCAGGACGAAACCCGCGGATTCCTCACCTACATCCCGCTCGCCTACCACCCCGACCACAACGAGCTGGGCGAAGCGCTCGGCCGCACCGGCACGGCGACGACGGGGTTCGACGACCTGAAGAACATCGCGGTGGGTCGCCTGGTGCTCGACAACATCCCGCATGTGAAGACCCACTGGCCCATGGTGACGCCGTTCATCTCGCAGGTGGCCCTCACCTTCGGGTGCGACGACCTGGAAGGCACGGTGGTGTTCGAGCGCGTGTACCACGAAGCCGGCGCGGCCACACCGATGTGGCTCTCCTACGACCAGATCGTGTCCCTCATCCGCGGGGCGGGGAAGGAGCCGGTGGAGCGCGACTCGCTGTATCGCATCGTGCGGACCTTCGAGGATTGGGTGCCGGCGCAGGCTGCCGCTCGGTCGGAGGGGCCGGAGGGGTCGACGTTCCATATCTCCCATCGTCCCCGGGCTCGCGCCCGGGGTCAGCGCACGCTGCCGGTGCTGCATGGCGTCGACACTGCAGAGTAAAGGGCTCCAACTGACCCCGGGCGCAAGCCCGGGGTGACGGGGGACCGGAGATGAGACTCGGCCGGATCGGCTACATCAACTGCTTCCCCGTCTACGGCGCCATCGACCGCGGAGTCGTGCGCGTCCCCGCGGGGCTCGTCACGGGCACGCCCGCCGAGCTGAACGACCTGCTGGTGGCCGGAGAGCTGGACCTGAGCGTGATCAGCGCCGTGGAGTTCGCCCGCAACGCCGGACTGTTGCGGCTGCTGCCGGGCATCGGGATCACGAGCGACGGACCCGTCAGGAGCGTGGCGTTGTTCAGCAAGGTCCCCGTCGAGGCGCTGCACGGCCGCACGGTGCTGCTCACTGCCTCGTCGCGCACCGGCGTGGCGCTGCTCGAGCTCTTGTGCCGCGACGTGTGGCGCGTGCGGCCGCATTTCGCGCAGGCCCGGGCCGAAGCCACCGATCTCGACGCGCTGGGCCGGCTGCCGCACGACGCCGTGCTGGTGATCGGCGACGCGGCGCTGCTGCTCGCCGCGCGGCACGCCTACCCCCATCGCGTCGATCTGGGAGAGGCGTGGAAGCGCTGGACCGGGCTGCCGTTCGTGTTCGCGGTGTGGGCCGCGCGGCGCGCCGTGGACCGGGCCGCGGCCGACCGCGTTCACGCGATGCTGCTCGAGTCGCGCGACTGGGGGTTGGCGCATCTCGACGCGCTGGCCGCCGAGGCGCATCGCGTCTCGGGCGTGCCGACGGGCGAGTGCCGCGAATACTTCGCGGGGCTCGACTACGCCTTCACCCGGCGTCATCTGGCGGGCCTGGCGACGTTCTGCGGCAAGCTGGCGGCGCACGGGCTCGCCCCGGCCGCGTCGCTCCGCTACCTCGAGGTGGCCTGATGCGGCCCGACCGCACGTCCAGCGAATTCCGCGGGTTCGTGGAGCTGTACGAGCGGGCGCCGCTGCTCGAGCTGGGCGCGCTCGCCGACCAGGCGCGCTGGACGCTGCACCCGGACAACGTGGTCAGCTACATCATCGACCGGAACATCAACTACACGAACGTGTGCGTCGCCGACTGCAAGTTCTGCGCGTTCTACCGGCGACCCAAGCACGCCGACGGCTACGTGCTGTCGTTCGAGGAGATCGGCCGCAAGATCGAGGAGCTCAAGACGCTGGGCGGCGTGCAGATCCTGATCCAGGGCGGGCACAACCCGTACATCCCGTTCGCGTGGTACCTCGACCTGCTGCGCTACATCAAGCGGCACCACCCCATCCACATCCACGGGTTCTCACCCTCCGAAGTGGACTTCTTCGCGGGTCGCTTCGGGATGAGCCTCGACGACGTGATTCGTGAGCTCGTCGCGGCGGGGCTCGACTCGATTCCGGGCGGGGGCGGGGAGATCCTGGTGCAGGACGTCCGCGACCGGGTCGCCCGCAAGAAGGCGGGCGCCGACCGCTGGCTCGAGGTGATGGAGACGGCCCACCGGCGGGGGCTGCGCACGTCCGTCACCATGATGTACGGCCTGGGCGAGACGCTCGCCGATCGCATCGAGCATCTCGTCCGCGTACGCGAGGTGCAGGCCCGGACCGGCGGCTTCACCGCTTTCATTTGTTGGCCGCTGCAGCCGGAGCACACCGAGCTCGAGCACCTCGGCAAGACCGACGCCGTCACCTACCTGCGCACCCAGGCGATCGCGCGGATCGTGCTCGACAACGTGCCCAACATCCAGGCGTCCTGGGTGACGATGGGGCCGAAGATCGGTCAGGTGGCGCTGCGATTCGGGGCCAACGACTTCGGCTCCCTGATGATGGAGGAGAACGTCGTTTCCGCCGCGGGGACCACGTGGCGCATGACGCTCCCCGAGATGCAGCGGCTGATCGCGGACGCGGGATACACACCCCGCAAGCGCCGCCAGGACTACCGCCTCATCGACGAGGCGGCCTGACGTGGCCGACGTGCTGATCCTCGTCGGCTCCGAAAACGACAAGCCCCGGATCGAGCCCGCCTTCGACATTCTCACGCAGGCCGGCGTCACCTACGAGTTCCACGTCTCCTCGGCACACCGCCAGCCCGAGCAGACGAGCAAGCTGGTATCGGGGGCGAGAAGTCGCGGCTTCAAGGTGATCATCGCGGGGGCGGGCCTCTCCGCCGCGCTCCCCGGCTTCGCGGCATCGCTCACCGACCTGCCCGTGATCGGCGTCCCGTTCGCGGTCGGAGCGCTCAACGGCCTCGACGCGCTGCTCGCCACGGCGCAGGTGCCGGGCGGTGTCCCGGTCGCGTGCGTCGGGATCGACAACGCCAAGAACGCCGCCCACCTCGCGGTTCGCATTCTCAAAGTCTGACATGCGGGTCGGCGTGGGGTACGACTCGCACCGATTCGCCGACGGGGACGGCCGGAAACTCATTCTCGGGGGCGTGGAGATCCCCCACCCGCGGGGGCTCGCGGGACACTCCGACGCCGACGCGGTCGCGCACGCCCTGACCGACGCCATCCTCGGCGCCGCCGGCCTGGGCGACATCGGGATGATGTTTCCACCCACCAACCCGCGCTGGAAGAACGCCGACTCGCTCGACCTGCTGAAACGCGCCTATCTGCGGGTGGTCGAAGCCGGCTTGAGCTTCGTGAGCGCGGACATCACCGTGATCATGGAACAGCCCCGCCTCGCGCCCTACGTCGACGGCATGCGCGAGAAGCTCGCGGCCGCCCTGGTGGCCGGCTACTCGACCGTGTCCGTCAAAGCCAAGACCAACGAAGGCATGGGATGGATCGGGCGGGGCGAGGGAGTCGCGGTGATCGCCGTGGTACTGCTCGCGTAGGCCCGGGCTGACCGACCTGCTCGCGCTCCTGCAGGACGTCCCGCCGGGCCTCCTGTACACGCTGATCGGCGTGCTGGCGGCGTTGGAGAACGTCTTTCCCCTCGTGCCGGCCGACACCACGGTGGCCCTGGGCGCGTTTCTGGCCGGCCGCGGGACGCTCCACGCCGGCGTGGTCTTCGGGCTCACCTGGAGCGCCAACGTCGCCGGAGCCGCGGTCGTGTACGGGCTGGCCCGGCGATTCGGCCGCGACTTCTTCACACGGCCGGCCGGTCGGCGGCTGCTGCCGGCGCCCGTGCTGGCGCACATCGAGGCGCAGTACCGTCGTCACGGCGCCGTCGGCATTTTCGTCTCCCGCCTGCTGCCCATCTGGCGGGCCGTGGTACCTCCCTTTGCGGGAATCGCCGGGCTGTCCGCCCCCCGGGCCCTCATCCCCCTCGCCCTAGCCTCGGGTCTGTGGTACGGGGCCCTGACGCTCTCCGTGGCCACCCTGGGCACGAATCTCGACGCCGTCATGTCGCTCCTGTCGCACGTGAACCGGGCGCTTGGCGCCGTGGCCCTCGCGGCTCTCATATTTCTGGGCGTGCGGATCGCACGCCGCCTGAAGCGGTAACAGGCTCCAAGGGAGAGGGAGAGCCACCATGACGACCCCGTCGCCCGACACGCCCGGCGTTCGCGTGTTGCCGCCGCTCATCTACGCCGGCCTGTTCGCGGTGGGCTACGCTGTGCACCGCCCCCTGCCGGTACGGCTGTGGGGCGACCCGCCGCCCGTCGCGCGGGTCGTCGGGTGGGGTCTCGTCGCGTCGGGGGTCCTGCTCGCCGCCGGCGCCGTCGTCCTGTTCCGTCGTGCCGGCACCACGCCCAATCCCACGCGACCGACCACGGCGCTCGTGATCCACGGCCCCTACCGGTTCACGCGCAACCCGATGTACCTGGGCCTCGGTCTCTGCTACCTCGGGGCCACGCTGCTGGTGAACTCGGTGTGGCCACTCGCCCTGTTTCCCGCGCTGATCGTGCTGGTGCGGCGCTGGGTGATCGCCCCCGAGGAGGCGTATCTCGCGCGCAAGTTCGGAGCCGAGTATCGCGCCTACCAGGCGCGGGTGCGCCGATGGTTGTGACGGCGGGCGAGCTGGAGCGGGCGTTCCGGCTGGAGCAGTTCCGGGACTATCTCGCCTTCGAAGCGGGGACGAGCCCGCACACGGTGAGCAACTACGTGCGCGACATCCGGCGCCTCGTCGGCTACGCGGCGACCAAGGGCGCCCACCATCCCGAGGACGTGACCAGCGTCCAGTTGCGCGAGTTCGTGTATGCCCTCAAGGACCTGGGCCTCGCGCCCGCGACCATCCGCCGCCAGATCTCCGCGGTCCGGACGTACTACCGCTTTCTCGTCGGCGAGGGTCGGGCCGCGCGGGACCCGAGCGAGCGGCTCGAGCGTCCCAGCCAGTGGCGCCGTCTCCCCACGGTGCTGTCGGTCCCCGAGGTCGAGCGCCTGCTCGGGGCACCCAATACCGACGAGCCGCTCGCGATCCGCGACCGGGCCGTGCTCGAGTTCGCGTACGCGACCGGGGCACGCGTCTCCGAGCTGGTGGGGCTCGCGCTCCAGGACGTCCTGTACGAGGACGGAGTCGCCCGGATATTCGGAAAGGGCTCGAAGGAGCGCGTCGTCCCGCTGGGCCGCCGCGCCCTGGGCGCGGTCGCCTTGTACGTGCGCGAGATCCGACCGCGCTTCGACCGGGGTAAGGGGCGGGGGATCGTGTTTCTCAATGCCCGGGGCACGCCCCTGTCGCGCGTCGGGGCCTGGGCCATCATCAAGCGCGCCGCCCGGCTCGCGGGGCTGACGAAGCGCGTCTCGCCCCACACGCTGCGCCACACGTTCGCCACGCACCTGCTCGAGGGAGGCGCCGACCTGCGCGCCGTGCAGGAAATGCTCGGGCACGCGGACCTCACGACCACACAGCTCTACACCCACGTAGACCGGGACTACCTCCGGACCGTTCACAAGACGTATCATCCGCGGGGGTGAGGTCGGTCACATGTCGCGCGCGTTCGTCAAGGAAGACGCCGACGAGGGCGGACCGCGGAAGAGCTACGGGCTGCCGCCCCGCGACGACCCCGGGTTCGATGCCGCGGCGGCCGCGGCGCTGCTCGAGGCCGCTCGCGCGGGCGAGACGCCCAGCGCGGAACGGGCCACGGGCTACTACTGGGGGGAGCCCAAGCTGCGCGTGCACGTCCAGCGCATCCTCGAGCGAGCCCGGGCCGATGGCGACGAGCGGCTCGCGCAGCTGGCCGGGCGGTTCTTGAGCTGAGGTCGCTTGCCCGAGCTCCCCGACATCGCGGTGTACCTGCACGCCCTGCGACCGCGCGTCGTGGGGCGGCAGCTCGAGCGCTTGCGAATCGCCAGCCCGTTCGTGCTGCGCTCTGCGGACCCCCCGATTGGCGATCTCGCCCGCCGGACGGTCACTGGCGTGCAGCGCCTGGGCAAGCGGATCGTGTTCGCCTTCGACGGCGAGTATTTCGTCGTGCTGCACCTCATGATCGCCGGTCGGCTGCACTGGAAGCCCGCCGGCGCACCCATTCCGCGGCGCGCGGGACTCGCCGCCTGCGACTTTCCGAACGGCACGCTGCTGCTCACGGAAGCGGGAACCAAGCATCGCGCCTCGCTCTACGTTGTGCGCGGCAAGGGCGCGCTCGCGCAGCACGATCCGGGAGGATTGGACGTGCTCGGTGCCACGCTCGAGCAGTTCCGCACCGCGCTGACCCGAGAGTCGCACACGCTCAAGCGGGCGCTCACCGACCCCCGTCTGCTCGACGGGATCGGCAATGCCTACTCGGACGAGATCCTGCACGCCGCCCGCCTGTCACCGCTCCGGCTGACGAGCCAGCTCACACCCGAGGAGGGTGAGCGGCTGTTCCGCGCCGTGCGGGAGACTCTGAGCACGTGGATAGAGCGCCTGCGCGCCGAGACGGGTGACGGCTTCCCGGAAAGCGTGACGGCGTTTCGGGACGGCATGGCCGTCCATGGCCGGTTTCGCCAGCCATGCCCTGTCTGCGGATCGCCGGTGCAGCGCATCCGCTACGCCGCGAACGAAGTGAACTACTGTGCCACCTGCCAGACGGGCGGACGCGTGCTCGCTGACCGCGGTCTCTCGCGACTCCTGAAGGACGACTGGCCACGCTCGCTGGACGAGTGGGAGGACAGACTCCGGCAGCGGCCGCCCGGCTCCACTCACGGCGCCGGCGGCGGACCCGGGGGCGCACCCGACCCGGTCCCGCGCAGCGATCCGACCGAATAGACGATGGCAGTGAGCGCCGCCACGCCCGCGCCCAGGAGCAGGGCCGTTCTCCCGGTGGAAACATGTCGCTCCCGGAGCTCGGAGATCTGGCTGCGCCGGATCGCGAGAGTGGCACCGAGTCCCGGATACTCCGTGCCTCCCTCCGACCTGAAGCGCTCGACCGCCAGCACGAGGGAGTCCTGGTCGACGTAGGACACGGTCCCCGTCGCCCGGACGACCTGACGCACGGTCACGTCCTGGAGCGGCACCGCGAGCGGCGCTACGAGCTGGGCCACAACGTCCGATCCGCGGCGAGGACCGCCCGTCTCGAGCACGGCATATGAGAAGCAGCCGCCGATGAACCCAAGAGTGGGGAAGACCAGGATGAAGCGCACAGAGAGATTGTAGCCGCCAGCGCAGGGCTGCGGGAGCGGCCTTGACGAGCGCCTGCGGAACCTGCTAGGTAAATACACATACCTGCCACGCGACCGGGTTCCCGCCGTCCTCGGTCGCGCGTTTGTGGTCGTCGCTCTGACGGCCGGGTGGTGAAGGGTACAGCGGCTGTGTCGCTGCGCAGTTGCAAGTCCTCTCCTCACAGGAGGTGGAGATGACCTCTCCGCTTCGTTGGCTACGTGCGGCCCTCGTTCTGAGCGTCGCCCCCCTTCCCGTGTGCCTCCTCGCCCCACTCGCCCACGCCCAGGGGACGGGGACGATTCGCGGCACGGTGATCGACGCGCTCACGGGCCGACCGATCGATGGTGTGCGCGTCGATGTCCCGAGTACCGACCTCGGGACGCTCACGGACCGGGAGGGCCGCTACCAGTTCACGGTACGCGCCGGGGATGTGCAGTTGCGGGCGCGGCGCGTCGGGTACGCGACCGCTACCCGGAAGGTCACGGCGACCGCCGGCCAGGTCACCGACGCCGATTTCCAGCTGCGTGGCGCCGCCGTGGGACTCGACGTCGTGGTCGTGACCGGCGCTGGCGCGGAAACGGAGAAGCGCAAGCTTGGCAACACCATCGGCACGATTGACGCTTCGGAGCTGCGCAACGCGCCCGTGGTCAACGTCTCGGAGCAACTCGCCGCCCGCGACCCCGCCGTGTCCGTACTCCCCTCCGGCGGCCTCACCGGCGAAGGTGCGCAGATCCGGATCCGCAGCGCCGCGAGCCTCACGCAGACGAATGAGCCGGTCGTGTACGTCGACGGCGTGCGGGTGAATCGAGGGGGCGGGTTCGGCGACGCCAACTGGATCGGCGCGGGCGGCGGCGGCACTCCGTCGCGGTTGGACGACATCAACCCCGAGGCGATCGACCACATCGAAGTCCTGAAAGGAGCGGCCGCGGCCACCTTGTACGGCACTGAAGCGTCGGCCGGCGTGATCCAGATCTTCACCAAGAAGGGGGTCCGGGGAGCGCCACGGTGGGACTTCATCACTGAGCAGGGGTTTTCTAACTACCCCGCCGGGCGCTACGTGCCGAACGCAGGTTGGGTGCAGCCGGACGCCTTCGATACGATCCGTGCCAAGTCCCTCGCCAAGGGGTTCCACGTGCCTTCGGTGACGGAGCTGAGCGCCTTCTACGGCCAGCCTCTGCAGCCCTACCAGGTGATCACGCAGCCGTTCGCGTCCAGGCTGTTCGAGACCGGCTATACGCGCACATACGCGGCTGGCGTCAGCGGTGGGACGCCCGGCGTGACGTATTACGTGAACGGACGCTACTATTACGAAAACGGGCCGTTCGGCGGCAGAACTCTGGGCGGCGCTGCCGATATCGATCACAAGGCGCAGGGCACGCTCGCGGTCGAGCTCGTCCCGGTGGACCGGGTCAAGCTTCGCGTCTCCTCGGAGTATACGGACGCGCACCACGAGACGCCGAACAACAACAACAACATCTACGCCCCGCTGACGAACGCGATCTTCGGCCATCCGGAGCTCGCCTCCTGCCTGACGCCCCGGGCCGCATCGAGCCCCACCGGGACGGGCAACTGCACCGGCCCCGGCAACCCGTTTGGCGTCGCGTCGTTCGGCACCGTGCGCGAGGACATGCAGCGCACCAACCAGCAGGACACGAAGCACTTCATCGGAAGCATGAACGCCGCGTTCCAAGCGTTACCCTCCCTCGCCCTCGAGGGGACGCTGGGCGTCGACGTCGTGAACCAGGTCAGCGCTACGTATCGTCCGTTCGGCAACGACGTGGACGGCTTCATCCTCGTGAACCCCCAGGGGAACAAGACCATCGACGACATCACCGAGCGGATCGTCACGGCGGAGGCCAAGGCGACCTGGAAGCGGTCGCTCGGTTCGGATTGGTCATCGGTCTTCGTCGCGGGCGGCCAAGGGTTCATTACACGGAAACAGGAAGAGGGCAGCGCTGGCGACGCGTTCCCCGGGCCCGGCATCGAGGTGACGGCCGCCGCCGTCAACCAGCAGGCGTTCGAGCGATTCCTCGAAACGGTGAACGCGGGCGTATTCGCCCAGCAACAGCTGGGCTACCGCGAGTACGCGTTCCTCACGTTGGGCGGCCGCTATGACCGCAACAGTGCGTTCGGCAAGACCTCGGCGGGCGTCTTCTATCCCAAGGCGAGCCTGTCGGTGATGCCCAGCGCGATGCCGGGCTGGGACACCGGACCCCTGACGTCCAAGCTGTCGACCCTCCGGCTGCGAGCAGCGCTCGGGCAGTCGGGTCTGCAGCCGGGCGCCTTCGACAAATTCACCACGTTCAGCGCGCTCAACTCCGAGACGGGACCGGGACTCGGCCCGTCCAACCTCGGCAACCCGGTCCTCAAGCCCGAAGTGAGCACCGAATGGGAGGTGGGAACCGAGATCGGGGGCTTCCACGATCGCGCCGGTCTCGACATCACGTACTGGCGCCGCATCACGCGGAACGCCCTGTACCCGCGGCAGTACGCCCCGTCGGGCGGATTCATCAACCTCCAGATCACGAACATCGGGGAAATCAAAGCGGGCGGATACGACATCCAGGCCAACCTCCTGCCGCTCAGTCAACCGAACCTGTTGGTCAAGCTGTTCGTCAACGCGTCTTGGACCTGGGCCTATGTCACAAGGCTCGGGGGTGCGCCGCCGCTCAAGGTGGGAGGGAGCTACCCCCGGTACCGCAACTTCATCAAGGAGGGATACCCTGTCGGTGCGCTCTTCGGCGCGGCCCTGCCGGAGCCCTGCAGCGCACGTCCCGCGGGGGCAACGTATCTCTGCCTGAACCCGGGAGAGGTGCCCTACGATCACGGCGCCATCCTGACGGGTGTGCCGGACGGCCGGACGGCGACCGAGGCGGACCTGCTGGCGTTTCTCTCGCAGCCCCCGGTCCGCCGCGACTCGAAGGGCAACATCGTGGCGTACGGGTTCAGCCTCTTCAACCCGCTCCGCGTCGACAAGAGCGGTACCGGAGACTACCTGAGCAACTACCTCGGGAAGTCCCTACCGGACTGGCAGGGTTCGTTCGGCGTCCGCGCCACGATGTTCAAGAATCTGGAGCTGGGCGCGCTGTTCGAGTACAAGTTCGGCAACTACACGATCACGAACCTGACCGACGCATTCCGGAAATCGAACCCCGTCATCGGGCGGAACCTCCCGCAGGTCGCGCAGGCCGAGGCAACCCTCATGAACCCGGCTAGCACGGCCCAGCAGCGGCTCGATGCCGTCAAGCAGTGGTCGTATCAGTTCAAGGCGCTCTCGCCCTACGATGGGTTGAACCAGAACGAGAATGGCAAGTTTCTGCGCTTCCGCGAGCTGAGCCTCACCTACAACGTCCCGTCGGAGGTGGCCGCGCGCATCCTCGGAGCGCGGTACCTGACGATCACGGCGGCCGGGCGCAACGTCGCGCTATGGACCCCATACTCGGGTGTCGATCCCGAGATCAACGAGTACGGCCGGGGTGGGGCGGCTGACACGCGGGCCGCGATCGACCAGAACTTCGGTACGGCGATCGACGCCTTCGGATTCGCGCTCCCGCGCCGCTTCACCTTCACAATCCGCGCGGGCTTTTGACGCTCCGGAGAGGAGAGCGAGACGCCATGGACATCAGCACTCTTGCCTCACTCGCCCTGGGTTGGGCGCGGCGCGCCGCGGTCGCACTCGGGGGCGCGGGGCTCGTCGCCGCCGGGGCAGCGTGCAACAGCCTGTTCGACGTGAGGAACCCGAACGACGTGCTCGCGGACAGCCTCAACAACCCAGCCGCAGGGTTCGCGATTGCGAGCGGGGCCCAAGCGGCGTTGGCGTACGGCTGGGGTGCCATCCTTACCGAGTACGCGACCGTGACCGACGAGTTGACGTGGAGCGGCTCGCGCGACGGGTTCCGCGAGCTCGACGTCGGGACGCTGCTCAACCCGACGAACGAGTTCACGGACGCGGCCTTCCCTTACGTGGGGCGCGCCCGCTGGCTGGCAGACTTCGCGATCAAGAAGCTGGCGGTGTTCGACTCCGCTGGCACGATCAAGAACCGCAACGACCTGGCGCGATCGTACTTGTACGGTGCGATCGCGTACGCCATGCTGGGCGACGACTTCAACAACTTCCCCATCGGCTCCGACATGCTGCAGGCCGCGCCGCCGCTCGGGCGGACCAGGATGGACTCGGTCTACAAGGTCGCGATCGCGTACACGACCGCCGGCTTAGGGATCGCACAGGCGACGAGCAACTCGAGCCTGCAACTCGCCCTCACGGCAATGCGTGCCCGCGCCGAGCACGCGAAGGCCGTTTGGGCGTTGCTCCATCCGCCGGGCCCGGACGTACCGCACGGGGGCCGTGCCCTGGTAAACGACGCGGCGGCAGTGGCGGATGCCCGGGCCGCGATCGGGCTCGCCGATGCGGTGGTGAAGAGCCCAGACTGGCGGTTCCGTTTCAACTACAGCCCCACGACGGTCGACAATTACATCGGAGCCTGGGTCAACGGGCGTCAGGAAATGCGCTTCGGGGACCAGTTCGTCGATCGAGCGGCGAAGGACACGCTCCGCGACCCCGTCTCGGGCAGGGTCGATCCCGAAATCCGGCGCGCGGTCGTCGAGTTCGTCGGTACGTCGGCGACGCAAAACTACCAGCCGCTGACCGCGTTGTCGGAGCGGGAGCTGCACCTCATCCTTGCAGAGGCAGCGCTGACACGGGGAGACACGATCGCGCCGGCGGACAGCTTCTCGGCGCACATCAACTATCGCCGCATATTGGACGGGTTGGCCCTGTACAATCCCGCGAACCCAGCGCATCCCCGGCCGCTCGCGATGCTCATCTACGAGCGCCAAGTGAACTTGTTCCTGCAGGGCCGGCGGCTCGAGGACCTGTACCGCTTCGGCCTGAAGGCCGACAACTGGCAAAGTGGCACCGATGCAGTTACGACTCCCGGCACGGTGTTCCCCATCACGCAGGTCGAGCTGCTCGCGAATCCGTATTGCGTGAAGGACCCGGCATCCTGCTCCTGAGCGGGCGAGGAGGCAAGCGCCTACGTGCGGCAGACGCGGGGGGCAAGCGACGCAGCCGTTCCGGCGCGCGTGCGGGACCCCTCCCCAGCGAGTGCGACGCTGCTAGGTTTCCCCCGTGCTCTTCGTCCTCGACAACTACGACTCCTTCACCTATAACCTCGTCCAGCTGTTCGGCGAGCTCGGCGCGGAACCCGTCGTGTACCGCAACGACGCCCTCACGGTGGAGCAGGTGCTCGCCCTCAAGCCGACGGCGGCGGTCCTGTCGCCCGGCCCCTGCACGCCCGGGGAAGCCGGGATTCTGGTACCGCTGGTGCGCGCACTCGCGGGGCACGTGCCGATGCTCGGCGTGTGCCTCGGCCATCAGGCGATCGGCGAGGCGTTCGGGGGCCGCGTGGTGCGCGCCGATCGCGTGATGCACGGCAAGACCTGCGAAGTGATCCATGAAGACGACGAGCTGTTCGAGACAATCCCGAGCCCCGTCACCGGCATGCGCTACCACTCGCTCGTGCTCGAGCCCGCGTCGCTCCCCAAGGACCTGGTCATCACGGCCTGGAGCGCCGATCGCCCCAAGGACGCCGAGATCATGGCCATGAAACACCGCCGCCATCCGATCTACGGTGTCCAGTTCCACCCTGAGTCGATCGGAACGAACCACGGCAAGCGCCTGCTGGAGAACTTTCTCAAGGTCGCGCGCACCCCCGTCTGACGCCGGGCGTGACGCGTGTAACAGGCGTGTCACGAAGCAATTAGGGTAGGACTAGACTCCGCGGCACGAATTTTGTATGTTGCCCCGTGCCCGTCCTCGGCGTGATCCCGGCGCGGCTCGGTTCCAGCCGCCTTCCCCGCAAGCCACTCCTGCCACTGGCAGGCGAGCCGCTCATCCTCTGGGTCGTGCGACGGGCCACGGCAGCCGGCGTGTGTGACCGCTTGGTCGTCGCGACTGACGCGCGCGAAATCGCCGCCGTGACTGAACGGGCGGGATACGAGGCGATCCTCACGTCCCCCGAGCACCAGTCCGGCACCGAGCGTGTCGCAGAAGTCGTTGCCAATAAAGCGTTTAGTGAGTTCGACCTCGTCCTGAACGTGCAGGGCGACGAGCCGCTCGTGGATGTGGACGCGCTGCACGGGGCGGTGGCGCGAGTGCGCGCGGGTGATGCGATCGGCACCGCCGCGGGCGTGCTCGAGCCGGCGCTCGCTGCGGACCCGGCGCGTGTGAAGGTGGTGGTGGATGCGCGCGGACGCGCCGTGTATTTCTCGCGGGCGCCGATCCCGTTCGACCGCGACGGCACGGGGTCGGTGCGGTATCGCCAGCACGTGGGCGTCTATGCCTACACGCGCGACGCCTTGGAGCGGTGGGTCCGGCTGCCGCCGGTGCCCGAGGAGCGGTGGGAGCGGCTCGAGCAATTGCGACCGTTGCTGCACGGCCTGCCGATCGGCGTGGCGCTGTGTACCGGCCCGGCGGCGCCCGGTGTGGACACGGCGGACGATCTGCGATACGCGGAAGCGCGCTTGACGCGGCACCTGAAGGAGGTGAGTCCGTGAGCTCGACGAAGTACATCTTCGTGACCGGTGGCGTCGTCTCGTCGCTCGGCAAGGGCATCGCGGCCGCCTCGCTCGGTCGCGTGCTCGTGGAGCGCGGCCTTCGGGTCACGATCCAGAAGTTCGATCCCTACATCAACGTCGACCCCGGGACGATGTCGCCGTTCCAGCACGGCGAGGTATACGTCACCGACGACGGTGCGGAGACCGACCTCGACCTCGGGCACTACGAGCGGTTCATCGACCGCTCGCTGTCGCAGGTCAACAACGTGACGACGGGGCGGATCTACCTGTCCGTGATTACCAAGGAGCGGCGGGGCGAATATCTCGGCTCGACCGTGCAGGTGATCCCGCACATCACGGACGAGATCAAGACGGCGATCCGCCGCCTCGCCCCCGACCACGACGTCGTGATCACGGAAATCGGTGGCACGGTGGGCGACATCGAGTCGCTGCCGTTTCTCGAGGCGATCCGCCAGTTCCGCCAGGAAGTCGGCCGCGACAATACGCTGTTCATCCACCTCACCCTCGTTCCCTTCATCGCCGCTACCGCCGAGCTCAAGACCAAACCCACGCAACATTCCGTCCGCGAGCTGATGCAGATCGGAATCCAGCCCGATATCCTGATCTGCCGTACCGAGCGGCCGCTCTCGGAAGAGTTGAAGCGCAAGATCGCGCAGTTCTGCAACGTCGACTTCGGCTGCGTGGTCGAGAGCCCGGACGTGAAATCCATCTACGAAATCCCGCTCAAGCTGCACGAGCAGGGGCTCGACCGCGAAGTCTGCATGCGGCTGCACCTCGAGACCAAGGACCCCGACCTGCGCGGCTGGGCGCAGATGGTGGACAAGATCCTCAACCCCGTCGAGCGGGTGCGCATCGCGGTGGTGGGGAAGTACACCGAGCTCGCCGACAGCTACAAGAGCATCCACGAGGCCCTGGTGCACGGGGGGATCGCCAACGAGTGCGGGGCGCAGGTCGAGTGGATCTCTTCCGACCGTTTCACCGATCAAGCAGCCGCGGCCGAGCTGCTCGGGGGCTACGACGGTCTGCTCGTCCCGGGCGGGTTCGGCGTGCGCGGCGTGGAGGGGATGCTGGAAGCGATCCGCTGGGCGCGGGAGCACAAGCTGCCGTTCTTCGGGATTTGTCTCGGCCTGCAGGCGGCGATCATCGAGTTCGCACGCGACGTGGTCAAGCTTCCCGATACCAACTCGAGCGAGTTCGCCCCCGAGTGCGAGAACCCGGTGATCGCGCTGATGCGCTCCCAGGAAGGGATCCAGGAGCTGGGTGGGACGATGCGGCTGGGAGCGTATCCCTGCAAGCTGCGGCCCGGCTCGCGCGTCGCCCAGGCCTACGCGGCGCTCGAAGTCAGCGAGCGGCACCGTCATCGCTACGAGGTGTCGAACGCGTACCGCGACGTGCTGGCCGAATACGGCATGCGCTGCTCCGGCCTCTCCCCCGACGGCTCGCTCGTGGAGATGATCGAGCTGCCCGATCACCCGTGGTTCATCGGCTGCCAGTTCCACCCCGAGCTCAAGTCGCGCCCGACGCGGCCGCACCCGCTGTTCGCCGGGTTCGTGGGCGCGGCGCGCCAGCTGCATCGCGTCCGGGGCGCGGCGGCCCTCGCCGAGGCCGAGCGGCCGCCCCAGCTCGCCGGCCGACGCGACTGACGTGGCGCAGCACTTCGCGGCCGGGGCCGCCCCGTTTCTCATCGCGGGGCCGTGCGTCGTCGAATCGGACGAGCTGAATCTCCGGATCGGCGCCGCGCTCGCCGAGCTCGGAGCCAAGCTCGGGGTCCATGTCATCTACAAGGCGTCGTACGACAAAGCGAACCGGTCGCGGCTCGCGGGCGCACGCGGTCCCGGGCTGGAACGGGGTCTCGAGGCGCTCGCGCGGGTGCGTGCGGACACCGGCTTGCCGATCCTCACCGACGTGCACGAGGCCGCCCAGGTGTCCGCGGCCGCCCAGGTGGCGGACGTGCTGCAGATCCCCGCTTTTCTCTGCCGCCAGACCGATCTGCTCGTGGCGGCGGGGCGCGGCGGCCGCCCCGTCAACGTGAAGAAGGGGCAGTGGATGTCCCCGGAGGGAATGGCAGGCGCCGTGGAGAAGGTGCGCGCAGGGGGCGCGCCCGAAGTGGCCGTCACCGAGCGCGGCAGCTTCTTCGGCTACGGCGACCTGGTCGTGGACATGCGCAGCTTCGCGCGACTGCGCGCCGCGTGCAGCGCTCCGGTGGTGTATGACGCGACCCATTCGGTACAGCAGCCAGGGCAGGGCCCCGCAGGCGCAAGCGGCGGCCTGCGCGAATTCATCCCCCCCCTGTGGTACGCGGCCGCGGCGGCCGGCGCGGACGGATTCTTCGTCGAGACGCATCCCGATCCGGAGCGCGCACCCTCGGACGGGCCTAACATGGTCCCGCTGGACCAGCTCGAAGGCATCCTGCGCGTGGCGATCGATGTCTGGTGCACCACGAGGACGGGGGGCACCACGAAGGCGAGGTCCCAGGGGAGCGGTGGGGCGGCGGTCGAGGACCGGGCCAAAGCGGTGCCCCCCGCCCGAGGCGCCTTCCGTGCTTGATCAGACCATTGCCCGCCGCCTGAAGCTCGTCGGCTTCGACGTCGACGGCGTGCTCACCGATAACGGCGTCTACCTCGGGGTCGTCGGCGATCACCCCATCGAATTCAAGCGCTTTCACATCCAGGACGGACTCGGCATCCGCATGCTCCGCTCCGCCGGCCTCGTCGTGGTCTGGCTGACGGGGCGGGAATCGACGGCCACGGCGCTGCGGGCGCGCGAGCTGTCGGTGGACGAGCTCATCCAGGATCCGACGGCCCGCAAGCTCCCCGCCTTCGAGGCGCTGCTGGCTCGCCGGGGGCTCGCGTGGGACGAGTGCGCCTTCGTCGGCGACGACCTCGCGGACCTCCCCGTGCTCACGCGCGTGGGGTTGCCGGTCGCGGTCGCGAACGCCGTGCCGGAGGTCAAGGCGGCGGCGCGGGTCGTCACGGACGTCCCCGGCGGCCAGGGCGCGGTCCGCGAGGTCGCCGAGCAGATCCTCAAGGCGCGCGGCGAGTGGCAGAGTCTCCTCACGACGTACTTTCTGGAGCGTGGCGATGTCCCGCACGGAGCCGGGCGATCTCGTTGAGCGCGGGCGCCGCGTGCTCGCCCTCGAAGCCGACGCGATCGGGCGCACGGCCCAACGACTGGGGCCGGCGTTCGCCGCGGCGGTGCGCCTCCTCGCGGCCGCGGGAGGGCGGGTGATCGTCTCGGGGGTCGGGAAATCCGGCCTCATCGCGCGCAAGATCGCCGCCACCTTCACGTCGACCGGCACGCCCGCGTCGTTCCTCCACCCGGTCGACTCGCTCCACGGCGATCTGGGGATCGTGGGCCGGGACGATGTAGCGGTCCTCCTGTCCAAGAGCGGCGCGTCGGACGAGCTGTTCGGCCTCGTGAGCCAGCTCAAGCGGCTGGGCGTACCGCTGATCGCCATCACCGGCGAGCCGGACTCGGTCCTCGCCCGTCAAGCCGACGTGGTGCTCGACGCGAGCGTCGCCGAAGAGGCGTGCCCGGAGACGCTCGCGCCCACCGCGAGCACCACCGCCGCCTTGGCGCTCGGCGACGCCCTCGCCGTCACGCTGCTCGAGGTCAAGGGATTCCGGCGCGAGGACTTCGCGGCGCTGCACCCCGGGGGCGCGCTGGGCCGGAACCTCCTGCTGCGCGTCGCGGATGTGATGCTCGCCGGCGAGCTCCCCGCCCTCGGGCCTGAACGCCCCATGCGCGAGTGCGTCGTGCTGCTCGCCGAGAAGCGCGGCACCGTCGCGGTGGTGGACCAGGCGGGAAGTCTGGTCGGCGTCGTCACCGCCGGAGACCTCACCCGGGTCATGGAGAAGACCGACGCCTTCCTCGACCTGCCGATCCGTGACGTCATGACGCGCACACCCAAGACCACCACGCCGGACGAGCTCGCCGGTGCCGCGGTGCGGGTCATGGAGCAGCACGGCATCATGGCGCTGCCCGTGCTCGACGGCGGCCGCAAGGTGGTCGGGATGGTGCACCTGCACGACCTTATGAAAGCAGGAGCAGCCTAAATGCGAGAGACGTCGCGCACAGGCGTCACGCAACGGCGTCACGCGACACCGTTACGTTTCCGCGTGACGTTTCCGTGCTACGTCGTGTTGTGCTACGTCTTTCTGGGTGGTGTCGTGGCAGGGGCATGTGACTCAGGGATCAAGCCCACGGCGACCATCTCGGCCGCCGACTCCGCCGATCAGGTCATGCAGAACATGTCACACTATGTGACCAACGACGGCATTCAACGGGCGCACGTGCGTGCCGATACGGCATATTTCTACTCGCCTTCCCAGACGGCCGAGCTCCGCAACGTGCACATCGCGTTCTACGACACCCGTGGCGCCCAGACATCGACCCTCACCTCGCGCGAGGGCACCTACCACTGGCGCTCGGGCGACATGGAGGCACGCGGCAGCGTCGTGGTGCTGCGAACCGATGGCGCCACACTCCGGACCGAGGTCATCCGCTACAGCCAGGCGCGGAACCAGGTGAGCTCCGATCGGGACTTCGTGTTCGACGAGCCGACCCGACACATCAAGGGGACGGGCTTCACCGCCGACCCGGACTTCAAGGTGGTGACCGCGAATAGGGTGAGTGGAGAGGGCGGCAAGTTCACCCTCCCGAACCAATGATGGCCACCATGTTCCTCGTCGCCCTCGCCCAACAACCCGCCTCGCCCGCCGACACCACCGGGGGGCGGCCCTGCAAGATCGTGATCGACTCCGTGGGGCGGCAGGCGCAGCAGGTGGAAGTGCGGGCGGGCGAGACCAATGTGTTCGCGGGCGGGGGCGTCCTGGCCCACTGCGAGGGCACGGGAAGTACGCTCGCCGCCGACAGCGTAGCCTGGTTCGCGGGCCTGCGGCGCTTCGACATGATCGGCCAGAAAAACCCCGTTCACATCCGCGACACGGCCATCACGCTCGACGCGGTGACGGCCGCCTACTTCCTCCGCCAGGAGCGGCTCGAGGCGCACAAGAACGTGGTCGCGGTGAACCGCAACAGCGGCTCGGTGCTGCGGGGGCCCAACCTGACCTATTACCGGGCGGTGAAGGGTGTGCGGGACACGCTCGAGACGTACGCCTCGGGCCGCCCGACGATCGACTATCGCGCCGCCGCCGATTCGGGTGAGCCTTATGTGATCGTCGCCGATCGTGTACGCTTCAAAGGGAACGATCGCATGTGGGGCGGGGGAGCCGTGACGATCGACCGCAGCGACTTCGCCGCGCGGGGCGACTCGATGCAGCTCGACCAGGGCACGGGATTCGGGGTGCTCCTGGGCAAGCCGCGTGTCGAGGGGAAGGGGACGGAGGCTTACGCGCTCACGGGCACGCGCATCGAGCTCGGCCTCCAGGGTCGCGACCTCCGGCTCGTCAAGGCGCTCGGCAACGGCGTGGCCACCAGCGCCGACTGGCGCCTGACCGCCGACACGATTCATCTGCACCTCGACCGCAAGAAGCTACAGCAGGCGTTCGCCTGGGGTCCCAAGGACTCGGTGCACGCGCGCGCCGTCTCGAGCGTGACCACCATCCGGGCGGACTCGCTCGCCCTCGACGCGCCGGATCAGGTGCTCACCGAGGTGCGCGCGTTCGGTCATGCGCTCTCGACCTTGAAACGTGACTCGACGGCCAAGCGGGATTCGACCCCGGACTGGATTACCGGCGATTCGCTCACGGCGCGCTGGACGCCGGAGGCCGATCCCGCCGGCGCGGGGCAGCCGAAGAGCAGGCTGCACCACGTTGTCTCGCGCGGATCAGCCCGGGTCCTCACGCATCAGTACAACCAGCGCGACTCGCTGCCCTCACTCAATTACTCGCGCGGCGATATGATCGATATCCTGCTCACGGGAGACAAGGTCGACCGCGTGACGGTCACCGGCCGCGCCGACGGCGTGCAGCTCGAGCCGCTGCCGCCCGCTCCACCCGACACCACCAAGAAGCCGAAGACGCCCGCCCGATGACGAAGCTCGCGAATCTGCTGGCCGCACGGGACTCGTCGCTGCCGCTGGCGGCGGCGGCGCTGGCGCGCGTCGCAGACACCCAAGGCGCGGCGCCGTTCGGCGAGCTCGCCGTGGCCTACCGCGAGGAGTTCCTCAAGCTCCGCGCCCACTCACGCGACGCCGGCCTGCCCGAGCTCGGCGCCTTGTCGGTCGAGGAGTTCCGGGCCAGCCTCCGGACATCGGTGCTGCCGCGGCTGGCGCTCTTGAAGGTCGTCACGTATCCGCTGGGGCCGCCGGGTGATCCGGCGACGGTCGCGTTCACCGCCGAGGTCTGGGCGGAGCTCGCCGCCGACCGCGGCGGCGTGGCGGACCGACTGCTCGAAGCCGCAGAGCGCGCGCTGGCGCGCGCCGAGTCGCCGAGCGGGGACCACTCCGCGGTGTCGGGGGGGAGCCGCCTCGAGGCCCACGGCCTGGTCAAGACGTACAAGGGTCGCCGCGTGGTGAACGAGGTGACCGTGCAATTGGAGCAGGGCGAGATCGTGGGCCTGCTCGGCCCCAACGGGGCGGGGAAGACCACCTGCTTCTACATGATCACCGGGCTGATCCGCCCCGACGGCGGTCAGATCGTGCTCGACCGCCGGGACATCACGGCGGAGCCGATGTACCGCCGCGCGCGCATGGGGATCGGGTATCTCGCGCAGGAGCCCTCCGTGTTCCGCAAGCTCACGGTCGAGGAGAACGTCCGTGCGATTCTCGAGACACTGGCGCTGAGCGACGCCGAACGGGAGGAGCGCCTCGAGCGCCTGCTCGACGAGCTCGCAATCAAGCACCTGCGGCGTCAGAAGGGGTTCCAGTTGTCGGGCGGAGAGCGGCGCCGGCTCGAGATCACCCGCGCGCTGGTCACCGAGCCCAAGTTCATGCTGCTCGACGAGCCGTTCGCGGGCGTCGATCCGATCGCCGTGCACGACATTCAGACCATCGTGGCCGGCCTGCGGCACCGCGGCATCGGCGTGCTGATCACGGATCACAACGTGGAGCAGACCCTCGACATCGTGGACCGCGCGTACATCATGTTCGAAGGGAAAGTGCAGGTCGGCGGCACCGTGCGCGAGCTGGTGTTCGACGACCGCGTCGCCAACCTCTACCTCGGGCCGACTCTGACGGCGCGCTTGCGCGCGCGTCTCGGCCAGCCGCAACCCGTATGAAGACCGGCCTGCAGCAGCACACCGGACTCTCGCAGCAGCTCCGCATCAACCCGCGGCTGTACCAGGCCATGGACCTGTTGTACATGCCACTGCTCGATCTCCAGCAGCACCTGAAGCAGGAGCTGCTCGGGAACCCGTTCCTCGAGCTGGTCGAGCCGGAGGAGGAGACGGAAGTACCGTTGGCGGAGGAGGCCAAGGAAGACAAAAAGGAGGCCGAGTCCAACGACGAGCCCAACTGGGAAGAGATCCTGCTCGACGACGGATCGGACTCGGGCGCGCCGCCGCGCGACATGAGCGAAGCGCGGGAATACGTCGAGCCCGTGCCGGTCGAGAGCAAGGACCTGTCCGACTACCTGCGGGAGCAGATGCGGCTGCTCGACCTCACGCCCCGCCAGCAGCTGCTCGCCGAGGAATTCATCGGAAACATCGCGGAGGACGGCTACCTCGGCGCCACTTTGGAAGAGATCGCGCGCGGCGCCAACCAGCTCCTGCAGGAGCACGCGGCGGAGGCGGAGGGGGACGTCCAGCCGCAGCTGTTCACGACGGCCGAAGCCGAGGAGATGCTCCGCATCGTCCAGAAGCTCGATCCTCCCGGCGTCGGCGCCCGCGACCTGCGGGAGTGCCTGCTGCTCCAGCTCGAGGCGCGCGCCGAGACCGACACCCTGGCGCACCGGCTGGTGCGCGACGCCTTCGACGACCTCAAGGCCCACCGCTGGAGCGACCTCGGCAAACGCTTCGGGCTCGACGCCACCGAAGTGCAGAAGGTCGCCGATGAGCTCGCCAAACTCGATCCCAAGCCGGGCCTGCAGCACTCGGCGGCCAACGAGGCGTACATCATTCCGGACCTGGTGGTCGAGAAGATCGACGGGGAGTACAAGGTGTTCCTCAACGACGCCGGCCTGCCGCGCCTGCGGATCTCGAAAACGTACCAGGACATCGCGCGCGACAAGAAAAAGTTCCAGGGCGAGAACAAGGACTTCATCAACCAGCGCATGAACAGCGCGCACTGGATGATTCAGGCGATCGAGCAGCGGCGGCAGACGATGCTCAAGGTGATGAATTTCATCGTCGATCGCCAGCGCGAGTTCTTCGAAAAGGGAGTGGAATACCTGAAGCCGCTCACGCTGCGGGAGGTCGCGGATGTGATCAACATGCACGAGAGCACCGTGAGTCGCGTGACGAACGAGAAATACGTCCAGACCCCGCGCGGGCTCCTGCCGCTCAAGTTCTTCTTCTCGAGCGGCCTCTCCACCACCACCGGCGAGGACGCGAGCGCCCGCGCCATCCGGGCTCAGATCCAGAAGATGGTGGCGGACGAAGACCCCAAGAACCCCTTGACCGACCAGCAGATCGTCGAGATGTTCGCGCAGCGGGGCGTCAGGATCGCCCGGCGCACGGTCGCCAAGTACCGTGACCAGCTGAGCATCCTCCCCGCTCGCATGCGCAAGCGCCTATGAGTCTTGCCACGGGGACGGCCACTCCCGAGGTGAGTGTCCTCGTGCCCGCCAAGGACGAAGCCGAGAATCTCCCGGAATTCGTGCGCCAGGCGCGCGACGCCCTGCTCCCGCTGCCCTACAAGTGTGAAGTGGTGATCATCGACGACGGCAGCCGCGACGCCACGGCGGACACGCTGCGCGAGCTCGCGGCTAAACACGCGTTCGTCCGCATCGTCACACATCGCAGTCAGCGCGGCATCGCCGACGCCCTGGCCTCGGGGGGCGACGCCGCACGGGGGCGCGTCCTCGTGTTCTATCCTGCAGACCTGCAATACCGCCCCAGCGACATCCCCTCCCTGGTGCAGCCGATTCTCGACGACACCGCGGACATCGTGACCGGCACCAAACAGGGACATTACGAAAAACGCTTCGTGTCCTGGGTCTACAACGGGCTGTGCCGCTGGCTGTTCGGCGTGCGGGTCACCGACTTGAACTCGGTCAAGGCGTACCGGCGCGAGGTGATGGACGGCCTGACCACCCGGCCCGATTGGCATCGCTTCATGGTGGTCATCGCCGCGGCGCAGGGCTTCCGCCTCGCCGAGCGGCCGGTGCCGCTCTTGCCGCGCCGGGCGGGGAAGTCGAAGTTCGGCATCGGGCGCATCCCGGTCGGTGTGCTGGACCTCGTCTCGGTGTGGTTCCAGCTGCGGTTCGGGCGCAAACCGCTGCTGTTCTTCGGCGTCCCCGGCGCCGTGCTCATCTTCCTCGGTTTCCTGGTCGCCGTCTACGCGCTGATCGAACGCTACGCGTACCACCAGGGCAACCGGGCGTTTCTCTACCTGGTGCTGCTGCTCGTGCTGGCCGGCCTGATGCTGTTCGGCTTCGGGTTCGTGGGCGAGATGCTCGCGGGGGTGCGCGAAGAGGTGCGGGCCATCCGACGGCCGCCGGACCGGCCGATCGGCGGAGACGGAGGGCCTCGAGGCAACTAACGTCGCCCCGGTGGGCGGCGCAGATCGTGCAGCCTCACCGCCACAGCGTGTGGACCGCGCCGTGCCCGACCCCGCAGTGACGACCCTGTCGGGCGACAGTTGTGGTGCGCGCGCAACATCGTATGCCTCCGCTGCCCCTCACCAGCCTCGTCCAAAGCGCCCTGCCCGGGCTCTCGCCCGACAGCCGGGCCGTGGTCAGGGTCCTCGGATGTTGCAACGGTCAGCTCACCCCCACCAGCGTGGCCCAATGGCTGGGGCTGCGAACCCGCTACCAAGTCGCCCGGCTGTTGCGGCGGGACGGGCTGCCGCCCTTCGAGGACCTCGCCGCATGGACCCGCGTCCTGTATTGGCTGCGGCAGTCGGAATCGACGGGCGCATCGCTGCTGCAGCTGGTGCGGCGTGACGGCCTTGATCCCTCCGGAGCCTACCGACTCGTCCATCGTGTGACCGGGCTGCGCTGGTCGGAGCTGAGACGTGCCGGCGTCCCCGGAGTCGTACTGCGCCTGCGGGATCGGACGAGAGTCCGTGCCGGCGTTCCCGACGCGCCCGGGACCGAGCCTCCCGACCAACGCGCGACTGGCCCGGAGGAGGCGCCAGCGCCGGCGCTGGTCGTCAGGGGGCGGCAGGAGGCGGCAAGCCATGCCGCGCGGTTGGGGAGCCAGACCGTGGGGCACCCCCGGGGCGTGCTCACGGCGCGTGTCCCCCTGCACGGCTGCCCGTTCGACGTCGCCATGGCGGCGGGCGGAGTCGCCTGGGTCACGCTCGCTCACGCGGCGGCGGTCGAGCGCATCGAGCTCGAGCCGCCGCGCGCGGCGGGCAGTGTGCCCACCGGAGCCGTGCCGACCCGCATCGCCCTCGGCCCTTCGGGCGCTCGCGCATTCGTGACGAACCAGTTTGCGGAGCGGGTCGCTATCCTTGACCTGCGCGAAGGTCGCCAGATCGGGGCGATTCCGGTTTGCGGAGATCCGCTGGGCGCGGTGCTCTCGCCAGACGGCCGCATCCTCTACGTCACCACCGGCCTCGACTGGCTCCATGCCGTGTGGGTCGCGACGGGACAGATCATGGCATCTGTCGCCGTTCCCATGGCATGCACCAGCCTCGCGCTCCATCCTTCCGGTAACCGTGTCTACGTCCCGACGTGGCGGGCGGGGTGGATCTTGGAGCTCGACGCCCACACGTTGCGGACGACGCGCGAGTACGCCATCGGAGGCGTCGTGCACGAGATCGTTCCCTCCTGCGACGGCCTGACACTGTACGCCACCAACGAGGACGGGTGGCTCGACCAGCTGCACCTGCCCACCGGCCGGCGACGCTCCCTGCACTTCGATGCGACGCCCCACGGGTTGGCGCTCAGCCCGGACGGGGCCGTGCTGTACGTCGGGCTGCTGGACGCGGGGCGCGTCAGCGTGATCGACCGACACGCGCTGATCCCGATCGGCACGCTTCTCACCGGCGGCAAGCCGCGCCGCATCGCCTTCGACGCCGCCGGTCGGTGCGCCCTCATTGCCAACGAACTAGGCTGGGTGGACCTCGTTCGCTAGCATTATGGCGTTTGGTGCGGTCCGCCTTGCCCGCTCTTCTCGGCACCCAGGACATTCAGCGCATGACTATCGCTCGGGTGGGGCGGATCGGGGCTGCGTGGGGCGCCCTCGCGATTCTGGGATGCAGTGAGCCCACCACGAGCCCCGCCCCGTCGGTCGATCAGAGCCTCGGAGCCGGCTCGCTCACCTCCACGATCGAGGCACGCATTCCGCTGTCGGGAGGGCCGCTGGGCGTCGCGGTGTCGTCGCCGGGGACCGCCTACGTCACGCGGGACCAGGCCGGCAGCGTCGCGCGGCTGGACCTGGCCCACGACAGCGTCGTCACCACGATCCCCGTCGGCCAGGTGATCTCGTTCATCGCCGCCAGCCCGGCAGGCACCACGTTGTACGTCGCCAATCACTACGGCGACAACATCGGCATCATCGACGCCGCCACCAACACCCAGACGGCCGTGATCCCCGTCCGCGGGGACCCGCTACCGGTGGCAGTCAGTCCCGACGGGACCACTCTGTTCACGACGACCAACGTCAACCGGCTGTGGAAGATCGATCTCGCCACCCGGACCGTCGTGGATTCCCTGGATCTCCCGGCCGCGTCGCACCACCTCCTGGTCCACCCCAACGACACCTTGCTCTATGTCGCCACCCGGGACGCCGGCACCGTGCTCGAAGTGAACTGGCGGACGATGACGGTCCAGCGGACCTTTGGGCTGGGCGGCCGGACGCAGGGGATGGCCCTGTCCCCGGACAAACGCGAGCTCTATGTGGCCAACGAGTTCGCGAACGTGCTGCACGTCGTGGATCTCAGGTCTGGCGCCACGGTGGCGAACCTCCCCTTGGCGGGCGGCGGGGAAGGGCTGGCCTTGAGCACCGACGGTGCCAGGCTGTACGTGGGTCTCGTGTTCGCGGGCGAGGTGCAAGTGATCGACCGCCGGCACCGTACGGTGGTGCAGACCCTCGTGACCGGCGGGGTACCGCGCGAGATCGCCGCTGATCCGGCCCATCAGCATATCGTCGTCGCGAACGAAGCCGGGTGGGTCGACGTCATCACCGCGAGCGCCGGGGGCGGGAACGGCGGAGCGAACGGCGCCATTCTGGATCGTGTTCCCCTCTCCGGAGGCCCGTTGGGCGTCACGGTGTCCGCCCAGCAGAAGATCGCCTACATCACGCAGGACCAGATCAGCAGCGTGGCGCGGCTCGAGTTGGTGCACGACAGCGTCACCGCCATGATCCGCGTCGGCGGGGGTCCTTCCTACATTGCGTTCAACCCGACGGGTACAACGGCGTACGTGGCCAACCAGTTCGACGACAACGTCGGCATCATCGATGTCGCTACGAATACCCAGACCGCGGTGATCCCGCTGCACGGCGACCCGCTGCCGGTGGCCGTGAGCCCCGACGGGACCACGCTGTTCACCACTACCAACGTCAACCGGCTGTGGAAGATCGACCTTGCGACGCGGGCGGTGGTGGACTCGTTGGAGCTGCCGGCCACCTCGCACCACCTCCTGGTCCACCCCAACGACACGCTGCTCTACGTCGCCACTCGGGATGGCGGTAGTGTGCTGGAGGTCAACTGGCGGACGATGACGCTGGCACGCACGTTCACGCTCGGCGCCCGGCCGCAGGGAATGGCGATCTCGCCCGACCGCCAAGAGCTGTACGTGGCCAACGAGGTGAGTGACGTGCTGCACGTGCTGGATCTTGGGTCGGGCGCGACGGTGGCGACGGTCGCATTGGCCGGCGGCGGGGAAGGGCTCGCCCTCAATGGCGACGGGACGAAGCTCTACGTCGGCCTCGTGTTCGCGGGCGCCGTACAGGTCGTCGACCGCCGCACGCGCGCCGTGGTGGGAACCATCGTCACGGGCGGCGTCCCACGTGAGATCGGGGCCGATAGCAACGGGCGCATGGTCGTCGCCAATGAGGCGGGCTGGGTCGACATCGTCCGCTGACCGCGCGTCGGCCTAGCGGGGGCGGGCGGCCGCTGCGGCGTAGATCTCGGCCCAGCGTCGGGTAATCGCGTCCCAGCTGAACCGCTCGCGCAGCCGTCGCTGGCCCGCGCCCCCCAGGCCCGCAGCCAGGTCGGGAGCGCGGGCCAGCCGTTCCAGCGCCGCGGCGAGCGCTGTCGCATCGCCCGGCGCCACCAGCAATCCTGATACACCGTCTTCCACGATGTCCGTAATTCCGCCGATCGCGCTGGCAATAACGGGCACGCGATGGTTCATGGCCTCTAGCAACACGACGCCCAGCCCCTCGGTGTCGCCACGCCGGTCCACGACTGCCGGCAGCACGAACGCGTCGGCGCCGGCGTAGGCGTCCTGGAGCTCGGCCTCCGACACCCGCCCGCGCACGGCGACCCGCCCATCGAGACCTTTTTCCCGGATTCGCCCCTCGATCCGGGCCCGCTCCGGACCGTCCCCCACGATCACCAGCCGTACGTCCACGGCAGGGAGGAGCAGGCTCACTGCGTCCACGAGGTGGCTCACGCCCTTGCGCTCCACCAGTCGGCCTACGAACAGCACGGTGAAGGGCATGCCGGCGGCCCGCTGGCCGGCGCGCGGCTCCGGCGTGGGGAGGCTGGTGGTGTAGGGGATCACCTCGATCGGCACGGGGACGAGCTCGCGCACTTCGTCCGCCGTGTACGACGAGATCGCCACCACCCGGTCGGAGCGCCGCGCCGCCCACTTCAGGAAACCTCGGAAAAAGGGCATCGCGGTCTTCACCCACCGCAGCTCCACCCCGTAGAACGTGGTGACCAGGGGAGCGGGGCGAGCCCGTTGGGCGGCCCAGCCGAACAGCGCCAGGGGAAACGGCCAGTGCACGTGGATGACGTCGTAGCGCTGGCGCCGGCACAGCCGCCATGCCGCGACCATGCCGGCCACCACGAAGCAGACCGCCATCACGCGGTACAGCAGCGCGCGCTTCATCCGGTCGGGCGCGGCCTCTTCGTGCGTCAGGCGCTCCCAGCGGCGGGGGAAGTACCGGAAGCGGTGTACCGGAATGCCGCTCACCACCTGGTCCGGCGCGCCCCGATAGGACGAGGTGAATACTTCCACCTCGTGTCCCGCGGCCCTGAGTCGCTTCAGGAGCTCGACCAGCCAGGGCACGATCACATCGTCCGGGGAACGCGGAAACGCCGTGACCACGTGGAGGATGCGCATGGAGACTGCCCAAAGCTACGACTTTCCAGGGGTTTGCGGCCATGGTAATTTTCCGACCCATGGCCAATCGAATCGCGCCGTCGTCACCCGAGCTGACCAGGTTCTACAGCGAACGGCACGACTGGCGCAATTCCGGCGAAGAGCGCATGCGGTTTCGCAAGCACATGCAGCTGGCGCAGGTACGCCCGGGCAGCGCGGTGCTCGACATCGGCTCACGCAACGGCGATCTCCGTACGTACCTGCCGCGCGACGTCAAGTATCAGGGACTCGACATCGCCCCCGAGTTCGCCGCCCCCGACATCCTGATTCACGATATCACGAGCGGGCTTCCGTTTCCCGATGCCTCGTTCGACTACGTCTTCATGGTCGAGGTCCTCGAACACACGCCTACCGCGTACGGCACGGCAGGCGAGATCCATCGAGTGCTTCGGCCCCGGGGTGTGTGGATGGTGTCCGTGCCCAATCCCTATCACGTGAAGGAGATCATCTGGAATCTCTTCCACGTTCCGGACAGGCAGGGGCACATCTACAGCTGGACGCGCCAGACGATCAGCCGCTTGGGCGAGATGAACGGGTTCCGCCTGGTGGATTGGGGCGGCACGTACTTCTATCCGCCGATTCCGGCGCCCTGGTGGATGTTCGCACGGTCAGTCGCCTACAAGTTCGTCAAGGACTGAGCTGACAAACGCACGGCGGTGGCTCTGGGCCGCTCAGGGCCTCGTCACGCTGGCGGTCGTGGCCTTCGTCGCCCGCTCGATCGCGCGCAATTGGACAGAGTTCCGCTCGCTGCACGTCGCGGTCACGGTCGGGCCGGCGTGGATCGCCGCCTCCGCGCTCACGGTGTTCGCCACCTACATCATGCAGATCGAGTCCTGGCGGCGTATCCTGCGGGGGTGGCACCAGCGTCTCCCCTTCGCGACCGCGGCCCGGACCTGGAGCTTGGCCAACCTCGGCCGCTACGTCCCGGGCAAGGTGTGGAGCGTCGCCGGCCTGGTGGTCCTCGCGCAGCGGGCCGGCGTCCAGCCGGGTCCAGCGGCCGCGTCCGCGTTCGTGATCCAGGCCGTGTCGCTCGGCAGCGGCGTGGCGGTCGTCGCCGCGGCGGCACCGCATAGCGCTCCGCCGCTCCGTCTGGCGGCGGCCAGCCTGGTGGCCGTGGTGACGATCGGCGCGCTGGCGTGGCGCCCCACGGCCGCCTGGCTGGGTCGCCTGGTCAACGCCACGCCACCGCTCGAGCCGCTCGCCCTCCGCGCCGTACTCGCCGGCACCGTGCTCACCGTCCTGAGCTGGTGGACGTACGGAGCGGCCTTCTGGATGCTGGCCCGGGGCCTCGTCCCCGGGTCGCCCCTGCCGCTCACGAGCGCCGTCGCGGCCTTCACGCTCGGCTACGTGCTCGGCCTGCTGGCCCTGTTCGCCCCCGGCGGGGTAGGGGTGCGCGAGCTGGTGCTGATCGGCCTGCTGGCCCCGTTCCTGGGCTCGGGGGGCGCGGTCGCCGTGAGCGTCGCGTCCCGTGTGCTCTTGACCGTGCTGGAGGGGGCCGCCGCGCTCCTCACCTTTCCGCTCCGCCACCGTCCCCAGGAGTCCGTTCCGTGAGCGCGGCCCCGTCCGCCGCTGCGGCGCCCCCCTACGAGCCGGCCCGGCCCACGCTGCTCGCGACGGCCGCCTTCGCCCTGTGGCCGGCGATCCTGTCGTTGCCGATGCTCAGCGGGATGTGGCTCGCGAGCAACCCATGGAGCGACCAGTATACCGCCGGGTTCCCGTTCCACGCGTGGAGCGCCGAGTGGTTCAAGCGGACAGGGCACATGCCGCTCTGGAATCCCGAGATCTTCGGGGGACTGCCGTTCGTCGCAGCGGGGTCGGGAGACGTGTTCTACCCCACGTGGCTGCTGCGTCTCATCATTCCCGTCACTGCGGCCGGTAATTTCAGCTTCTTCGTACACTACGTCCTCGCCGGGCTGTTCACGTACCTGCTGTTGAGGCGCCTGCACGTCGGCTGGACCGGCTGCGTGATCGGCGGCCTTGCCTACGAGCTCTCCGGCCTGATCGCGTCGTATCCGTCGCCCGGCCATGACGGCAAGCTGTTCTGCTCCACCATGCTCCCGCTCTTGTTCCTCGCCTTGGTGCTGGCGCTGCGCGACCGCCGGTGGGAGGGCTACCCCCTGCTCGCCGGAGCGGCCGCCTTGTCGCTGCTGGGCCACTTCCAGCTCGCCTATTACGCGTTGATCGCCGCCGGGCTGTTCGCGCTGTACCTCGTCATCCACGAGGCTGGGGAAGGCCAGCCCGGAAACCGCGTCCTACGGCTCACCCTCGCACTCGGCGCGGTGCTGCTCGGTTTCGGGATCGCGGCCATCCAGATCGTGCCCTTCTTCGGCTACATCCCCTTCTCGCCGCGCGCACAGGGGTACCATGGATTCGCGGGTTCGACATCCTACGCGATCCCCTGGGAGCACGTTCCGGAGCTCTTCCTCAAGAATTTCGTGGGCTCGACGCCGACTGGGACGTATTGGGGGCCGAACGGGCTGAAGCTGCACTCCGAGTACCTCGGCCTGCCCGTCGTGGCCTTGGCGACGCTTGGCGTCGCCGTGCGCGAACGGCGCCGACAGATCCTGTGGCTTGGCGGGATCGGGCTCTTGTTCCTCCTGATCAGCCTGGGCGCGAGCACACCGTTCTACAGGGTCTGGTGGGCCCTCATGCCGCTCGTCAAGAAAACCCGCGCCCCGGGGATGGCGCTCTTCGTGGTGGCGTTCATCACCGCGATCTTCGCCGGCTTCGGGACCGAGCGCGCCCTGAGCAGGGAAGAGGGCAAGCGCGTGATGACGCCGACCCTGATCGCCGGCGGGATCGTCGTGCTGCTCGCGGTCACGGGCGTGCTGGGTCACCTGGCGATGGCCCTGGCAACGGTGGTGCAGGCCGCCGGCGCCAACGCGTCCGCCATCCTGTGGGGCGCCGCGTCGAGCGGGCTCGCGCTCGCGGCGACGGGGTCGGTGCTGTCATTCGCCCACGGTCGCCTCACACCGCGCGCCGGCGCGCTCGCCCTCGTGCTGGTCGTCGGCGCCGACCTGTGGCTCAACGCACGCCAATTCTGGCGCTATACCGCGCCTCCCGGGCGGGATGCCCTCGTCGATCACGTCGCCGCGACGCCACCACCGTACCGCGTCGTGAATCTCGGCGCCTATGCCGGCTCCATGCTCATGGCGTTCGACATCCCCGAGGTCCTGGGCTCGCACGGCAATGAATTGCGCTATTACGATGAGCTGCTCGACCGGGAGAACAGGTGGAGTCACCTGCGATTCCTCTCGGTGTGGGACCTGCTTGCCGTGCGGTACGCCATCCTGCCGGCGGGCACGGGCAGGACCGACTCGATCCCCGGATTTCGGCGGGTGCTCGATTCGGTCCCGACCGTGGACGGAGACCGTGCCAACCTGTTCGAGCGCATCGCCCCGGCGCCGTACGCGCGCGTGGTTCCCGCGGCCATCAAGACGGACTCCACCACGATCGTCCCCACCCTCGTCGATCCTCGCATGGACTTCTCCCGGATCGTTCTTTTCACCAACGATCAGCCGGTGACGCCGGAGCCGCTGAAGGAGATGCCCCCGCCCAGCTCGTCGCGCGCCACGGTGACCGCCTGGCAGCCGGGACGGATGACCGTCACGCTCGACCCCGCGCCCCCAAAAACGAGCTACCTGCTCGTCGCGGAGAACTGGTATCCCGACTGGCGGGTCACGGTCGACGGCCGGCGCGGCCAGCTGCTGCGGGGCGACTACAGCCTCATCACGGTCCCGGTGCCCGCGGGCACGCGAACCGTGGACCTCACGTTCCGCTCCAGGTTGTACGAGCTCGGAAGGACCGTTACCCTGATGTCCCTCGCCCTGCTCCTCGTCATCCTGTTGGCATCCTTCGCGACCGGGCGTCCGCGCAATGCCTGAGCGGGGCCTCGTGGTCATCCCCACGTACAACGAGGTCAGCAATCTCCCACCCCTCGTAGAGCAGGTCCTGGCGCAGGACTCCCGCCTCGAGATTCTGGTGGTCGACGACCACTCTCCCGACGGCACCGGGCAACAGGCCGAAGCCCTGGCCCAGAAGGAGCCCCGGCTGCACGTGTTGCACCGCGGCGCAAAGCTAGGCCTGGGAACCGCTTACATCACCGGGTTCAAGTGGGCTCTCGAGCGAGGGTTCGACTACGTCTTCGAGATGGACGCCGATTTCTCGCATGACCCGGTGCACTTAAAGGAGTTTCTCAAGGCCATCGCCGGCGCCGATCTGGTTCTTGGATCGCGCTACCTCGGGGGCAGGGTGACCGTCGTCAACTGGCCGATGGGCCGACTTGTGCTATCGTACTGCGCGAATATCTATGCCCGCTGGATTACCGGCCTGCGGATCTGGGACCTGACCGGGGGGTTCAAGTGCTTTCGCAGGCGGGTGCTCGAAGCGATCGACCTGTCGCAGGTTCGGTCCAACGGTTACGCGTTTCAGATCGAAATGAGCGTGCGCGCATGGCGCAAAGGGTTCACGCTGAAGGAAATCCCGATCGTGTTCGTCGACCGAACCGAGGGGCAAAGCAAGATGAACCGGTCGATCGTGCGGGAAGCCGTGTGGATGGTGCCGCGGCTGAGACTCATGACCTGGTTCGGCCGCATCTAGTCGGCACGGCGATCTACAAGATGACGGGGTCGGGCAACGACTTCGTCATGGTGGACGCACGGCACACCACGCCGGAACAGTGGGCGGCCGCGGATATCCGGGCGGTGTGCGCCCGCGGGACCGGGGTCGGCGCCGACGGGCTCGTGTTCGTCGGCCCGGGCACGCGCCCCGACAGCGTCCGCATGATCTACTTCAACTCGGACGGCTCTCGCGCCGCCATGTGCGGCAACGCCGCTCTCTGCAGCACCCGCCTCGCGGCGCGGTTGGGGCTGGGGCGGCCCCAGGGCATGGCGCTCGAAACCGACGCCGGCGTGTACGAGAGCCGCTGTGCCTTGCCGGACGAGCGCGCCGAGCTGCATTTGGCGCCCGTGCCGCCGCCCGCCCCGGTGTCAGGTCTGACGCTCGCCCCGGCCGAAGAGCGGGCGGTCCTAGGGACCGTGGGCGTCCCACACCTCGTCGTGCTCGTCCAGGACCTGTCGCGTGTGGACGTGGAGACGCGTGGTCGCGCGCTGCGCTCGAGCCCGTGCGTCGGGCCCGCGGGGGCGAACGTGAACTTCCTGTCGCGCGATGGGGGCGGCACCTGGCGCATGCGGACCTACGAGCGAGGCGTGGAAGCGGAAACGCTGGCGTGCGGTACCGGAGCGGTGGCTGCAGCCTGCGCACTGGCGGAATGGGGCCTGGCGGAGCCCCCGGTCAGCGTGTGGACCCGAAGCGGCCGCCCGCTCGAAATCCGGGCTCGAAAGGGCCCGCAGGGTCTGTACGACGACGTCTGGCTAAAGGGGGAGGCGAGGCTGGTGGTGCGGGGTGTGATTAACTGATAGGCTTCTCCACATTCCCGTCGGCATCAACTTAACATAACATATCTTATACGAAGTACTGAGGCCGAATTGAGGTCACTTCGCCACACTCGCAGCCGCCCCCTTGGTCAACTCCCCTATGCGAACCTTCGCCTCGCCAGCCGCGCTGGTCGAGTCGAGCTGCCGTGCGATCGTGCGGTACGCCGCCAGCGCCTTGGCCGTGTCTCCGGCAGCAATCCAGGCCCGCCCCGCGTCGGACAGGAACTGGGCCCGCAGAAAGGGAAACTGGGCCGCGGCGGCCGCCCGCTCGTACGCCGGCGCGGCGTCCTTCGGCTTGAGCGCGTTCTCAAACGCTGCGCCCAACAGGCCATGTGCCTGCGCCCGGAAATCTTTGTCGGCCTTCGGCGCGTACCGCTGCAACACGTCGATCGCCTGCTGCGTCTGCCCCTGCGCCAGACGCACTTGTGCCAGCAAGATGGTGCCCTCCTGGGCGGCGTGTGTGCCGGCGTAGTTTTCCACGACCTGTGCAAGCACGCTCGCCGCGAGCGGGTAGTTCTTGGACTCGAGTGCCAGCCGGCCCTGCGTGAGCTGGCCGCCGGCGTTGCGCTCGGCGGTCTTGGTCGAGAGCAGATTCCACCCGAACAATCCGGCGGCGAGGACAAGCACGACGCCCGCATATGTCGCGGCCTGGCGGTGCCCCTTGATCCACTCGGTGAGCCAGCTCAGCGCGTTGGCTTCCGTTGCTGCCGGCTGTCCCGTGCTCGTCACCGTCGTCGCCATTTACCCTCGCGGGAGGTTTTGGAGGTTGTGGAGGTTGGGGGAGGTTGGGGGAGGTCCTCCCGAACCTCCCGAACCTCCCAAACCTCCACAACCTGCTTTTCGTCGTGCCCCTGGGGTGACTCGAACACCCGGCCAACGGTTTAGGAAACCGCTGCTCTATCCACCTGAGCTACAGGGGCGTAAACCCCGCAATGTAGCGGGGTTACGTATAGTGTAGCAAGGCCTCCACTCGCTCCCCTTGCAGGCGCTCGCGTCCTTTCAGGAAGTCCAGCTCGATCAAGAAGGTGAACCCGACCACGTCGGCGCCGTGCGCGCGCACCAACTTGGCCGCCGCTTCCGCCGTGCCGCCCGTGGCCAACACGTCGTCCACGATCAGCACGCGGTCGCCCCGGCCCACGGCATCGCGGTGCATCTCCAGCGCGTCCGTACCGTACTCGAGCGCGTACTCGACCCGCCCCCGCGCCGCAGGCAGCTTGCCCGGCTTGCGGATGGGAACGAGGCCGGCCTCCAGTGCCAGCGCGACCGGCGCACCCAACAAAAAACCGCGGGATTCGATCGACACCACACGTGTGGCCCGGGCCCCGGTGAACGGCGTCGACATCAGCTCCACGGCACGGCGGAACGCCCGCGGGTCAAGCAGCAGCGGCGTGATATCCTTGAACAGGATCCCCGGTTTGGGAAAATCTGGCACGTCGCGAATGGTGCGGTAGATGTCTTGGACAGTCACGGTCGCGGTCACCGGCGAGCCTCTCAACTACCTGATGTCGAAGTCGTTCGGGATCATGAGCTCATGTGGAACCTCGCTGCTTTCCACACGCTCGACCCGCGACTGGGCCGGCCCCAGCCCCAGGATGTGCTCGAGCGCTTCGAGCGCCTGCGGTGGCCCGGCGGCGATCACTTCCACGGAGCCGTCGCGCAGGTTGCGCACGAACCCGCCCAGTCCCAGGCGTTCGGCCTCGCGCCATACGAACCAGCGAAACCCCACTCCCTGGACCCGGCCGTAGACGAGAAACCGCCGCGTGCCCATGCCGGCCGCCTCACCCCTGCCGCCCCTGGGACGCCCGCCGCCGGTGCCACCAGGCGTACACCACCGCGATCAGCGCCAGGATCGGCACCACAATGAGCACGGCCCGTCCCGTGTAGCGCCGCGCCTCCTGGTCGAGCACCTCGAGGATCACGTCTTCCCGACTCCCGATGAACCAGCCGATCCACGTGAGGATCGCGCACCAGACGAGTGCTCCGAGCCCGGTGAACACGACGAACCGGTTCAAGCTCATCCGGGCGATCCCGGCGGGGATCGAGATCAAGTGCCGCACGACCGGCAGCATGCGCCCCATGAAGACGCTGATCTCGCCGTGGGCGGCAAAGTAGCGTTCCGAGCGATCGAGCCCCCTCTCGGTGATCAGCACGTATTTCCCCAGGCGCAGAAAGAACGCGCGGCCCAGCCAGCGGGCGAGCCCGTAGTTGGCGAGCGAGCCGAGGACGCTCCCCAGCACGCCGCACGCCAGCACGACCAGGAAGTCCATCTCGCCCTTCGCCACGAGGTACCCCGCCGGCGGCATGACGAGCTCGCTCGGCAGCGGCAGCATGGACGACTCGACGGCCATGAGGACCACGATTCCGGGGTAGCCGAGGTCGCGGAACCGCTCGAGCAGCCAGTGGACGAACGACTCAAGCATCGAAGCCGTGCTCTCCGAGCAGGGGGACGAACCGCGCCGTGCCGAGCGGTGTGTGACGCAGCTCGGCGCCCGCCCCGACGCGCTCGACCAGCGTGAGCGTTTGGGCGCCGCGCACGCCCAGCGGGATGAGGAGCCTGCCTCCGGGCGCCAGCTGCTCCACGAGGGGCGGCGGCACATCGGGGCCGCCCGCGGTGACGAGGATCGCGTCGTAGGGCGCGTAGGCGCTCCAGCCGAGCGTCCCGTCGCCCAGCAGCACCGAGACGTTCGTGATGAGGGCCTCGCGCAGCGCGCGCTGAGCCGCGAGCGCCAGGGCCTCCACACGCTCCACCGAGAACACGGTGGCGGCCAGGGCGGCGAGCAAGGCGGTCTGGTATCCGGAGCCGGTCCCGATCTCGAGCACGCGCTCCCTGCCCCGGAGCCGCAGGGCCTCGAGATAGCGGGCCTGGGTGTACGGCTGCGAGATGGTCTGCCCTTTCCCGATCGGCAGCGCGGCGTCCTCGTACGCGCGATGCCGCACCGCGTCGGGTACGAACAGATGGCGCGGTGTTTCCGCGAAGGCCTTGAGGACGGCCAGATCGCGGATGCCCTTCGTGCGCAGCGTCTCGACCAGCCGTACGCGATAGCCCGCGAAGGTATCCCCCGGCCCGCTCAGTCGCCGGGAAACCACTTCCGCACCACCTCGATGAGGCTGTAGTTGGTCATGTCCATGTGGAGCGGCGTCACCGAGATGTAGCCGTCGCTGGTGGCACGAAAGTCCGAGTCGGCGCCTCCGGTCCACGTGATGCGGCCGCCGCCGATCCAGTAGATCTCTTTGCCCCACGGGTCCTTCATGAGCGCGATTTCCTCGCTGAACACACGGCTGCCCAGGTGTGTCACCTTGACGCCCTTCACGTCGTCGCCCGGAATGGCGGGCAGGTTGATGTTGAGCAGGGTCTCCTTGGGAAAGTCCTTCACGGCGACGATGCGCTGCAGCAGCTCGCGCAGCCCGTCCTTGTGCGTCCCGAGCGTGTCCAGGTCCGACCCGGCGTACGAGACCGCGATGCTGGGGATTCCGGCGACCAGGCCTTCCATCGCCGCGGCCACGGTGCCCGAGTAGAACACGTCTTCGCCCATGTTCTGGCCGTGGTTGATCCCGGAGATCACGAAATCCGGCCTGTCGCGCATCAGCGCTCCAATGGCGAGCAGCACGCAGTCGGTCGGGGTGCCGTCCACCTGGAAGGCCCCGTCCGGCCGTCGCGTGGCCCGCACGGGCCGGTGCAGCGTAAGCGAGTGCGACGTGCCGCTCTGCTCCCGATCCGGGGCGACGACGGTCACCTGCCCCAGCGCGGCGCACACCTCGCCCAGGACCGCGAGGCCGCGTGCCAGAATGCCATCGTCGTTCGAGATCAGGATGTTCATCGCGCTCCGAAAATGATCTGACGCCCGTAGCGCGTGAAAACCCGCGCCTGGCGCCAGGTATCCCCCCAGCGGCGGAAATGACTGGGCTGCCCCTGATAGATCGTGGGTACCCGCACCGACCGCACGCGCAGGCCCTCAGCCAGCGTCGCGAGCAGGAACGCGATCTCGAAGTCGTATCCCTGCTCGGCAGGTCGGATCGCTTCGGCCAGCGGCCGAGCGATCGCCCGGAAGCCGGTCTGCGCGTCCGGCACCGTTACGCCGCCGATGCGGGACGCGAGGGCAGCGGAGAGCCAGTTGCTGCAGCGCCGGCCCAGGGGCATTGTCGCGCCACGCGCGCGGGCGCCCAGTACCAGATCGGCCTCGCCGCTCTGGATCGGAGCCACGAGCCGCGCGATGTCCTCCGGAGCGTGCTGCCCGTCCGCGTCGAGGGTGACGATGATGCGGGCCCGGTCCGAGAGCGCGCGCTCGATCCCGGTCCGCAGCGCGGCCCCTTTGCCGTAATTGTGCCGGTGCACCAGGACGACCGCCCCCTCCCGCTGCGCTGCGGCTCCCGTCCCATCGGTCGAGCCATCGTCTACAACGTACACGATTGCATCGGGTGCGGCACGACGCGCCCGGGCCACGATGTCGTGAATGGTGGCCACCGCCTGGTAGGCGGGGATGACGACGCCCATCCCCCGAGGCGCGGGCGGCTCAGCGCGCCCCGGCATTCGGCGGGGCGCTCCCTTCGAGGATGGCGAGGACCGACTTGAGCTCGGCGCGCAGGTCTTTGATGGTCTGGGTCGCGAGCGCGCGGCGTGCCTCCGGCTTGAGCTCACCGGAGCGGCGATACTGCTCGATCTTCTGGCGAGCGCCCTCGATGGTGTACTTCTCCGTGTAGAGCAGGTGCTTGACCAGCATGATCAGCTCGATCTCGCGCCGCTGGTACACGCGATTGCCGGAGCGGTTCTTGGCGGGGTTCAGGAAGCGGAACTGGCTTTCCCAATAGCGCAGCACGTGCGGTTTGAGATCGGTGAGCTGACACACCTCGCCGATCGAAAAGAACTCCTGGACGGGATGGGGCGCGCTCATCGCCACTGCTCCGCTTTGAGGTCCCGCTCCATCAGGTCGGCGACCGCCCTTCCGGGCGACTTGCCGTGGAACAGCACCTGGGCCACCTCGCGCGCGATCGGGAGCTCCACGCCGTGGCGCTCCCCGAGCGTCACCGCTGAGCGGGCGGTGTTCACCCCTTCGACCACGCTGGCACGCCCGGCCAGCGCCTCCTCCAGCCGCTTCCCGCTGCCGAGCTCGACGCCCAGCCGATGGTTGCGTGACAGCGGGCCCGTGGCGGTGAGAATGAGATCTCCCATCCCCGCGAGCCCCGCGAAGGTGGCGGGCTCCGCCCCAAGCGCCACGCCGAGGCGGGTGATCTCGGCCAACCCACGCGTGATCAGGGCGGCGCGCGTGTTGTGACCAAGCCCCAGCCCCTCCAGGATCCCCGCGGCGAGCGCGATCACGTTCTTGAGTGCCCCGGCAAGCTCGACACCCAGCACGTCCGTCGCGGAGTACACCCGGAAGTAGGCCGTCGAGAAAACCTGTTGCACGCGCTGCGCCACGGCATGGTCCCGGGCCGCGGCCACCACCGCCGTGGGCTGGCGGGCGTACACCTCCTGGGCGAACGACGGACCCGACAGCACGGCGACGGGGGTCCCCTTCGGGAGCACCTCGCCCAGTACGCAGGACGGGGTGGTGAGCCGCTCGGGCTCGAGCCCCTTGGACACGCTCACGACGAGCGCGCCCCGGACCAGGCGGCCGCCTGCCCGCGTCATCACCTCGCGCACCGCGTGCGACGGGCCCGCGGAGACGACCACGTCGGCGTCCTGCACTGCCGCGCCGACATCGCCCTGGGCCGCGAGCGTGGGGGCGAGCGGCGCGCCCGGCAGGAACATGGTGTTCACATGCTCGCGGTTCACGCTCTCGACTACCTCGGGCTCCCGCGCCCACAACGTCACCGCGGCGAGCTCCCCTTTGCGGGCCAGCAGGTCCGCGAGCGCCGTGCCCCAGGCGCCACCGCCGATGACGGCCACCCGAGTCACACCGCCCCCCTTGCCAACGCGGAACGCGGAACGCGGAACGCGGAACGGCGCGGAGCGGTCGCTGCCCGAGCGATTCTTTCCCTGATGTTCCGCGTTCCGACTTCCGCGTTCCGAGTTCGTCTCGTCACGCCGCCACGCCCTTTCTCGTTCTGAATCGACTCTCCGTCCCCTGCCTCAACCGTTCGATATTGCCCCGGTGCGCGTACACGAGCAGCAGCGCCAACACGATGGCCGCCCAGAACGTGTACGGCTGGGCCGGCTCGGTGAGCCGCACCCACAGGGGAAACAGCAGTGCCACGGTCAGCGAGGCGACCGACACGTACCCCGAAAGCCACAACGTCGCGCCCCAGATGACGAGCGAGATCAGCACGGCGAGCGGAGCCAGCGCCAGGAACACGCCGGCCGCGGTCGCGACGCCTTTGCCGCCCCGGAAGCGCACGTACGGCGAGAACATGTGCCCGAGCACCGCCACGATGCCCAGAGCCACCGTGAACCAGGCGGGCCCGTTGGACCAGGGACCGAGAATCGCGACCGGGACGACGCCCTTGGCCATGTCGATGAGACCGACGGGGATGGCGTAGCGCCAGCCGAGCACGCGGTATACGTTCGTGGCGCCGAGGTTCTGAGACCCGTGCTGGCGGAGATCGATGCCGCGCCCGACCTTCCCCGCGATGTAGCTGGTGGGCGTGGCACCGAGCAGGTAGGCCAGGACGAGGATCGTGGCCAGCCCGTAGTCGTTCATCGGCGCGCCGCCTCGCGTCTGCGGCGGAACTTGAGGTTCAAGGGCGAGCCGGTAAAGCGCCACGCTTCCCGGAAGCCGTTGACCAGGTAGCGCGAGTACGACTCGGGGATCGCCTCGGGCCGGTTCGAGACGATGGCGAACCGCGGTGGCGCCGTGCCGATCTGGGTCGCATAGAGCAACCGCACCGACTCCCCCACCGGCTGGGGCGGCTGCTGGCGGTCCACCAGTGTTTCCAGCACGCGGTTCACCTCCGCCGTGGGTACCCGCTTGTCGCGCTCTCGGGCGACCTCCACGATCAGCGCGAGCAGCTTTGGCACCCGCTGGCCGGTCTTGGCCGACAGGTAGAGAAATGGAATGAACTCGAGGAACGGCGCCCGATCCTTCAGCTCGCGCTCGCCCCGCACGGCGGTGTTCGTCTCCTTCTCCTCGATCAGGTCCCACTTGTTGACGGCGACGATGATCGCCGCACCACGCTCCCACGCATCGTTGGCGATCTTCAAGTCCTGGACGTGCATCCCGTCCAGCGCGTCGACAACGAGGACGCACACATCGGCGCGCTCCATGGCGCGCGCCGTCCGGAGCGTCGAGTAGAACTCGATGTCGTCGTCCACCTTGCTGCGCTTGCGCAGCCCGGCGGTGTCGATGAACACCAGCGTGTGCCCCTCGTAGCTGAGCGGCGTGTCGATCGCATCCCGGGTGGTGCCGGGCTCGTCCGCCACCACCAGCCGCTCCTCACCGAGCAGGCGGTTCACCAGGCTCGACTTGCCGACGTTGGGGCGTCCGACCACGGCCACTTGGACCGCACCCCCGTCACCCGGGGGCTCGCGCCCGGGGTCAGCCCTCCCGCCCCCCCCGGGCTCGCGCCCGGGGTCAATTACTGACCCCCTGAGGACCTCCACCACCCGGTCGAGCAGGTCGCCCGAGCTCTTCCCGACCGCGGCGGACACGGGGAACGGATCCCCCAGGCCGAGCTCGTAAAACGCGAGGTGCCGGGTGTCCTTGGGCAGCTGGTCGGCCTTGTTGGCCACCAGGATCACGGGACGGCGTGCTGTCCGGAGGTATTGCGCGATCTCCTGGTCCGCGGGGTGCACCCCCGCTTCGACATCGACCAGGAACAACACGACATCGCTCATGGCCACCGCGGCTTCGACCTGGGTCCGGATGGCGCGGTTGAGCTGGTCGTGCGCGCCCGGCACCATCCCGCCCGTGTCCACCAGCCAAAACCGTTGTCCGTTCCACTCGGCCGCGCCAAAATGCCGATCGCGCGTGATTCCCGGACGGGCGTCCACGATCGCATCCCGGCCTCCGATGAGCCGGTTGAACAACGTCGATTTGCCGACGTTGGGCCGGCCGATGATCGCGACGGTGGGGGTGCCCCTCATCCCTGCCCCACCCCGAACGCGGAACGCGGAAGTGGGAACGCGGAACGAGAGGCAGGTGCGCCTGTTCCGCGTTCCGCGTTTCGCGTTCCGAGTTCACCCAAGACGTCCGCAAAGTCGTGCGACAGGTGCACCGGCATGGGTACTCGCGCCGCGAGCTCGTCGGCGCCGACGTCGTCCATGAAGACCAGGTCGTCGTTCACAGACTCCCCCGGCAGCAAGACGAAGTCCAGGTCCGTGCGCCCCGCGAGGGCCCGTTCGATCGCCGCCGCCGGCAAGAGCCCCGCCGTCGTCACCGATTGACCGAACAGGGTGTTTTCGACGACGACCAGGTCGAAGCGACCCCCGGTGGCGGTCGCGGCCTCGGCAAGCACCTGCGGCATGAGCGGGCCCATCGCGGTCCCCGTCACCACGCCGATACGTTGCCCGGACAGGTCCGGCAGGCGATCGAGGGCCGCCGCAATGCGGGTCTGCAGAAAGCGAACGGCGCCCACGCCGTTCTCCCGCTGCTCGAAGTCGCCATACCACCCAGCCTCCGGGAGCGGCTCGCCCGCCTGGAGATAGAGATCGTCGGCCCCGTAGCACCACGGCCCGCCCCGCTCGGCGAGCGCGCGCGTGGCCATCCGATCGACGGTCGCAAGGGCCTCGCGGCACTCGGTCACCGTCGGCTCGCGCACCAGCTCGCGTTTCGAGAACTCAGTGAGCGCCACCGGAACCACGGAGACCGATAACACGGCTGCCCCGAGGCCATACAGGTCGGCGAGCGTGCGCTCGAGCGTCGCGCCGTCGTTCACCCCCGGAACGAGCACAACCTGGGTATGAAACGCGATGCCGCGCCGCGCGAACCAGCCCAGCTGGGGAATGATGTCCGGGGCTTCGGGGTTGCGGAGCAGCCACTGACGGGTCGTGGGGTCCGTGGCGTGCACCGACACGTACAACGGTGACAGCCGGTATTTGACGATGCGCGCCGCGTCCCACGGCTTCAAGTTGGTGAGGGTGGCGAAATTGCCGTAGCGGAACGACAGGCGGTAGTCGTCGTCCCGGATGTAAAGCGGCGACCGCAGACCCTTGGGATTGCCGTCCACGAAGCAGAAATCGCAGTGGTTGCCGCAACGCCGGATGCGCGGCGGCTCGAGCGTGACGCCCATGGCCAGCCCCTCGGGGCGCTCGACGTCATACTCGACCTCCTCCCCCGTCGCCATCCGGGCGGCCAGCACGAAGCGATCCTCCGCGGTGAGGAACTCCCAGTCGAGGAAATCCTCGAGCGCCCGGCCGTTCACGGCCAGGAGCTCCGTTCCCGGGGTGAGCCCCAGCTCTGCGCCAAGGGAGTCGGGCGCCACCGACTGGACGCGAATCATGCCGCTTCAACCTGGCCTTCAAGGACTTTGTGAAGGCCCACGTCGCAACCCCAACGCAGGCCAGAACTTCCGACAGTCATCAAATATGGCCTAGGAGGCCCGGTAGCGCCAGCCGGCAATTCGCCTGCCGCTCGCCTGGAGCTCGAAGGGGTGGCTCTGGTGGGGCGAGAGGGAGGGGACGTCATGAGATGCCGTCGCGACGACCTGGCCTCGGGCGTCGAGGAACTCGACCGTGAGCTGGAACGGTGTGGTGGGCGCCGACTTCAGGCTCAGCGCAGTCCCCGACAGCGATGCACCGGCCGTGTCCGGAACGAAGCTCGACACCGAGATCTCGACTGCCAGCCCGGAATCGGCGCGCGCAACGTACGTCCGCGTCGAATCGCGCCTGCCGCCGAAATCCCATCCCGCCGCCACGAGCTTGAGGGATGCCCGATTGAGCGGGTCGAGCACGAGCAGCCGCTGCGCTACCGGCAGCAGGGAAGCCGAATCCCGCAGCTGGTAGTAGGCCACGGCGAGGGAGAACAGGGCGTCGCGGCGGTACGGGTTCTTGGCGAGCCCCAGGGTCAGCGCGCGCGCCCCGGCGCGGTACATCCCTTGTTCCACCATGCGCGTGCCCGGCGCGAACAGCGCGTCGGCCTCGAGCGCCGGAGCGTGCGCGGCCAATGAATCGAACACGGCCGCAGCGCGCGCTGCGTGACCGCTCTGCGCGTACAAGGTGGCGAGCGCGATCGCGGCCTCGGGCTCCTCCGGATACGCCGCGACATATTCCGAGAGCGCGTCGATCGCCGGTGCGAACGCGGCGGCTAGCGCGCTCGAGTCGGCGGCGATCTGTCCCAGCGCCGCGGCGAGATGCGCGCGCCGCTGCGCCACGGCCTGTGCCCGCCCCGTGGAGTCGCGCGTGAACAGCTGCTGGTCGGCCGGCGCGAGCCGTGTCCCGCGGGCCTTACGCGACTGGGAGGAGGTTACGAGCCGGGCGAGCACCGTGGAGTCGCTCGCGATCCCCCGTTGCGTGGAGTCGAGCCCAGCCCGCAGTCGCAGCGCCCGCTGCGCCGCGGGGTGCCCCTGGACCTTCCGCACCACGAGGCGCCAGGCGTTCGCGAGGGCGTCCCGCTTGTCGGACGCGAAGCCGGTGTCCACCCCGGCCGCTTTCGCGGCGAGCCGATAATAGGCGAACGCCGAGTCGTCGTTGCCCCGGCTCGCGAGCAGCCCGGCCGCCGCGGCCAGTGCCTTCGGGTTGGCGGGCTCGAGCCCGACCGCCAGGCGCAGCAGCACCAGACCCGAGTCCTGCTTGCCGTCCTGCCAGGCGGCGAGGCCGTTGTTGAGCAACTCCCCCCACAGCTCGTGGCGGTGACTCCCGATGTCTTCCGTGCACTTGGGCGCGAGCGCGAGGGCTCGGGCCAGCGCGCTGTCCGCCCCTGCTACATCGCTGGTCGCGACGGCGAGGCGGCCGAGATAGTACCAGGCGGCGGGGTTCGCGGCCTGCTTGTCCTGGAGAATGGCGTCCGTGAGGAGTCGCTTCGCCTGAGCGAGCTGCTGGTCGCGCGACTCGGGCTTCTCCGCCGCGCCGCGCAGCGCAGCTATCGCGTTGCTGATCTTGGGGTTAGCCGGAGGCAGCTCGCAGGGAGGCTGGGGGGACGTCCATCCCCCTTGGGCCGGAAGCAGAGCACCCGGCGCGAGCGAGAGGGCCAAGAGGGCCAAGAAGGCCGCTGCGGCACGCATGGCGGGCTAGAAATGACGCGCGAGGGACCGGGTGTCAACTCCAGGAAAACGTGACCACGGCACCCGCGGCAAGCACATAACGGAAAGACTCCCCCGACCACCGCACCGCGAATGTCCGTTCTTGGGCGGCGGTATTCACCACGATCAGCGCCTTGGAGCCGTCGTCCGCGTTCCGGAAGGCCACGGTTTCGATATCGCCGGGAAAGGAGGTCGATGAGATGCGATGCGCCCCCGGGCGCACGAAGCGGCTGGCGTGCCCCAGGGCATAGTACTCGACGTTGCGTGTCACGGTGCCGTTGCCCGAAGCGACGGTCACAACGCCCCGGCAGTCGCCGCATCCACCGGTGTGCGGCCCGTGCTGCTCATCGAGCGCCAGGTTCCAGAGGATCACGCCCTTCGCCCAACCCCGGGTGGCCTCGATGATCAGAGTGCGCACGAACCACTTGAGATTGTCCGCGAAGTTGGGTGCCCATTCCCCGCCCGAGCACTCCGTGAAATACGCGTCCTTGTCCGGGTGCGCGTCGTGCACCACGGTCTGGGCCGAGACGTCGCCCGCATAGCAATGCCAGGCCACGCCCGCCGTGTAACGTGCGGCTGCGGAGTCACCAAGGACCTGGAGCGGTGACTGGGGCTCGTCCCAATTGTGATCCCAGTCGAGAATAATCGTGCCGATGCCGCTGCGAGCGAACAAGGGCCCGAGGTACTGGCCGATGAGCTGCGCGCGGGCCGGCGGGTCGAGCCGCATGCCGGGATAGTCCGCCGGCTCGTAATGCGGCTCGTTTTGCAGCGTGATCGCGTAGATCGGTACTCTCTCCGCGCGATAGGCCTCGATATAGCGGCGGAAGTATTCGGCGAACGGGGCGTAGGCCTCGGGGCGGAGCGTTCCTTGAATCAGACTCCCCGTGGTTTTCATCCAGCCAGGCGGGCTCCAGGGCGACGCCATGATCTTGAGCTGGGGATTGATGGCCAAGGCGCGCTGCACCACCGGCAGGACATACGCCCGATTGGAATCGATCGAAAACTGCGCCAGGCTCGAGTCGGTCTGGCCCGCGGGCATGTCGTCGTAACTGTACTGATGCAGCGAGAAATCGGACGCACCCATGGTGAGGCGCGTGAAGCTCAGGCCGATTCCGGGATTGCGGCCGAACAGCTCCTGGAGCAGTGCCTCGCGCTGGGGCGCCGTCATGCGATTTTGCAGCAGCCACGCCGATGCGTCGGTGATCGCGGCCCCGAAGCCGACGATCTCCTGATACGTGGTGCCCTCGTCGACGGTGATGGTCGTGGGGGACGCCGCGCCGCCCGAAGCGAAATGGATGTCGGGCTCCTGGGACAAGAGCTTGCCCCCGCTGGCCGTGGTCAGCCACGCCTGCACCGCGGGGCCCTGCAGCGGAGCCTCGGGAGGAGCGTCGGCCGACTGCCCGTTGGATGCGCAGGCCAGGCCGGCGACCAGCGCGAGCGTCGTCACTCGCGACGTCACTGCCAGCCCGGGTTCTGTGTCAGGTTGTGATTGATGTCGAGCTCCGGCTGTGGCAACGGCAGCAGGTTACTCGGCACGCCGTGTACCGTCGTCTCGCCGGGAGCGACCGTCTGGAGCTCCGTAGTCTTCGCCAGGATCGCCGCGTTCAGGATGCCCCAGCGCGACAAATCGAACCAGCGCTGCCCTTCGAACACGAACTCGCGCCGGCGGTCCAGGCGCACCGAGTCCCGGAACGCCGCCTGGGACAGTCCTGACACCGGAAGTATCCCGGCACGCCTCCGCACGAGGTTCAGCGCCGCCTCAGCGCTGCCCGCCGTAGCCGCTCCGCCCTCATTCACGGCCTCGGCGTACATCAGGAGCACGTCGGCGTAGCGCAGCACGATCCAGTTGTTGGACTGCTTCACCCACGCCCGCGTGTGCATGTTCTGGAAGTCGGTCTCGTCCAAGTACTTGAGGAAGGCGGGGCCGAGCTTGGCCGGAGGATCGGCCCACTTGACCGAGTCCCCAAGTGCATCGACGTACGGCGACTTGATGAAGGTCGCGTTCCTGCCGCGGGTGTCGGCGGCCGAGTCGAACAAGGCCGCCAGCGACGGTGCGACCGTCATGAGCCCGTAGGCGTCGCCGCCCGGGAAGCCCGAGGGAAGACTGAAGAGCGTGTGCACGCTGCCGGACCCCGGATCGAGCAGGCCGTCGTAATTGATCTCGAAGATGCTTTCTGAGTTGGTGATCTCGGTGGCGATCTTGAAGATGTCTTTGTAGTTGGTAAGCAGCGAGTCGCGGCCGCTGGTCATCACCTGCCCTGCAACCCGGGCCGCATTGGTCCAGTCCTGCCGGGTGAGATACACCTTGGCGAGAAGTGCCCGCGCCGCGCCGCTCGTCGCCCGCCCGATGTCGGCCCCCGAGTAAGACGCCGGCAACGCCGTGATCGCCTCCTGCAGGTCGCTCACGATCAACGCGTACACCTGGTCGAGCGGCGTGCGCGACACCTTCAACCCGTTCAGCGACTTCACCTCGTGCTCGAGCAGCGGCACGTCGCCGAAGCAGCGGACAAGGTTGAAGTAGGCGAGCGCCCGCAGGAAGCGCGCTTCGCCCAGGAGCCGCGTGCGAAGCACCGGGTCCATGGTGATCGCCGGCACGCGATCGAGCACCGCGTTCGCACGGTTGATGATCCGATACGCGCTGCCCCACACGTCGCCCATGGGCCACTCGGTGGACGTGAAGATGTAGTTGCTCATCCGGTGCCCATCGGAGCCGAAGCGCGGAGCGGCAATGATGTCGTCCGTCGCGATGTCCGAGATGTACCAGAACCCGAGCCAGTACGACCACTTGACCTGTTCGTAGACGCCGTTGACGGCCGCGACCGCGTCCGCGGACGTCTTGTAGAAGTTCTCCGGGGTGAGCACGTCCGACGGGGCCGGGTCCAGGAAACTGTCACAGGACGTTGCGAAGCCGAGCGCCGCCAGCAGGCCGAGCACCGAGAGTAGTTTGGTCCGTCGCATAGGATGGGCTCCGTTTCGCTCAGAAGCCGGCGGTGAAGCCGAACGTGACTTGCCGCACCTGCGGGTACGTCCCGTAGTCGAACCCCTGGGCGAGGTTCGTTCGGGCATACTCGGTGATTTCCGGATCGTAGCCGGTGTAATTCGTGACCGTGAAGAAATTCTGCGCGCTGACGTACAACTGCATCCGGCTCATGCTCTGGAGGTGCATCGCGTGCAGCCAGCTGGCGGGGAACGTGTACGCCAACCGGATGTTCTTTCCTCGCAGATACGAGCCGTCCTCGATGAAGAGATCGGACTCGCGGCTCTCGAACGTGTTGCCGATCTTCGGCCTGGGAATGCCGGGCCCGCCCGCCGCCACGTCCTCGAGCTGGTTCACCACGCCTCCAGCCGTCGTGAGGAGGGATCGATTGATGTTGTAGATCTTGTTCCCCACGGACCACTGGAGGAACAGCGACAGCTCGAAGTTGCGGTAGGTGAGTCGATTGCTGAAACCGCCCGTGTACGTCGGCTGCGCGTTCCCCAGGATGGTGCGGTCGCCCGGGCCGTCCAGCCCGTCGCCATCCAGATCCTTGTACACAGGCTGCCCGGCCGTGTCGACGCCGGCGTACACCCAGCCGTAGAACGTGTTGATCGGCTCCCCCACCTTGATGAGCGTCGGGTTCTGGTGCGCCCCACCCCCGATCCCGACCGGGGCCGGGACGATGGTGTCGGGACCGAGGTCGAGCACCTTGTTCCGGTTCCACGCGAGGTTCAAGGTCGTCTGCCAGCCCACCACACCCGCGAGATTGACGGTGCTGAGACTCAGCTCGAACCCGCGGTTCCGCAGGCTGCCGATGTTCTGGAGGGACGTGCTGAACCCGGAAGTGCCTGGGACGGGCACGTAGTACAGCAGGTCGTGGGTCTTTTTGTGGTAGTAGTCGGCGGTCACGGCGATTCGGCTCTTGAGAAACGTGGCGTCCACGCCCAAATCGATCCCGTCGGTCGTCTCCCACCTGAGGTCGGGGTTCGCGAGCGTGGTCGGCACGAAGCCGACGCCGCGGTTACCACCGAACACGTAGACCGTAGGGTCCACTCGAGCGAGCGGTCCGTAGTTCGGGATGTCTTGATTCCCGGTGCGCCCGTAACTCGCGCGCAGCTTCAGGTCGTCGAACCAGCCGAGCCGTTTGACAAAGCCTTCCTCGGAGGCGCGCCAGGCGAGCGCCGCTGAAGGAAAGAACCCGTACAGGTGACCCGCGCCGAACTTGCTGGAGCCGTCTATCCGTCCCGAAACGGTCAGCAGGTATTTGTCGGCGATACCCCAGCGGGCGCGAGAGAAGTAGGACACGAGCGACGAATGCGGCGCGGTCGGGTACACGCCGACGAACGTCTTCGCGGCGCCCAGGCCGTTCACTCCCAACGCGTCGGTCGGAAAGCCCTGCGACGTGCCCGAGATCCCCGCGGTATTGGTGCGCTGGAGCGTGGTGCCGGCGAGCAGGTCCAAAGTGTAGCGATCGCCGAACCGCCGATTGAAGTGGACCGTATTCTCGAACGACCAGCTCAGCGTCTGCGCCTCCCCGCGACTGCCGTCGCCCGCGCTGTTCGACCCCGGGAGCACCGTCGAGGGCGAGTAGTAGTCCTGCACCGAGTTGAGGAAGTCCATCCCCACGGTGCTGCGAAGGGTCAGCCCCTCCCGCACGTCGTACTCGGCGAACGCGTTCCCGATGACGCGGTTCTGCCACTCTTGGTTGGTGATCTCCATCGCCGTAGCCACGGGATTGGGGAACGGTCGGCCGGTGAGCGGGTTGACCCCCGTGAAGTACTCGCCACCCGTAACCTTTACGGGAAGCGTGGGCGGGGCCGTAAGGGCGTCCAACATCACCGACGCCGCCCCGCCATTGGGTAACACATTCGCCTGTGACCGACTGAAGGCGAGGCGGTTGCCGATCCGCAGCCGGCGGCTGACCTTGCGATCGAGGTTGAGCCGGAACGACCCGCGACTCAAGTCGCTGCCGATGACCACGCCATCGTGCTGCAGCAGGCTCCCGGACACGAAGTAAGTCGTGCCGGCATCGCCCCCCGAGAAGGAGAGGTCGTAGCTGCGCATCGGTGCATTGCGAAAAATCGCGTTCTGCCAGTCGGTCCCCTTCCCGAACGCGGCAATGTCCGCGGGCGTGTACACGGGCGCCTGTCCGGCATTCGTGTACGCCGTGTTCACCATCCGCGCAAACTGGGTGGCGTCGAGCAGCGGCAACGTGCGCCGTACGTCCTGGATGCCGTAGTACGAGCCGAACGAGACAGCATTCTCGCCCGAGCGGCCGTGCTTGGTCGTAATGAGCACAACGCCGTTCGCCGCCCGGGCACCGTAGATGGCGCCCGCCGCGGCGTCTTTGAGAATCTCGATGGACTCGATGTCATTCGGACTCACGCCGGCGATCGGGTTCATGCCGTGCACACCCTCCCCGAGCAGCGTGCTGGTCGTCAGCTCGTCGAGGTTGGTGCTCACCGGCACGCCGTCGATCACATACAGCGGATCGTTCCCCGCCGAGATGGAGTTGCCGCCCCGGATGCGCACCATGGCTACCGCTCCCGGCTGCCCGCTCGATGTCACGACCTCCACGCCGGGCGCCCGCCCCAGCAGCGCCTCGTCGAGGGACGTGACCGGCGCCGCCGCGACTTGCTCCGACGTGACCGACGACACTGCTCCCGTCAGCTCACGCCGCTCAGTCGTCCCGTACCCGATGGCCACCACCTGCTCGAGCTCCGTGGCGTGGGCCGCCAACGCGAAGTCGAGCGCGGCATCCTGGTCCGGGACGACGGTGACCGCTTTCGACACCGAGCGGTACCCGATGCGGGTCGCCTTCACCGTATGCGGGCCCGCCGGCACGTCCGCGATGCGATAGCGGCCGTCGTCTCCCGATCGCGAGCTGAGCGCCGTGCCCTCGACGGCGACGGTCGCCACGGCGATCCCCTGCCCGCTCACGGAATCCGTCACGCGTCCGACGATCGCCCCGACCTGCAGCGCGTCCAGCGCCCCGCGCTTCACAAGGGCCGCCTGCCCGTTCGCCGTGAGCAACACGTCCACCCCGGCGTCGTACAGCACCGCACTCAGCACCGCGCCGACCGTCAGGTGCGACGCGCTGAACGTCACGCGCGCGTCGAGCGGGACGACCGCCCCGCTGTACGTGAGGTGCAATCCCGCCTCCCGGGCGATCGCGGAGAGCGCCTCCCGCAGCGGAACATCCTTCAAGTCGACCGAGATCGTCTTGCGGAACACCGCGGCATTGCTCGCATCTTTCCACCGCACGTCTGCTCCGCTCGACGCGGGCGCCAGAAACCTGGGACCGACCGCCGCGAGCTGGACCGGCTGGTCCGCGTCCTGGGCGTTCGCGACCCGGATCCCCGCGGCGGCGGCGAGTCCCGCGACCAGCGCCACGATCGCGCTTGCCCGTCCGTACACTGTGATACGCATGGTCGACCTCCCGTTCCGCTAGCGTGCCTCTGGAGAAGTTGCGATCGTCACCGACCGGCCTTGCCACTGGTAGCGGGCGCCGACCGCGGCGGTGACGAGAGTGAGCACTTGTGCCACCGGCTCGTCTCCATACGACCCGGTCACCGGCCGGTCGCCGAGGGCCGGGTCGCCGACCAGAATGTCGAGGTCGTACCAGCGGCCCAGCCGCTGCGCCGCCTCGGCGAGCGGCACGCTCTCGAACACCAATCGGCCTCGCGTCCAGGCGAGTTCGTCTTGGACCTTGGCACGCGATACGACGTGTACCGTGCCCGTGCGCGAGCGGGTCGCGACCTGGCCGGCGTGCACCGTCGTCTCGGCCACGGCAACCGCGCCCTCGATCACCGCGACGCGCTCGCGCGCCGCGTCCCCGTAGGCGTGCACGCCGAACTTGGTCCCGATGTCGCGAACCGCGCCGCCGAGGGTGTGCACGACGAAGGGACGGGCGGGATCGTGGACGACGCTGAAGAACCCTTCTCCGTCCAGGTACACGTCGCGCTGGCGGGCCGCAAACGTCGCCGGGGCCCGCAGCCGGCTGTCGGCGTTGAGCATGATCTCCGTCCCATCGAGCAGCCGGAATACCGCCCGGCGCCCGCGCGGCGTCGCGTAGTCGCGCATCGCCGGCGGCGGAGGCGCGGGCCTCGCCCGGCCGATCCACCAGGCTCCCCCCCCGCCCACGAGCGCGGCAACAATCGCGGCCGCGATCGGGCCGCGGCGCCCTCCCCCTCCCCACCAATGCGGCGCCCCACGCGGCCCCGATCTCAGGCCGACACGCGTGGCGAAGCGCGTCCAAGCTGCGTCCGCCGCGTACGGCGCGGCCAGGCGTCCCGCATCCATGGCCCACGCCTCGCGCAGCGCGGCCACGGCGGCGCGGCGCTCCGGGTCGGCTGCCATCCACGCCTCGACCGCGGCATGGTCCTGGGGTGCCGCCGTGCCGTCGAGATAGCGGCCGAGCACGGCAACGTCGATGGGAGACGGAAACGGCGTCATCACTACCTATGACGCCGCAGCAGGAGGGTTTACTTACCGACCGAGGGCAACAGGGTGGTTCGCAGCACCGCGAGCGCCCGCCCGATGTGGACGCCGACGGTCTTCGGGGAAATGGCCATCCGCGCGGCCACCTCGTGGTAGCTCAAGCCCTCCCCGCGGCTCAACACGAACGCCGCTCGAGTACGCGGTGGCAGCGTGTTCAGAACCCGCTGCAGGCGGCGCCACAGCTCCGCGGCGTCGAATTGCGCATCCGGCGGCGCCTCGCTGGCGCCTCTGGTCTCGGCGAAGATGAGCAGCGGCGCCGCGCGCCGCCGCACGGCGATCCGTCGCACCTGGCTGATCGAGCGACGGCGCACGGCAGCGTAGAGGTAGTGTCGCAGATCGCTCACCACCCACCGTGCCCGATCCTCCCAGATGCGTGCGAACACCCCCTGGACGGCGTCCTCGGCGGCGTCGCGACTCCCCAGGTACGCCGCGACCGAGCGGCACAGCGGGTCGTAATAGGCCCGGAACATCACCTCGAACGCCGACTCGTCTCCTGCCCGGATGCGGGCTGCGAGATCGTGCCGGGACTCGTGTGAGGCGGACCGCTCTTTGTGGAAGGCCATGCGGTCTTAAGGTTCCCCCTCCCCGCGAGGGTCGCAAGAAGGGGACCACAGCCCCAGGGCCGTCACAGAGACTGCAGGAACGCGATGATGGCTGCTTGATCGCTCCGGGTCAGCTTGCCAAACTTTCTGGACACACCGCTCGCTTCGCCCCGGTGCCGTACGATGGCGTCGCGTAAGGTCAGGGACGCCGCGTCATGCATGAGTCGCGGGCGCAGGCGCACTCCCCATAACGGGGCCGTCCGCATCTTGTTCCTGGTGCGGCCGACACTGTCGATCGAGAACTCCCGCCACAGGACCTTGTAGACGGCCGGTCCGTAGTGCTCCGGCATCGCCATGACGATCCCGTCGCCGGTGCCGACGTTGTGCAGCAGGTAATCGCCGAAGGGGTGAAACGTCTTCTCGCCGAGCGCGGGCGGGATGGTGTCCGCCCCGCCGTTGAGGATGGTCCCGGCGGCGGCCGTCACCAGGGTGCGGACGTGACAGGTGGCGCAGCCGATCGCGTCGAACAATTCCGACCCGCGGCGCGCCGTCGGGGTCGCGGCCAGCACCGTGTCGCGGGCGGGTGCCTTGGTGGCCCGCACGAACCGGGCAAACCGCTCGAAATCCGCGAGCCCGTCCGCGTGCGTCGTATCGTTGGGCTCGGATGCCGCATTGCACAGCGTGGTCACCTCGTCCGGGAACAGGCGGGTGGTGAAGCCCATCTCATTGAGGTAGGCATCGGCCGAGAACGAGAGCAGACTGGCGTGCTGATCCTTCCAACCGAACCGCCCGATGCGCGTCACCCCGGGGGCTTCCAAGATGGGCACATACAGCGCCTGACCACGGATCGCACCCCGCGTCGTCCGGCGTTGCACGCGCGCGATCTCGATCAGCGTCTCGTCGGCGACGGCTTCGACCAGGCCGTCGCCCAGCAGGTTGAGGGACGCGCGCATCGTGCGAATGTTCTCCGTGTCGGGCACCCGCTCTTGAATCTCGGAGTCCGGGAACTGCGCGTTCGGGCAAATGGCCCGATCGTTGACGAGCGTGCGACCGGCGATGGTGACGGTGCCGCGCGCGATCGGGATGTCGGCGTTCTGAAACCGCCCATCCGGTCCCAGATGACCCACCCGCAATTCCGTGATCTGGCTCGCTCCGCCCGACGTGGGGTCTTGATGGCACTCGCGGCAGGTCTGAGCGTTGTAGAGCGGTCCCAGGCCGTCCTCGATGCCTTCCACTTCGTCGAATGCATCCTGATCGGCCTGGTGGGTGGAGTCGTCAGTCGTCCCATTGCTCCGGTTGTCGAATCCGGTGGGTGCCTCCGCAGCGCTGCTCGGAATCGGGACCTGAATCGGTGGAGGGGGTGCCCCCACGCCGCACGCCGCCAGCGTGAACGCCCCAAGGGCGAGCCACGGCGCGGGGCGCCAGAACCTGACGCGAACCATGTGAACGTCACGGGCGCTACCGGGGGGGCAACGTCGCGACGCCAAGAATGCTACGGCGGAACGTCGTAAGTCTAAGAGCGGGCGACGGGATTCGAACCCGTGACGTCCAGCTTGGGAAGCTGGCATTCTACCCCTGAATTACGCCCGCAAACTCTTCCCGTTGCAAGAACCGTGACAAGCAGACGCCGGCACCCTGCGCTGCGTCAAACCGACATCCTCTTCGGGAGCAACGATTTGACATACAATCGCAATTTACATGCCTAGCCGGGAAACGGAAAGCCACGCGGGGATCAGCCACGCTTGTATCGCCAGGCCACCACACCCGGCTGGTCGACTTTCAATTTGAACTCCTGACTCGCGCTCGGCTCGAGCGCCGGGACGCTTTGGGATTGCGTCGCCACCACTTTGCCCTTCCCATCGAGGAAATCGAAGGTGATCGAGAGCGCGAGCGATGGCTTGGGCCGGAAATTCGTCATCTGCCCCTCGAGAGTGGCCCCCTTCTCCGCCGGGGTAAAGCTCGACACGGTGATCTCCACCGGCAGCGAGTCGGCGACCTGCAGATAGTAGAGGACCGAGTCCTTCCTGCCCTTGAGCTGCCATCCACCGGCGAGCTTGGCGAGGGTCGAACGATTCATGGGGTCCACGGCGTACAGCCGCTGGGCGAGCGGCAGCACGCTGGCCGAGTCGCCGATCAGATACGAGACGCCCGCGAGGTTGTACAGCGCGTCGCGCGAGTACGGGTTCTTGGCGAGCCCGGCCGCGTACGTCTTGGACACCAGACTGTACTGCGGATCGGTGAGCGCATGGTACTTGCGCATGGTGTCGGTCGCCGCCGGCGCGCACCGCACCCCCACCTGACGGGCCGTGAGCGTAGGGGTCTTTTTCTTCGCGGCCTTGCCACAGTCGGCGTCCATGGCAGCCGTGTCCGGTGACACCGGAATGGCGCTCAGGATCGATTGCGCCGCCCCGAACAGCTCGTCGGCGCTGGCCGAATCGGCACGCTCCAGCACGCGGCCGTACAGCGCCATGGCCGAATCGCGGCTGCCGGCCAGCAGGTAGAGCCCGGCGAGGCTCGCCATGCCCTGCACGTCGCCGGGATAGGCCGCGAGATATTCGCGGTACGCGCCGATCGCCTCGTCGTAACGCTTGGCGGAGTGGTACACGCGCGCCACGTTGAAGAACGCGTCACGCCGGTCCTTGGCGTATTTGGGATCGGAGGCCGCACCGACGGCCAGCCGGAAATACTTCGCCGCGGAGTCCATCTGCGACGCACCCACAAACAGGTTCGCGAGATACACGAACCCCATCGGCTCGGCCTTGTAGATCTGGTTCGCGCGCCGGAAGCTCGCGATAGCCGAATCGGTCTGTCCCCCCTGCCACGCCTGCACGCCGGCGTTGAATACCGGCACCCACGCCTGACGTCGATACAGCCCGATGTCTTCCTTGCACGCGGGCGCCAGGGTCAACGCCTTGGACAGCGCCGAGTCCGCCGCCGCGAGATCCTCGGCCATGAGATAGTAGCGCCCCAGGTAGTACCAGGCGGCCGGGTTCTTCTCCTGCTTGCCGGTCGTCACCGCCTGGGTGAGCACGCGCTCGGCGTCCTTGAGATCCTTGGCCTTCTGGTCCGCGAACTTGGTGGTGAACGCGCTTCGCAGCGACTGCATCCCGCTGTTCACCAGCTGGTGCCCCGGCTTGATGTCGCACGCCGCCGGAAGCCAGATCTGCGCTCGCGCCGCGACGGGGGCCGCACCGGCGGCACACACCCACCCGAGAAGACCAACGATCCGCTGCACGCTCATGATCACTCCTTCGATTTGGCCACCAGCGCCTCGGCGTCGCGTTGCGCGACCCGCGCGACCTCGAGCGGCGGCCGGCCCAACGCCCGGGCCGCCGCGAGAACATCCTCGTACTCGGGTTTCACCCGTACGCCGTCCGCGCCGGGCTGCTCCAGCACCTTCACCCGAACCGACACCTGCGGAGCCAGCTCCACGGTTACCTGTCGCCGCGCCAGCGTGGCTCGCTCCGCCACCCAGCGGCGCACGCCCGCCGTCGTGCTGTGCCGGAACAGCGCCGCCGTCACGGCTTCACCCAGCTCCTCGGGCGCCACGACCTCCACGCGAAATCCGGAACGGCCCTTCTTCATCTGCACCGGCCACGTCTGCACATCCAGTGCCCCGGCGGCGACCAGCGCTTGCCGCAGCGGCTCCACATACTCGGGGCTCATGTCGTCCAGATCGGTGGCGAGCAGTGTCACGCGTGCCGCTTCGGCCGCCTGTTCCGCGACGAGCACCCGCAGCGCGTTGGGGTAGTGCCCGGGGTTCCGCTGCCCCGCCCCCCACCCGCTTTTCACGAGGCGCCAGCGCGCCGGCGGCGCCCCGGTTGCCAGCACGCGCACCAGCGCCGCTCCCGTGGGCGTGGTGGCTTCCCCTTCCACCGGGCCGCCCGCTGCTATCTCGAGGCCTTCCAGCAGGATCGCCGTCGCGGGCGCGGGGACCGGAAGCGTGCCATGCGTCGCCTCCACCCACCCCCGGCCTACTGCCACCGGCCACGCGTACACCGCCTCAACACCGAGCTGCTCAAACCCCTCGATCGCGCCGACGATGTCGAGCACCGCGTCCACCGCCCCGACCTCGTGCAGATGAACCTTCTCCGCAGGCACCCCGTGCACCCGCCCTTCGGCCTCGCCCACCAGCCGGAACGCCCGCAGCGCGCGCTCCCGTACCCATTCGGACACGGGTGCTCGCTCCACCAGGCGCACCAGCTCCCCCACGTGGCGACCGTGCGGCTGCTCCGGGATGGCGAACTCGACCTGCTTGCACCCGACCCCGCAGCGCACGACGTCGCGCACCGTGACCCTCACGCCGGCGAGACCCAAGCGCTCAGGCAGCCCCTCGAGCCAGGCCGACGGGATGCCGAGGGAGAGGAGCGCTCCCAGGGTCATGTCGCCCGAGATGCCGGCGGCGGGGTCCAGTATGGCGATGCGCATAGCGTGCGAAGCGGCGGAATATTAACGGGTTAGGCCCTGTAGAGCCACCCGGCCCCGGTGTTGAACACCACCACGCGCTCGCGCGCCCGGATCAACCCTCGCGTCTTGAGCTCCAGCGCACCGGCGAGCGCCGCTCCTCCTTCCGGACAGGCGTCGATCCCCTCCGACGACTGGAGCTCGCACGCCGCCGCTCGGAGCTGAGCATCGGTCACAGCCACCGCTGCTCCACCGCTCTCCCGCAACGCCCGCAGGATCAGGCGATCCCCCAGCGGGCGGGGCACGCGCAGCCCGGCGGCGATGGTCGACGGGTCGGGCCACTCGGCACACCCGTCGGCACCGTCCTCGAACGCCCGCACCACCGGGGCGCATCCCGCGGCCTGCACGCTGTACATGCGCGGCGGCGTCCCGCCCACCCATCCCGCTCGGGCGAGCTCGCCGAACGCCTTCCACATACCGATGAGGCCCGTGCCCCCGCCTGTGGGGTAGACGACGGCATCGGGAAACGTCCAGCCGAGCTGCTCCGCCAGCTCGAGGCCGAGCGTTTTCTTTCCCTCGATCCGATAGGGTTCGCGCAGCGTCGAGACGTCCAGCGCCCCTGTCTCCGTGGCAAACGCGCGAGCGGCCGCGCCGCAGTCGCCGATGTGTCCCTCCACCAGGACCAGGTCGCCGCCGAAGGTCTTGATCTGGGAGAGGATCGTGGCCGGCGTGCTGGCCGGCGCGTATACACGCGCCCGTGCCCCCGCGCGGGCGGCGTAGGCGGCGAGCGCGACACCCGCGTTTCCCGCGGTGGGAACCACGAACGACGTGGCTCCCGCATACGCGGCGCGCGTCACGGCGGCGGCGAGACCGCGTGCCTTGAACGAGCCCGTGGGGTTCGTGCTTTCGTCCTTCACCCACAAGTGGGAGAGGCCGTGCTGCGCGGCGAGCCGCGGCGTGGGCAGGAGGGGCGTGCCGCCCTCGCCCAGCGTCACGGGGTTTTCGCCGTCGGCGAGCGGCAGCCATTCGCGGTAGCGCCACATGGTCCAGCCTCGCGCCGCGAGCGCCGACCTGGCGTCGGGCGGCGGCGCGGCCGCGTAGCGGACGAGATAGGGCCGGCCGCACTCGCACACGCCGGCCAGGCCTTCGGCCGCACGGGTCTTGCCGCACGAGGAGCACTCGAGCGACCAGGGGAGGGTCGCGACCTTCACCTTCACCGCCTCACGCATGGACCTTGAGCCGATCGATGATCCGCTCCGCCAGCTTGGTCGAGAAGCCGGGAAGGGCCGCGATCTCCGCCGGTGTCGCGGTTTTCACTCCCGCGAGCGAGCCGAACCGCTCGAGTAATGCCCGCCGGCGACCCGGCCCGATCCCGGGAATCGCGAGCAGCTCGGAGGTGATCGTGCGCCGCGAGCGCCGCTGGCGGCTGTAGCTCACGGCAAAACGATGCGCCTCGTCCCGGGCGCGTTGCAGGAGCTTGAGCGATGGGCTGCGGCGCGACAGGCGCAGCGGCTCCGCCTGCCCCGGCTGGTAGATCTCCTCCTCGCGCTTGGCGAGACTCACGATCGGCAGCTGCTCCAGGCCGGCGCCTCGCGCCGCGTCGAGCGCCGCGCCGAGCTGCCCTTTCCCGCCGTCGATCACCATGAGATCGGGGAGCGGCTTCCCTTCGGCGCGGCGCCGGGTGAGGTAGCGCGTCACCACCTCGTGCACGGCCGCGAAATCGTCCTGCGGGGCGCCCCTGATCCTGAAGCGCCGGTACTCCGCCTTCTTGGGACGGCCTGCTTCGAACCACACCAGCGACCCCACCGTGTCCCGCCCCTGGTTGGTCGAGATGTCGATGCACACGAAGGCGCGCGGCACCGCCGCGAGCCCGAGGTCGCGCCCCAGCGCGAACACCGGGTCGGCCGATCGCTCGTCGATGTCGAAGCTCTCGATCTTGAGGCCATCGAGCAGGTAGCGCGCGTTTTGGTCCGCCAGCTCGGCGAGCTTCGCGTCGCTGCCGCGCTGCGGCACGTGCCAATCCACCGCGGGCGCCAGCTCGGCGAGCGACGCGAGGTCTTCCGGTAAGGGCGGGAACGGCAGTAACACCCGCTGGGCGCGCACCTCGAGCGGCAGATAGCAGCGTACCAGGAAGACAGCGAGGATCGCGCCTTCGGTCTCGTGCTCCGCGTTCTCGAGGAACCAATGGTCGCGCGCGATCAGCTTGCCCTCGCGCACCCGCAGCACCACGCCGCACACGTCGTCGCCGTCCCGCGCGAGCCCCACCGCGTCCGCGTCCCCGCGCCCGACCAGCTCGACGGCCTGCGGCTGCTCCAGCTGATCGAGCCACTTCAAGGCGTCGCGCAGCTGCGCGGCGCGCTCGAAATCGAGCTGTTGCGAGGCCTGCTGCATGCGCTCGCGCAGCCGGATGCGCACGTCCACGGTCTTCCCCTCGAGGAACAACACCACATCGTCGATCATGCGGCGGTAATCGGCCTCGCTCTGATAGCCCACGCACGGGGCCCGGCACCGCTCGATGTGGTAGTCGAGACAAGGGCGGGCGGGTGCGTCGCGCGGCAGATCCCAGTGGCACGACCGCACGGTGAAGATGCGACGGATGATCCTGAGCGTCTGGCGCAAGGTGGCCACGTCGGTGTAGGGCCCGAAGAAGCGCGCGCCCGACATGGCCACCCGGCGCACCACCAGCACCCGCGGAAACGGCTCTCCCAGCGTCACGGCGATGCGGGGGTAGCTCTTGTCGTCGGTGAGGCGGATGTTGAAACGCGGCTTGTGCTCCTTGATGAGATTGTTTTCGAGCAAGAGCGCCTGCGCCTCGTTCGGTACGATGATCGTCTCGAGATCCGCGATCTGGCTCACCAGCGCCGCCCGCTCGGGCGTGGCACCGCCGTCGGGACCGAAGTAGCTCGGCACCCGGCCGCGCAGGCTCTTCGCCTTGCCCACGTAGAGCGTCTCGCCGGCGGCGCTCTTCCAGAGGTACACGCCGGGCTTGTCGGGAAGGGCGTCTAGCTTGCGTGCGAGGCGGTCAGGGATTGCCATGTGCGGATGGCGTCGGGATGCTTGAGCAGCAGCGTCAGCGCGCCGTACACCATCCCAAAGATAACGAGCACGAGCACGCCGCGCGGCACCGGCGCCAGGCCGCTCGTGACGTGCGCCGCCCCGACCGCGCCGGCGCCCGCGACGATCCCGGCCGCGAGGGCGATCGCGAAGGACCGCCAGTCGGGGCCCCGCAGCACGCTGCCGATGCGCCGGCTCAGGTCGCGCAGGTGGAGCGTGGTGTTGAGAAACGCCCCGATGGACGATCCCAGCGCGATCCCGGGCGCGCCCAGCCAGCGCATGAGCACCCAGGCGAGGCCCGTCGATACGACGAGCGACAGCGCCGCGATCTTCACCGGGGTGCGCGTGTCGCGCATGGCATAAAAACCCGACGCGAACAGCTTCACCGTCGCCTGCCCCAGCAGCCCGACGCCGTACGCGGCGAGCACGCTGCCGACGAGGGCGGTGGCGTTGGCGGTGAAGCGACCCGTCTGATACAGCGCGGCGACGATCTCCCGGGCCAGGGCGATGCAGGCGACGGACGAGGGCACGATGAAAAACACGATCCGTCGGAAACCCACCGCGATCCGCATGCGCAACTGCTCGTTGGGTGCGGGGCCCCCTCCCGCGCGGCCGGCCGCGTCGCGCGACAGCTCCGGAAGCGACACCGCGGCGACGGATACACCGAACAGGCTGATCGGCAGGATCTGGATCAGCTGAGCGTAACCCAGAGCCGAGACGCCCCCCGGTCCCGTGAACGAGCCGAGCAGCGTGTCGATGAGCCCCGAGACCTGCGCGACCCCGGCGCCGAACACCAAGGGCACCCAGGCGAGCAGCACGTTCCGCACTCCCTCGGGGCTCAGGGAGAGCCGGAGGGCGATGCCGTGGAGCAAGCTCCAGCACGCAGGCAGCTGCACCGCGATCTGTAGCAGACTCCCCGCCACCGTGCCCCAGGCGAGGGCCAGCGCCACGCGGTGCAGCTGCGCGTCGAGCGGCAGCGCCCGGTTCGCAAACCAGGTCCCCGCCGCAAGCATGGCCACGATGCCTGCGATGTTCCACAGCGCCGGTGCGGCGTACGGCAGGAAAAAGCGCCGGTGCGTGTTGAGAATCCCGAGGCACCACGCGGAGATCACCATCAGCCCCGCCATGGGAAACAGGATGCGCACCAGCGTGATGGTAAGCTGCCGGCGCGGCTCGTCGAAGCCCTGCGCGATCACCGTGGTGATCGCAGGCGCCAGGGCGATGCCGAGCAGGGCGAGTACGCCCGACGCGAGCACCAGCAGTCCCAGAACCGCCCCCGCGAGGGCCCGGGCCGCGCCCTTGTCCGGCCGCTCGTTGAGCGCGGCGTATACGGGAATGAACGACCCGGCGAGTGTGCCCTCGCTGAGCAGATTGCGGATCGTGTTGGGAATTCGTAGCGCCGCCCGGAAGGCGTCGGCGGGGATGCTGTCGTTGCCGAAGTAGTACGCGAACACGCGCTCGCGCGCGTATCCGAGGACGCGGGTCACGAGGATCCCGGCGGCCACGCGGGCCGCCTGGCGCCCCCCGCTGACGGCCGACCGGGGCTCGGTCAGGAGCCGGGCTTCTTCTTACGGGGGTCTTCCAGCAGGCGCTGCACGAACTGCAGCTCCTCGCGCATCCCGCTGATGGAGCGATTCAGCTCTTCCAGGTCGGTCTCGAGCACCTCCACCCGGCGCTCGAGCTGACGCACGCCGGCCCCCGTTCCTGCCGCTCCCCCGTCGCCCTGCCCCTCAAGCCGCCGGGCGATCGAGCGTCCCAGGGGCGAATCGAGCAGGATGGCGGCGATGGGGATCATGAGGGCGACGAGCAGGACGACCACCAGGAGCCACATGAGAGCATTCTACGAAGCGCCCGCCCACCGCGCCACCTCTTGCTCGAGCGCGTCCACGAGCGCCGGCCCGTAGCGGATCGAAAACGAGGGGAAGGTGAGCACGCGCTCCTGCGGCTGGCCCTGCGGGTACACCGCGGCGCGCGCGCGCGCGATCTGACGGATCAGGGTCTCGCCCTCGCTGCGCTTCACACTCGCTACCAGCTTCTTCTCGATCGTCTGCGCGCCCGACAGGGCCGCGTTGCGCGCCGACTCCACGGTCCGCTCGAGCGTGGGATCGATGCGCGCCGCCGACTCGCGCAGCGCGGCGTAATGCTCCTCGATGCCGCGCCGCAGGGCGGCGAGCGTCGCGACGGTCTCCGCCGGCAGCTCGTCGCGGACCAGCCGCGCCTCCAGCTCGCCCGGCTTCCCGTCGAACGCCGCCAGGTCCAGGCCGTGGCGCTCCATCAGCTTGTCCACCCGGCTCTCCACCAGCAGGCCGGACCAGCGCGGCACCGGCGCCTGGCGGATCACGCCCAGCGTCTCGTACAGCGGCGCCGCGTCGGGGAGGTACTTGAGCTCCGCGGGACCGCCCGCGTAGGCGAGCGTGGGGAGCAGCGCCGCTTCGACGGCGGGCCGCAGCAGCACGTTGGGGGAGAGCCGCTCGGGCGCGTCGCGCGCCAGGCGCGTCAGGTCCGCGCGACTGAAACGCTCGCCGCTGCGACGGGTGACGAAGCCGTCGCCGTCGCGCTGCAAGCGATCGCGGCCCTGGCTCGCTTCGACGAACACCGGCGCGTATCCGTCGGGGAGCGTGACGTCGAGCCCCTTGAGCACCCAGGGCGCGGCCGCGCGCTTGGCTCGAGGATCGTGGACGCGCAGGACGACCAGCCCGCGCGGCCCGAGCAGGGCGTCGAGCGCCTGCGCGAAGGCGTCGGCGAGCGTGGCCTCTGGGCGATAACACTTCCCGAGCCATTCCAGCACGCCCGGCTTGAATTCGCTGTCGGGCGTGCCCTCGTCGAGCTGCCGCAGCACGCCGGCGATCTCCGGCCCGCACGGCTCGCGCGCCAGCGGCAGGAGCGGCGCCTCGGCGGCGCGCTCGCGCAACACGGCCTGGGCCAGCTCGCCGTTCTTGTCGAGGAACCACGCGTGGTTCGCCTCGGCGAAGTCGTGATCGTCCCCCGCGACCCAGAACACGGGCACCACCGGCGCGCGCCGCTCGCGCTCGAGCCGCGCGGCGAGCGCCATCGCCGACAGGGCCTTGTAGACGGTGTACAGCGGGCCGGTGAAGAGCCCCGGCTGCTGGCCGGTCGTGACCACCAGCACCTCGCCCGCGGCGAGGCGATCGCGCCCCGGCCCGGGAAGCGCGGCCGCGACGACGTCCACGTCCACGCGCCGCGCTGCAAGCCGCGAGTTGGGGATCGCGAGCGGCGCGATGGGAGTGCTCACTATCCGCGGAATCACGGTTCCCCTTTCCCCTTTCCCGTTTCCCGGGTTTCTCCGAACACGTCCGCTTGAAACGTGAACAGCTCGGTACCCGGTTCCCGCCACGCCTCGGGCGGGAGGCCCGCCTTGCGGCACGTGGCGGCGAGCAGCGCCTCCGGTCCCCAGTGATGTTCCCGGGCCACCTGGGGCAGCAGCAGGCCGACGTTGCGACCGCGGCGCACGATCACGCCGTCGCGCCCCGCGACGATGCGCCCCGCATCGACCGGAGGCACGACCGGTGCCGCCTCCGAGAGCACCGAGATCTCGAGCGCCAGGTCCGGCAGCTCGTCCGGCTCGACCGGCGGGAACCGTGGATCGTCCTGCGCCGCGGCGACGGTCATCTCGGACACCACGCTGGCGAGTTCGCGGTCGGCCGCGATGTGCCCGATGCAGCCCCGCAGCGCTCCCCGCGCGGTGATGGTGACGAAGGCGCCCCGCTTGAGCAGCGCTCCGGGCACGGCGGGCGCTGTCGGCAGCGGCCGCCGCGCCAGATGCGCCGTGAGCGTGGCCCGCGCGAGCCCCAACAGCGCCGCGCGGTCCTCGGGCGTCAGCTCACGATCCGCGATGGTATGGCTCCCCCCGGCGGATGGTGTACGCGCGGTACAGCTGCTCGTACACGAGCAGCCGCGCCAGCTCGTGCGGAAACGTCAACCGGGACAGGCTCCAGACGCGCTCCGCGCGCTCGAGCACGGGCTCCGGCACGCCCTCGGCGCCGCCGATGGCGAAGGCCACGTCCCGGCCGTCCATCTCCCAGCGGGCCGTCCATGCGGCCAGCTCCTCGGACGTCCACTGCTCGCCCCGCTCCGACAAGACGACGAGGCGCGAGCCCCCGGGCACCGCCTCGAGGATCCGCGCCTCGTCTTTCGCTTCTCGCTCCTCCACCCGCGCGTAGCGTTTCAGCCGCGCCAGGTAGTCATCGCACGCCGCCCGGACGCCCGCGTCCCGCAGGCGACCCACCGCGACGACGCGATACTGCATCAGGCATACATCCCACGCAGCCGGTGCATCGCCGCCACGCGGTCGACGGCGAGCATGTAGCACGCGATGCGGGTCGAGACCTTGTGCTTCTCGACCAGGGCCATCACTTCGTGAAACGAGCGCGTCATGATCGACTCGAGTCGCCGGTTCACCGTGTCTTCGTCCCAGAAATAGCCGCCGCGATCCTGCACCCACTCGAAGTAGCTGACGGTCACCCCGCCCGCGTTCGCGAGGATGTCGGGAATCACGAAGATGCCTTTCTTCTCGAGGATCTCGTCCGCGGCCGCCGTGGTGGGACCGTTCGCGCCCTCGCAGATCACCTTCGCCTTGATGTGTGGCGCGTTCTTGCGCGTGATGACGTTCTCGGTCGCCGCCGGCACCAGCACGTCGCACTCCGCCGTGAGGAGCTGATCCTTGGCGATCGCATCGGCCTGTGGGTAGCCGGCCAGCTGGCGGTGCTCACGCACCCACTTGAGAACGTCGGGCACGTCGAGCCCCTTGGCGCTGTACAGGGCCCCGGACTTGTCCGAGACACCGACGATGACGGCCCCCTCCTTGGCCATCAGGTCCGCCGCGACCGATCCCACGTTGCCGAAGCCCTGCACGGCCACACGCGCGCCCTTGAGCGTCATCCCGAGCTTGCCGAGCGCCTCGCGCGTCACGTGCATGCACCCCCGCCCCGTCGCCTCGCGCCGCCCGAGCGAGCCCCCCATTTCGATCGGTTTGCCCGTCACCACCGCCGTCACCGTGTGGCGGTGATGCATGGAGTAGGTGTCCATGATCCAGGCCATCACCCGCTCGTTGGTGTTCACGTCCGGGGCCGGCACGTCGGAGTCGGGCCCGAGGGTCTCGATGATGCTCGCGGTGTAGCGGCGCGTGACGCGCTCCAGCTCGGCCAGCGACATCGTGCTGGGATCACACACCACCCCGCCCTTCGAGCCTCCGAACGGGATGTTCACGAGCGCGCACTTCCAGGTCATCCAGGCGGCCAGCGCCTTGACCTCCTCGAGCGTCACGTTCAGATCGAACCTGATGCCGCCCTTGGCGGGCCCGCGTGAGGTGTTGTACAGCACGCGGTACCCGGTGTAGACGTCGAGCTCGCCCGAGTCGCGCAGCACGGGCACCGACACGATGATCTGCTTTTCGGGGTTGCGGAGGACTTTGTACAGGCCGGGATCGAGGTTCAGGAGCTGCGCGGCGTGGTCGAACCGCTCCATCATGGCCTCGAAGGGATTCTCCTCGGCCAGGAACGTGTCCTTGTCCGGCCGAATGATCGCCGGCGGGGCTGGCGGCTTGATCGCAGGTTCGCTCATGTCACTCGCGCACCAGTGGGGTCTCAGGGACGTGCAGCCGGGGCGAGCACGGCGTCCAGCGCCTGCTCGAGCGCCCGGCCGTCGCGCTCCCAGCGGACGCCGAGCACCGCGACCAGCGGTTCCGGAATCCCTGCCGGCCAGCGGCCGCGGAGCTTCACGGCATCTTTTTCAGTGACTACAACATAACCGCCCGTCGCCGCGGCCCGCACGAGCCGCTCCAGATCGGCCGGGCCGTACGCGTGATGATCTTGATACGCCAGCAGTTGCACGCGTGCTCCCGCGCCGGAGAGTTGCGCCGCGAAGCCCGCCGGGTCGGCGATCCCGGCGGCAGCCACGACGTCCTGCCCCGCCAGTAGCTCCAGCCCCGAGCGCGTTCCAGACTGTATCCCCTCGAGGTGCGCGAGCGCGAGCCACGCGACCGCAATCGGCGTCCCGGGCCGACGGCGGGCGAGCCGCGCCGCGACGTCGACGGCAGCGGGCGCCGGCGCATGTTTCCGTGTGACGACTATCAGGTCGGCGCGCTCGAGCGCCCCCCAGCGCTCGCGCCAGGGTCCCGCGGGCAGCGGCCAGGGCGATCCCGCCCAGCTCTCGGCGCTGACGACCGCGACGTTCAAGTCGCGCGCCACGCCCAGCAGCTGGTACGCGTCGTCCAGGACCAGCACGCGGGCTCCCGCCGCCCGCGCCGCCGCCGCGCCCGCAACGCGGTCGGGGTTCGCCACGACGACCGCCTCGGGGACGAGCCGGCGGTGGACCAACGGCTCGTCGCCGCCGTATCCGCGCAGCAGAATCCCCGGCTTCCACCCCCGGCGCACGCAGTAGGCCGCGATCCACCCGGCGAGGGGGGTCTTCCCGGTGCCTCCCACCGACAGGTTGCCGACCGCGATCGTGGGGAGGGGCAGACGCAGCACGCCGCCGCCAGCGTTGCGCGCGCTCCGTATCCGCATGACGACCCAGTACACGCCGGCAAGGGGAACGAGCGGCAGACGCGTCACTCGCGCCGCCGGCGACGTCCCCCACAGCCACTGCACCACACGAGCCGCGCTCACCCGTCCCTCGTCCCTCGTCCCTGGTCCCCATATGTGACCCGCGACAGCTCCTCCTCCGCGCGGGTGAGCGCCTGCCGCAGCGCGGCCTTGCCCTGCTCGACCGCGAACGGCGCGCTGTACACGATGTCCACGGCCGCGAACGGCCGCGGCAGGCAGAACCGGTCCCACGACCGGATCCACCAGGCGGAGGAGGCGCGCGCGCCGGCGGCGATCACGAGTGCGTTCGCGTGCTGCGCGGCGGCCAGGGCGCCCGGCTTCATCCGCTCCGCCGGCCCGCGCGGCCCGTCGGGGGTCAGCGCCACCTCGCCGCCCTGCCGCAGGTGGCGCACCAGGCCCAGCAGCCCCACGTCGCCGCCGCGCTGCGACGACCCGCGCACGACGCGGTACCCCCAGCGCTCGGACAGCTCCGCGAGGTACCCCCCGTCCCGGTGGCGGCTGATGAGGAGGGCCATCCCTTCGTCGCGGCGGTGATAGAGCAGGGGCAGGATGCGACTGTGCCACAGGACGTAGATCAGCGGGCGGCCGCTGGCGCGCGCCGTCGTCACGTGCTCCCAACCCCGCACCCGGTAGCGCCACGTCGCCGCGAGCAGGCGCACGAGCCCCGCCAGGAGCGTCGTCACCCCGCGAGCTCCGCGGCGAGCGCCGCAACGCGCTCCGCGGCGCCAGGCGGCCCGAGCCGCTCGCGCACGAGCGCGAGCCCCTCCCGCTGGCGACGGGCCGCCTCGCTCGCCGGGTCCAGCAGTGGGAGCACGGCGTCCGCCAGCGCGGCCGGCGTGGCCGCGCCCTGCAGGAACTCCGGTGCCACCTGGCGCTCCGCGATCAGGTTCACCAGCCCCACGTGGGGCACCTGCAGCACCCGGATCGCGATGGCGAAGGACACGGGATTGAGCCGGTACGCGATCGCCATCGGGACATCGGCGAGCGCGGCTTCGAGCGTCGTCGTGCCGGACTTGCACAGCCCCGCGTCGGCGGCGGCGAACACGGCGAGCGGATCGCCCCGGTGAATGCGGATGACGCCGGCGCCGGGATAATGCGCCCGGCCCGTCGCGGCGACGACGACCTGCACCTCGGGACGCACGGCGAGGATCCGCACGGCGGCGCTCGAGAATGCGGGCCAGAGTCGCTTCACCTCTTGCGGGCGACTTCCCGGGAACAAGCCCAGCACCGGTCGCGTCTGGTCGAGGCCGAGGGTGCGTCGGGCCTCTGCGCGCGGAGGCGCTGGCGGCCGGTCCCGCAGCGGATGGCCGACGAATGTCGCCGCGACTCCGCGGTCACGAAAGAAGCGCTCCTCGAACGGCAGGATCACCGCCAGGCGTCGCACCGCGGCCAGCCGGCGCACGCGACCCGGCGCCCAGGCCCACATCTGCGGGGCGATGTAATACAGCACGGGGATTCCCGCTGCGCGGGCCGCCGCCGCAGCCCGAAGATGGTAGCCAGGATAGTCCACGAGGATCACGACATCGTAGCGCTTTGCCCGGAAGGCGTCGCGGACGCGGCCGAGCAGCCGGACGTGCGCCGGGAGCTTCCACAGCGCCTCGACGAACCCGACCACGGAAAACCGCTCCATGCGGTCGAGCACGACCGCACCCGCGGCCTCGAGGTCCGGCCCGCCGAACGCCTCGACGGTCGCGGCGGGGAGGCGGCGCTTGAGCGCGCTCACGACGGCCGCGGCGTGCGCGTCCCCCGACGGCTCGCCGGCGGAGATGTAAATCCGCGGCGCGCGGCTCACGGCCGCGTGGCGGCGTGTGGGACTGGTGGAACGAGTGGTGGGACGAGCGGCGCGAGGGGCGAAGCCTGAACCGCTGCGGCGACGCGGAACGCCAGCGCCAGGGCCTGCGCTCCGGCGGCGCCCGACACGACGACCTCCTCCTCGCCCCGCACGGCGCGTACGAAGCTCTCGAGCTCGAGCTGGAGCGGCTCCGCCTCGGGCGCCTCGAGGCGCACGTGCTCCACGATCTCCTCGAGCTTGGTGGCGCCCAGACCCTGCCAGCCGGGCTTCAAGCGGAAGAAGTCGCCGCTGCCCTGCGCCAGGTCGAGCGAGCAGTAGCCGGTAGGCTGGAACACCCGCAGCTTGCGGGTGCGCTCCCGCGACACCCGGCTCGCCGTGACGTTGGCGATGGCGCCGTTGGCGAACTCGAGGCGCGCGTTGGCGATGTCCACGTGGGGCGTGAGAATGGCGACTCCCGTGGCGCGGACGTCCGTCACCGGAGCGCGCACCAGCTCCAGCACCAGATCCAGGTCGTGGATCATCAGGTCGAGGATCACGGCGACATCGGTGCCGCGCGGCTGGAACGGGGCGAGGCGGTCGATCTGGAGAAAGCGGGGCTCCTCCAGGTACTGCGCGGCGGCGCGCACCGCTCGGTTGAACCGCTCCACGTGACCCACCTGCAACACGACGCCGTGCTCGGCCGCGCCCCGCACCAGGTCCTCCGCGCCGACCAGCGTGTCGGCCAGCGGCTTCTCCATGAGCACGGCGATGTCGCGCTCGAGCACCGAGCGCCCCACGGCCGCGTGCGCGGGCGTCGGGACGGCCACCGTCACCGCGTCCACGCGATCGAGCAGTGCCGCCAATGTGGGATGCGCCACCGTGCCGAGCTGTTGCGCCACCTCGGCGGCGCGCGTGGGGTTCTTGTCGTAGATGCCCGCAAACCCCACGCCCGGCATCCGGGAGAGCAGCCGGGCGTGGTGGAAGCCGAGCGCCCCCGTGCCGACCACCCCGACCCGGATCGGCCGGCCGCTCACACCAGCACTCCCCGCTGCGACCCTTCGATGAACTTCAGGAAGCTCTCCACTTCGGGGATCTGCGGCAGCTCGGCCCGCGCCTTGGCGATGCCCTGGCTCACCGTCATGTCGGAATTGAACAGCAGGCGGTAGGCGCGCTTCAGGGCGAGCTTCACTTCGGGCGAGAAGCCGGCGCGCTGCAGCCCCACCGAGTTGAGGCCGTAGAGATGCACCGGATTACCGACCGCCTTGGTGTAGGGCGGCACGTCCTGATTGACGCGCGACCCGCCGCCGACGAAGGAGAACGTGCCGATCCGCACGAACTGATGGATCGGCACCAGCCCCGAGATGACCGCCCGGTCCTCGATGGTCACGTGCCCGGCCATCTGGACCGCGTTGGCGATGATCACGTCGTTCCCGATGTAGCAGTCGTGCGCCAGGTGTACGTACGACATGAGGAAGCAGCGCTGGCCCACGGCGGTCTTGCCGGTCGCCGACGTCCCACGGTTGATCGTGCAGTATTCCCGGATCACCGTCCCGTCGCCCACTTCGACCCAGGTGTCCTCGCCTCGGTACTTCAGGTCCTGCGGGTCGTTGCCGAGCACGCTGCCGTACCCGATGCGCACGCCGGTGCCGATCTTGACGTTGCGCTCGAGCACGGCGTGCGCGGCGACCTGGCAGCGCTCCCCGATCGTCACCCGCGGTCCGATGATCGCGTACGGCCCGACCGTGACGTCGCTCCCGATGTGGGCGGTGGGATCGACGAGTGCGGTCCGATGGATCACCGATCGACCACCGTCGCCATCATGTCCGCCTCCGCCACCACCTGCCCGTCCACGTACCCGACGCCTTTCATCTTGCACGTCTTGCCGCGGAACTGCACCATCTCGAGCTCGAACCGGATCTGGTCGCCCGGCACCACGGGACGGCGGAACTTGACGTTGTCGAGCGACATGAAATAGACCACCTTGTCTTCGACGTTTTGCCCCTCGAAGTAGCCCATCAGCAGCATGCCGCCCACCTGCGCCATGGCTTCGATGATCAGCACCCCCGGCATGATCGGGTGGCCGGGGAAGTGCCCCTGAAAGAACGGCTCGTTGATCGTGACGTTCTTGATGCCGACGATCCGCTGCTGGCCTTCCACCTCGATGATGCGGTCCACCAGCAGGAAGGGATAGCGGTGCGGCAGCACGTCCATGATCCGCCCGATGTCCATCTTGGGCGCCGCGCCGCTCGTCCGCGACGCGCGCGCCAACGCCCGGGCCACGGCGATGTTGCCACTGTGGCTCGGCCGCTCGGCCACGACGTGCGCCCGGATGCGCGCGCCCGTGAGCGCGAGATCGCCGACGATGTCCGCGGCTTTGTGGCGCAGGAATTCGTCCGGCCAGCGCAGCTGGGCCCCATTGGCGAGCCCGCGCTCGTCCAGCAGGATGGCGTTGGCCTGGGACGCGCCTTTGATCAGCCCTCGCGCCTTGAGCGACTCGACCTCGCTCACGAACCCGAACGTGCGCGCCGGCGCGAGCTCCGCCGCGAACGCCTGCGCCGTCACCGTGTAGCTCCCCGACTGGCGCCCGATGAGGGGGTGCGGCCACTCGATCGTGACGGTGAGCCGCAGCTCCTTGGCGGGGGCGACGACGTACGTCGAGTCGCCGTCGGTGACCGTGAACGGCGCCGGCACCGTCAGGATGACCGGCTCGCCGCTCGTCTCCGTCGGGCCGGCGTGCGCCAGCGCTTCGAAATAGGGCTGGAAGCTGCCGTCGAGAATCGGCGGTTCGGGACCCGTGAGCTCCACGGTCAGATCGTCGATCTCGTGGGCCGCGACCGCCGCGAGCAGGTGCTCGACCGTGTGGATGGTCGTCTCGCCCTTGCCGATCGCCGTGCGCCGCTCGACCGCCTCGACCTCGGACAGCCGCGCCGGCACTTCGGGCTTCCCCGCAAGATCGACGCGACGGAACACGATCCCCTGCCCCGCCGGCGCGGGCAGGAAGGTGGCTTCGGTCCGCACTCCCGTGTGCAACCCCGTGCCCGAAACGGCGGCCTTTTTCCTGATGCTGCGCCTAGCGCTGGGAGCCATCGGTCCGCCGCACGAGTGCCTCGAGGTCGTCCACGATCTGCGCCAGCCGGTACAGCGCGCCTTGCGCCCGCAGGAACTCGCGGTGCTTGCGCGCCGGGTACCCCGACACCGTCGCGCCCGCCTCGATGTCCCCGATCACCCCTCCCTGCACCGTCACGCGTGCCCCGCGCCCGACCGTCACATGGTCGGCAAGCCCCGCTTGGCCCGCCAGGAACACGTCGTCCTCGACGTGCGTGCTGCCCGCGATGCCCGCCTGGCCGGCGATCAGACAGCGGGCGCCGATCCGGCAGTTGTGGCCGATCTGCACGAGGTTGTCGATCTTCGTCCCCGGGCCGACCACAGTGTCGTCCACGCTGCCGCGGTCGATGGTGGTATTCGCGCCGATCTCCACGTCGTCGCCGATGATGCAGCGCCCGACCTGGGGGATCTTGCGCGGCAGCTCCCCCGTCTTGCCGGGCACGTACCCGAACCCATCCGCCCCGAGCCGCACGCCGGCGTGCAGGATGACCCGATTTCCCACGATCGTCCCGCCGTAGCAGACCACGTGGGGCAGGAGCTGCACGTCGTCACCCAGCTGGACGCCGTCCCCCAGCACGCACCCGGCGCCGATGCGCACGTTCCGCCCCAGCCGAACGCCGCCACCCAGCACCACGTATGGGCCGATCGCCACCGGCTCCTGCCACACGACCCCGGCGCCGATCACCGCGGTCCGGTGGATCCCGGGCTCCCACGCGGGCTCGGGATAGAGCACCGGAATGATCGAGAGCAGCGCCACGTGCGGATCGCGCACCAGCACGCGGCACGCGGGACCTTCCGCCGCCTCCTGGACGAGATCCGGCTTGCAGAGCACGACGGCCGCGCTAGACCGTTGAAAATACTGGAGATAGCGTCTGGCGGCAAGAAACGACAGGTCGTTCGGACCGGCCCGGTCGAGCGGCGCGACGCCCGACACCGTCGCGTCCGGCGGGCCGACGAGCTCACCGTTCGTCAGGGCCGCGATGTCGCGGGCGCTCAAGCGCCGGGCGGCGCCGGCGCCGGCTCCGCTGTCCCCGCCGCCCTGCGACTGTTGCCGGTCGCGCACGGGCTCGGGGCGCCCTATTTGGACTGCTTCAGCCGCTCGATCACCTTGTTGGTGACATCGAGGCTCGGGTCGACCGCCAGGAACACACTGCTGTTCTGACCGTCCATATCGAAGATCAGCGCGTAGTTGGCCTCGGCGCGGATACCCTGGACGATCCCGATGACCCGGGCCTGGATCGGCTGGAGCAGCTCCTGCTCCCGTTGCTGGAAGCGGGTCTGCATGTCGTTCTGGCGCTGCTGGAGGCGCTGCTGCATGGCCTGCAGGTCACGCTGCTTCGCCTGCTTCGCGGCCGAGGAGAGCGCGAGCGACTGCTGATCGAAGGCGCGCATCGTCGAATCCCACTGCTGCTGCATGCGCTGCAGCGAGTCGCGGATGCCCTGGCCCTCCTTGCTCAGCGTCGATTCCGCCGCGGCGTACCCCGGTGTCTGCTCGAGGATCGTCTGCGAGTGGACGAAGGCGATCTTGAGCGCGCCCTGCGCCTGCGCTCCCAACACGGCCGGTGCGACCGCTACCAGCCCGACCCACGTCCACATGGTCACCACACACTTCATAACTGTCTCCCCGAGAGAGAAACCGGTGTCCGTTGCCCCGCCGTAGCGCGGGAGTCCGATCAGAAGAAGTTGCCCAGCTTGAAGTGCAGCTTGAACCCCGGCGCCGGGCGGCCGAAGGGATCCGTGCGGTCGAAGCCGTATGCCCAGTCGATCCCGATCGGCCCCAGGGGCGAGATGATGCTCAAGCCCAGGCCGGCGCCGCGGAACAGGCGCGTCGGATCGAACTCGCCGGCGTGCGCCCACACGTTGCCGGCGTCCACGAACATGTTGACATAGAACATCTGCGACAGCCGGGCGCCGATCTCGCCCGTCATGGCGAAATACGCCTTCCCGAACGAGCCGGCCGTCGCCTGGCCGTTGACGGCGGTCGGGTCGTATCCGCGGGGTGTGACCGAGAACTCGTCGTAGCCGCGCAGCGGGATGCCGTACTGCACGCCGCCCATCGTGAACAGCTGGTCGAAGAAGGGGGAATTCCCGAACACGAGCCCCGAGCGCGTCGACAAACCCATCACGAACCTGACCGGCGACGCACTGGCCGCGCCGCCCAGCTGGCCGAGCGGGGCGTACCACCGGCCTTCGAGATCGAGGCGCTGGAAATTCCCCGACCCGCCCAGGGGGCCGCCGGACTGCGACAGCCCGATCGAGTGCATGGTGCCCGCGGTGGGGAACGGCAGATCGATACGGGTGTCGCGCAAGAGGGAGACGCCGAACGTGGAGCGGATGCAGTTGTTGCAGCGCAGCGCCGCGAGCCCGGTACTCGCACCGGTGAACGACTGATCGTCGATCCCGTAGGACACGAACAGCCGGGTGTAACGATCGTTGAATAGCGGGAATCCGAACTGCACGCTGGCGCCGCGGCGACGCAGCGTGCCGAGATCCGCGATGGTATAGCGCAGCCGCGTGTTGTGCACGTCGAACGTCCCGGAAATGCGCGACTCGCGGATGGCGGGATCGGTGTAGGTGACGGAAAAGTCGCTGATGTTCTGGCCGAATTGCCACTGGAAATGACCCTTCTTGCCCTGCCCGAACAGGTTCGGCTCGTCGAGTCCGAGGAACCCGCCCACGCCGGTGCCCTGCCCCACCGACGCGCCGAAGTTGATGTTGCCGGTGTGCTTCTCGGTCACCCGGAAGATCACGTCGACGTCGCCCTGGTCGTTGGCGGGCCGGGTGTCCGGGAACGGGAGCGGCTGCTGAAAGAAGCCGAGATTCGAGATGTTCTGGTAGGAGCGAATCAGCGCGTCCTGCCGGAACACGTCCCCGGGCAACAGCACGATCGCTTCGCGGATCACCCGCTCGTGGGTGACGTCGTTGCCCGAGATCTCGATCTTGTTGACGATCGCAGGCTGTCCCTCGTTGATCGCCCAGCGGAGGTCGACCACCGGCTTGCCGTCCGCGGCCGTACGGCGGATCACCTGCGGCTGCACGTTCACATAGATGTAGCCGTTGTTGTAGTAGAGGGTCCGCAGCTGCTGCGTGGCGTCGTCCCAGCGCGCCGCGTCGAAGTACGCTGGACCGTGCTCGGTGCCGCCGAGGCCGAGGAAGCCGCTGCGGCTTTCCTCCTTGAACGGGAACACCTGCTGCAGCTCCTCGGTCGAGAAGCGCCGGTTGCCGACGATCTCGAAGGTGCCGACACGGTATGGCTCGCCTTCGCTGACGCGCACCACGAGCGTCGCCTTGCCCGTCGTGTCGTCCACGATCAGCGTGTCGCCCAGCACCTGGAAATCCACGAAGCCCTTGTCCCCGTACAGCTTGGGGAGGTGCTCCTGGAGGTCGGACCGCAGCTTTTCGTCGTCGTATTCGCCGGAGCGGAACCACCAGAAGCCTTCGGGGCGCGTCTTCATGGTCCCGACGAGGCGATCCGTGGGGAAGTGGGTGTTGCCTTCCACCGCGACCCGCGCGACGGCGACGCGGCGCCCCTCGTCCACGTCGAACACGACGCGGACGCGCGCCGAGTCGGCCTCGTACACCTTGATCACGCTCACGTGGGCCAGGTAGTAGCCTTCGGCGCGGTACAGCGAGTCGATGCGGCCGCGCGCCCGCGTCAGGGCCGCGGGGTCGAGCGGCCGGCCCTCGGCGAGCTGTGCCTTGTCGCGGACGCTCCCTTCCGAGACCCGGCCCACGCCGCGCACCGCCCACTTGACGAGGATGGGGCGCTCGCGCACGTGGACGATGAGGAGCTGGCGGCCGCCGGCGGTGTCCTGCTCCGCCCGGACGTCGTCGAACTGGCCGGTGGCGTAGAGCGCCTGAATGGCGCGCTGCACGTCGCGGTACCCGAGGGGCCGGCCGGGCGCGAGCCCGCTCTGCTCGAGGACCTGCTTGCGGTCGACGCGGCGCAGGCCGCGCACCACGATGGAATCGGGGGCGACGGCGGGAGGCGCCTGGACGGGGCCCTCGCCCTGCGCCCGCGCGGCGCGCGAGGCGAGGAGCGCCAGACCACCCGAAAAGATGACGAGCGAAGCTTTGCGAATCACGCCTTCGAGCCGGAGAGCGCGCGGAACGCCAGCCGTTCCTTGTCCGGGGCCACGTCGACCTCGATTTCGTCGCCCCGTGCGAACTCGCCGACCAGGATTTTCTCCGACAGCGGATCTTCCACGTACTTCTGAATGGCGCGCTTCAGGGGACGCGCGCCGAAGTGCTCGTCGTACCCGTGGTCCACCAGGAAATCCGAGGCCGCCGGCGTCAACCGCAGCGTGAGCTCTTCCTCGCCCAACCGCCGCTGCACTTCCTTGAGCAGGATCGAGACGATCTGCGCGATGTGCTCCCGCGTGAGCGGGTGGAACACGATGATGTCGTCCAGCCGGTTCAGGAACTCGGGGTTGAAGGTCTTGTTGATCTCCTCCTTGACCTTCTCCGCCATCTTCTCGAAGCTCGCGCGACTGTCGGGCTGCGCGAAGCCGAGCGCCTTGCCCTTCACCATGTCGCGGGCACCGACGTTCGACGTCATGATCACGACCGTGTTCTTGAAGTCGATCACCCGGCCGTAGTTATCGGTGAGGTGCCCTTCGTCCAGCACCTGCAGCAGGATGTTGAAGACGTCGGGGTGCGCCTTCTCGATCTCGTCGAGCAGCACCACCGAATAGGGCTTGCGCCGCACCGCCTTCGTGAGCGTGCCGGAATCCTCGTAGCCCACGTAGCCCGGAGGCGCCCCGATCAGCCGGCTCACCGAGAACTTCTCCATGTACTCCGACATGTCGACGCGGATGAGCGCGCTCGCGTCCGCGAACAGGAACCGCGCCAGCCCGCGGGCGAGCTCGGTCTTGCCGACGCCGGTCGGACCGGAAAAGATGAACGACCCGATCGGCCGCTTGGGATCCTTGAGCCCGGCACGACTGCGGCGGATGGCCCGCGAGATCACGGCGATCGCCTCGTCCTGGCCCACCACGGTCTGGTGCATTTCCTCTTCCATGCGGAGCAGCCGGGCCGTCTCGGCTTCCTGGAGGCGCGTCACGGGAATCCCCGTCCAGCGTGACACGATGAACGCCACGCCTTCCTCGCTGATCGTGGGCCGGTGTGTTTGCCGCTCTTTCTCCCACGCTTCCTGCTTGCGCCGGATCTCCGCCTGGAGCTCGCGCTCCTGGTCGCGCAGCGCCGCCGCCCGCTCGAAGTTCTGGTCGCGGACCGCGTTCTCCTTGTCGCCGTTGATGTGCTCGAGCTTGTTTTTGAGCGCCGCGACCTCGGGAGGCGGCACCTGAGTGGCGAGGCGCGCGCGCGCACCGGCTTCGTCGATCACGTCGATCGCCTTGTCGGGCAGGAACCGGTCGGTGATGTAGCGCTCCGACAGCTTCGCCGCGGCGTCGAGGGTGTCGTCCGGGATGATCACCCGGTGGTGCTCCTCGTAGCGCTTGCGCAGGCCCTTCAGGATCTCGATCGTTTCGTCCACCGTGGGCGGATCGACGATCACCGTCTGGAAGCGCCGCTCGAGCGCGCCGTCCTTCTCGATGTACTTGCGGTACTCGTTCAGGGTGGACGCGCCCACGCACTGCAGCTCGCCCCGGGCGAGCGCCGGCTTCAGCATGTTGGAAGCGTCCACCGCCCCCTCCGCCGCGCCCGCCCCCACCAGCGTATGCAGCTCGTCGATGAAGAGGATGATGCTCTTGTTCTGCGCGATCTCGTTGATGATCGCCTTGAGGCGCTCCTCGAACTGGCCGCGGTACTTCGTGCCCGCGATCACCGCCGCCATGTCGAGCGACAGCACGCGATGATCCTTCAGGGCGTCGGGGCATTGGCCGCTCGCGATCAGCTGCGCCAGCCCTTCGACGATTGCCGTCTTGCCCACCCCCGGCTCGCCGATCAGGACGGGGTTGTTTTTCTTGCGGCGCGACAGGATCTCCATCACCCGCTCGATCTCTTTCTGACGTCCGATCGTGGGATCGAGCTGGCCCTCCGCCGCGAGCTGGGTCAGGTCGCGGCAGAAGTGGTCGAGCGCCGGGGTCTTGGATTTCTTCTCGCTCTTCGGGCTCGCCGGCTGCGCGCCCGAGCCCGACGGCGCGGGTCCCGACGGCATCTCGCTGCCGAGCAGCCGCAGCGTCTCCGCCCGCGCCTGCTCCAGGTTCACGCCGGCGTCGGTGAGCACCTGCGCCGCGATCCCCTTCTCTTCGCGCAGCAGGCCGAGCAGCAGGTGCTCGGTCCCGACGTACGAGTGATTCAGCTCGCGGGCTTCGCTCATCGCGAGCTCGAGCACTTTCTTGGCGCGCGAGGTATACGGCAGGTCGGGTCCGGCGGCCGCGGCCGCCTTTCCTTTCTTCACCGTCTCCTCGATCTTCTGCTGAATTTCCTCGAGGTCGACGTTCAGGTTGGTCAGGACCGCCGCCGCGACCCCCTCACCTTCGCGGATCAATCCCAACAGGATGTGCTCGGTCCCCACGTACTCGTGGTGCAGGCGGGCGGCTTCCTCCCGCGCCATCTGCAGGACCTTGCGCACGCGATCCGTGAAGTTGTAGCCGTTCATCTATCCCCCTGCCTCACACTGCCTCGGTCTCGAGCACCCGACGGACATAGGTGGCGCGCGCCGTCGGCAACTCGGGATCGCCGGTCTGACGTCCCTCGAGCGCCGCGAGGTGCGCGGGCTGGGTGAAGATCAGCAGCTTGTTGAGCGTATATACACTCAATCCGGGGATCAGATTCAGCCCGACCCCTAAGCGTACGCCGCTCAACAGGTTCATCGTCTCTTCGAACGTCAGCTTCCGCGCGTACTTCAGCAACCCGTACCCGCGCCACGTCTTGTCGGCTACTTCGTCGGGCGCGGTGCGCAGCAGCACCTCGCGCGCCTGCTCCTCGTACTCAATGACCTGCCGCACGATCTTGCCCAGGTGATCCAGCAGCTCGTCTTCCGACTTCCCGAGCGTCGTCTGATTAGACAACTGAAAGAAGTTCCCGACGACCTCGCTCCCCTCCCCATATAACCCCCGGAAGGTGAGTCCTACCTGGGTGAGCCCCTGAAGCACCTTCCCGACTTCCTTGGTCAAAACGAGGCCCGGCAAGTGGATAAGCACGCTCGCCCGCAGCCCCGTCCCGGCATTGGTCGGGCAGGAGGTAAGATAGCCAAATTCCGGATGAAACGCGAAGGGCAGCAGCCGCCCCAGGTCGGCGTCCAGCGCCTCCAAATCGGCGTATGCGTCCTCCAGGGCGAATCCCGAGCGCATTCCGTGCAATCGCAGGTGGTCTTCCTCGTTGACCATGACGCCGACGGTTCCCTGCACCACGAGGGCGGCCCCGGGGCGAGGCCGGGCCTCGCGATCCAGGCCCGCCAGCTCCTTGGACACGAGGTGCCGCTCGTGCAACAGCTGCCGCTCGATGCGCTCCAGCCGGTCGAGCCGGATGGTCGCGGCCCCCTTCAGCAAGTCGCTCGCCGCGCTCGCTTCCTCCACGCGCGTGAGCACGGCCGTGCGGTCGGCGTCCTTGGCCCGCTGGCTGAACACGTAGCCCTCGAGGTTGCGCGCCAGACGGATGCGGGTCGAGAGGACGATGCTGCCCTTCGGCCCGGAGGCGTCGAGCCAGCCGATGCCGCCGTCGGGCAGGAGCGAGAGGTCGATCATTCGAGCACCCGGATGCGATCGCGCAGCTCGGCGGCGAGCTCGAAGTTTTCGTTTTCCACGGCGCGCCGCAGCTGCTCCTTGAGCTCGAGCAGCTGCAGGCGCGGGTCGGTCGCGCCGGCGGCGCCGGGAGGCGCATAGCGCTCCCCGACGTGCTGGCTGGAGCCGTGCAGCCGGCGCAGCAGGTCTTTGAGATGCGTGGAGAAAGACTCGTAGCACTGGGCGCACCCCAGTCGACCCGACTCGCGGAAGTCCTTGAGCGTGCTCCCGCACGCGGCACAGCGCAGCCCGTCCGCCGGCGTGGGGAGGACATTGGTGCTCCCCTTCCCCATCGCCTGGATGAAGCCGCCCAACGGGGACTTGAGGATCGACTCGCCCGTCTCGAACCCCTTTTGCTGAGCGCACTGCTTGCACAAGTGGAGCGTCACTTTCGTGTCGTTTTCCACTTTGGTGAGGTGGATCTCCACCTCGCGCTCCTTGCAGTTGTCGCACATCATCAAGGTATCGCGTCCACCGAGCCGACTGCGGCGAGGCGGCCGTCCTCGAGCATCATGATCCGATCCGCCCGCCCCGCGAGCTGCCGGTTGTGCGTCACCACCACGACCGCCGTTTCGTACTCGCGCGCCAGGCGGAAGAACACCTCGTGCAACCGGTCCGAGTTGGCGTGATCGAGGTTGCCCGAGGGCTCGTCCGCCAGCACCAGGCTGGGATCGTGCACCAGCGCACGCGCCACGGCACAGCGTTGCTGCTCGCCCCCGGACAGCTCGCCGGGCCGGTGCGTCATGCGCCCGGCGAGCCCGACCAGCGACAGCACTTCCTCCGCCCGCGAGCGGGCCCGGCGCGGCTCGTGTCCGCCGATCAGGAGGGGCATCATCACGTTCTCCAAGGCGGAGAATTCCCGCAAGAGATGATGGAACTGAAAAACGAAACCCAACTTGTGGTTCCGCAGGTCTGCCAGGGCATCCGGCTCGAGGTCGGCGTAGCGCGAGCCGTCGAGCCACACGTCCCCGCCGGTGGGCCGGTCCAGCGCTCCCAGCAGGTGCAGCAGCGTGCTCTTGCCCGCCCCCGACGCTCCGACGATGGCGACGAACTCCCCGCGCCGCACGCTCAGGTCGACCGCGCGCAGCACCTCCAGCGGCTGGCCGTCGCCGCCGGCGAACACCTTGCGGATCCCCCGCGCCTCGAGCAAGGCCGTCATTCGTACCGGATCGCCGTCACCGGGTCGAGCCGCGCAGCCTGGAGCGAGGGGTAGAGCGGCGCCAGGGTCGCCACCACGAGACTCGCCGCAATGACCAGGAGCACGTCGAGGGGCTGCGTATGCACCGGGAGATGATCGATGAAATAGATGGAAGGGTCGATTGGGATCCAGTGGCCCCGGTTGACCATCCCCCCCACGATCAGCCCCAGTGCCACGCCAAGCGTGGTCCCCGTCAACCCGATCAGGATGCCCTGCGCCAGGAAGATGCGACGAATCGCGGCGCGTCGCAGCCCCATGGCGAGCAGGATCCCGATCTCCCGCGTCTTGTCGCGCACCACCATGGAGAGCATGCCGACGACGTTGAAAGCGGCCACCACACAGATGAGGAACACCACGAACGCCATCGCGAGTTTCTCGAGCTTCAGCGCCGAGAACAGCGACGCGTTCTGCGACTGCCAGTCGAGCGCGCGGTACGGGTACCCGAGCCGCGTTTCCAGCGCGGCGCCGAACGGTTGGGCCTGCCATGGGTCGGCGAGACGCACCTCCACCCCCGTCACGGCCGTGTCGAGACCTGCGAAGCGTTGCGCCACCCGGCGGTCGAGCGCGACGTAGCTGTTGTCGTACTCGTACATGCCGGTGTCGAAGATGCCGCTGACCTCGTACCGATGGAACTTGGGCACATAGGCGCCGAGGCTGGGGTTGAACTTGGCCCCGGCGGGGGCGACCAGGGTCACCACGTCGCCGGGGAAGGCCGAGAGTTTGGAGGCGAGGCGGGTGCCGAGGGCGATGCCGCCTTCCACGTCGCGGCGCGACGTCCGGAAGGTGAGATCTCCCTTGGCGAAATGTTGTGCGAAGCTCGTGACGGCGCGGCTCGCCGTGTCGGGATCGACCCCGTACACCACCACCCCCTCGGCGTAGTCGTGCCCCGCCGAGATGAGGCCCTGCGTGAGGACGAACGGCGCCGCCGCCTCCACGCCCGGCGTGCGCCGGACTTGGCCGAGCACCTTGCGCCAGTCGTCGAGCCGCAGCCCTTCGCCGTACGTGAGCACGCGGAGGTGGGGGTTCGCGACGAGGATCTTGTCGCGCAGGTCGGCCTGCAGACCGTTCATCACGCCGAGCACCACCACCAGCGCCATGACGCCCACCGTCACGCCACCGACCGCGATCACGGTGATGAGCGACAGCAGCCGCGACGAGCGACGGCTGCGCAGATAGCGCAACGCGATACCGACCTCCAGGCGCGAGATCATTCGGGCCGCAGCATGGGAAACAGGATGACGTCGCGAATGTGCGACTGATCCGCGAGTACCATCAGGAGCCGGTCGACCCCCAGCCCCACGCCACCGGTGGGCGGCAGGCCGTACTCGAGCGCCCGGATGAAGTCCTCGTCGAGGTGCTGCGCCTCCACATCGCCGGCGGCGCGCAGCCGCGCCTGCTGCTCGAAGCGGCGGCGCTGCTCGTCGGGATCGTTCAGCTCGCTGAAGGCGTTCGCCAGCTCGCGCCGCTGGACGAACAGCTCCCAGCGCTCGACCCGGGTGGCGTCGCCGCGCTTGAGCTTGGCGAGCGGCGACAACGCTACCGGATAGTCGAGCACGAAGGTCGGCTGGATCAGCGTCGGCTCGACGTAGCTCTTGAAGACTTCATCCACCAGCTTCGCTCCCGCGAACGTGTCCGCCTCGGCGACGTCCTTGCGCTTCAGGGCCGCGCGTAGCTCGGGTTCGGTGGCACGCGTGAGGTCGATTGCGGCCGTCTCGCGCACCAGGGCGTAGTAGTCTTTGCGCGCGAACGGCCGCTGGAAATCGAGCGTGGCCCCGTGCCGCTCGAGCGTCGTGGTGCCGAACAGCTCCTGCACCATCCCGGACAGCATCGCCTCCGTGAGCTGCAGCATCACCTCGTAGTCGGCGTACGCCTCGTACCACTCCGCCATCGTGAACTCGGGGTTATGGAAGCGGTCCATCCCCTCGTTGCGGAAGTCGTGCCCGATCTCGTACACCTTCTCGAGCCCGCCCACGATACAGCGCTTGAGGTACAGCTCGTCCGCGATGCGCAGGTAGACGTTGGTGTCGAGCGCCTCGTAGTGGGTGACGAACGGCCGCGCCGATGCACCGCCGTACACGGGCTGCAGCACCGGCGTCTCCACCTCGAGGTAGCCGCGCGCGTCGAGGAACGTGCGGATGTAGCCGGTCGCGCGCGCCCGCAGCCGGAAGACGTCCCGCACGTCCGGGTGCACCGCCAGATCGGCGTAGCGCTGCCGGGCGCGCAGCTCGGGATCGGACAGCTCCCCGTGCCGTTTGCCCTCCGCGTCCTCCTTGCCGAGCGGCAGCGGACGCAGCGACTTGGTGAGCAGGGTGAGGCGCTGCACCCGCAGCGTGACTTCACCGGTCTTGGTCCGGAACAGCGGGCCCTCGACGCCGATCACGTCCCCCAGGTCGAGCAGCTTCACCAGCTCGTAGGCGTCGCTGCCCACGTCGTCGACCTTGAAATAGACCTGAATCTTGTCCGAGCGATCTTCGAGATGCCCGAAGGTGGTCTTGCCCATGGAGCGCAGCAGAATGAGCCGCCCCGCGAGCCGGTGGACGGTCGGGTCGTCGGGACGGAATCCCTCGAGCGCCGCCTGGACCGAGCCGGTGCGGTCGAACCGGTAGGCGAACGGGACGACGCCCCGTTTCACGAGCTCGGCCAGCTTCTCGCGGCGCGCCGCCTCGACGAAGCTGGTCACGCCGCCTGTCTTCCGAAGCGCTTGAGATACGCCTCGATGAACGGGTCCAGGTCGCCGTCCATCACCTTCTGCACGTCCGCGACCTTGAGCTCGGTGCGATGGTCGTTGACCATCGTGTACGGCTGGAACACGTAGGAGCGGATCTGGTTGCCCCACGAAATGTCGGTCTTCTGCTTGTCGACCTCCGCCTTTTTCGCCTCGCGCTCCGCCACGGCGCGCTCGTACAGCCGGGCCTTGAGCATCTTGAGCGCGGTCGCCTTGTTCTTGAACTGGCTGCGCTCCTGCTGGCACGACACGACGATGTTCGTCGGCAGGTGGGTGATGCGCACGGCCGAGGACGTCTTGTTGACGTGTTGCCCGCCCTTGCCCGACGCGCGGAACGTGTCGATGCGCAGATCGTCCGGGTTGATCTCGATCTCGATGTCCTCCTCCACGACCGGATAGACGAACACCGACGCGAACGAGGTGTGGCGACGCGACTGCGAATCGAACGGCGAGATCCGCACCAGGCGGTGCACGCCCTTTTCCGCCTTGAGCAACCCGTAGGCGTACTGCCCGCTGATCTGGAGGTCGACCGACTTGATGCCCGCTTCCTCCCCCTGGAGCAGGTCGAGCAGCTCCACCTTGAAGCCGTGGCGCTCCGCCCAGCGCGTGTACATGCGCATCAGCATTTCCGCCCAGTCCTGGGACTCGGTGCCGCCCGCGCCCGGATGAATCGTGAGCAGCGCGTCCCGGGCGTCGTCGCCGCCGCGCAGCATGTTGCGCAACTCGAGCCGCTCGAGCTCTCCGGTGATCTGGGCGGCTTCGGTGTCGAGCTCCTGCGCCAGCGCCTGATCGCGCTCCGCGTCCGCCAGCTCCGCGAGGCCGCGCGCATCGTCGAGTCGCTTGCGCAGCGTGTTGTAGGGCTCGAGCCAGCTCTTGAGGCTCTTCACTTCGTCCACCACCTGGCGCGCCCGCTCCGGGTCCGCCCAGACGCCCCCTTCGGCCATGGTGTGCTCCAGCTCACCCAGCCGCTTGGTCTTCCCCGCTACGTCAAAGGAAGCTCCCGAGCTCGGTGAGGCGGCGGTCGAATTCGGTGAATCGGTCGGCTAAGGCCACGGTGTGCTCGTTTCGGCTCGCATGTAGGAAACGAGCCGCCCCCGGCGGAGCGGAGGGCGGCTCTAACTGCTAGGAAAGATAATGGGTTAGAGCCCCCGACACCAGTCTCAGAAAACCTTGTTGCCCCCGGCCAGAATCTCGTTCAACGCTTCCACCCAGAACGACGTGCTCTTGGCGATCTCGGCTCCGACCTGCTCGACGTATTCCTGCCAGCTCTTCTCGATCTCGTCCTTGAACAACTGCGGCAGCGTGCCGTCGCGCAGCCCCTGCTGGCGCTTCTCCGGATGGTACACCACCAGGTCCGACACGAGCGCCCGTGCGAGTCGGCGGGCCTTCTGCTTCGGGTCCTGCACCATGAAGGGATTCACCGGCCGCAGCGGGCCGGTCATGCGCTGCCCGGGCGCCGCGCCCGCGGGCGCGGGCGCGGGGGGCGCGACAGCAGGCGTCGCGGGACGCGCGGGCGGGGCGGGCGCTGCGGGCGCGACGCGGGCGGCAGGCGCCGGGGCGGCGGCGGCCGGGGCGCGCGCCGGGGGAGCGGGCGACGGCGGCGGTCGCATCGTGGGTGTGGGCGGCGCTGCCGCCGGTGCGGCGGGCGGCCCCGCGGGCCGCGGCGGCGCGGCCGGCGGCGCGGCTGGAGCAGCAACCGGTCCGGAGAAGCGCGGCATTCCGGGCGGGCGCGGGGGCACGGGGACCGACGGTGGTGGCGGCGGTGGAGCCGGCGCCCGGGGCGCGGGCGACGGCGCGGCGGCACTCGCCGGAGCAGCGGGTGCCCGCGGGGCTGCTGCGACGGCGGGTGCCGCCGCACCCGTCGCGGGGTTCACGGGAAACACGCTGCTGCACACCGCGCAGCGCGCGCGCACCCCGCCCGGCGGGACCTTGGCGGGGTCCACGCGGTACACGGTCTCGCACGACGGACAGGTGACGTTCATCTCGCGCGTCCCTCGTTTTCATCGAGCTCCGGATCGTGCCGGCGATCGACCACGAACACCGATCCCGGCTGGGTCTTGGCATAGCTCTTCATTTCGGTCGCGAGCTCGCTCACCTGCGCCGGGTGCGCAAAGCGGCGGTGCTGGTTCGTCACGATCCCGATCGACAGCGTCATGAGCGGCACGCGGTGCAGCTGGCCGCGGCGGTCCTTCCCGAAATAGTACCCCGCGCGCCGGTCCTGCTCGTTGTACTGATACGGAATCAGCGTGTCGAACACCTCGAGCACCTCGCCGCACACCTCGGGGATGTCGTCGAACGGGATGATGAAGATGAAGTCGTCCCCACCGATGTGCCCCACGAAGCCGCGGCCCGCGAGCAGCCCTTTCACGACGTCGTGCAGGATGCGCGACAGGATGTAGATCACCCGATCGCCGTCGTTGTAGCTGTAACGATCGTTGTACTCCTTGAAGTGATCGAGGTCGGCGTAGCAGACGGCGAACAGCTCGCCGTTCTCCATGCGCCGCCGTATCTCGCGCTCGATCTCCGTGGTGCCGGGGAGCCGCGTGGAGGGATTGACGGCGACGTCGCGCGCGGTGCGGGTCATCAGGCCGTCCAGCCGGCTCGCCTGCTCGGCCGGCTCGAACAGCGGGCTGATGACCTCGTCCGCCCCCGCGGTGAACCATTCCTGGACCCGATCGGTGGTGTGCCGACTGGTGAGGACGGCGAGGGGGACGATCGCCGAGTAGGAATCCGCCTTGAGCCGGCCACACAGGGCAAGCCCCTGCGGGCCGTCGTCGGCGTCGATGACGACGAGCTGCGGCAGCGATCGCAGCACCCGCTGCTCGACGTCACCCGGGTCTGGCACGGGGATGATGGTGAGTCCTTTGCCGTTCACCCAGTGCGCCAGGAAGTCAGGTACCGTGCGACCAGCCGGCGAGAAAAAGAGTATCGTCGGGCGCGTCCCGCGCACCTGGCTCCTCGCGTAAGGGTCGAGCGCGCCTAAACTTAGGCCTCGTGGAGGCGAGTGTCAAACAAACGCCCGCCAGCGCGCTCAGAAGTGCTTGGCCTCGTCGATCAGCATGATGGGGATGTCGTCTTCGACGGCGTAGATCAGACGGCAGGCGTGGCACACCAGGGCCTCGGCGGGCGCCGTGCGATGCTCGAGGGGCCCTTTGCATTTGGGACAGACCAAGATTTCGAGCAGATCGGGAGCGAGACTCATCGGGCGTACCCCAGGCGTTTGAGCGACGCGTCGCGGCGCCGCCATTTGGGCAGCACCTTCACGTGCAGCTCCAGGAACACGTGCGCGTCGAGCAGGGCCTCGATCTTGACGCGGGCCGCCTGGCCGAGCGCCTTGATGGTGCGGCCGCCGTCGCCGATCACGATGCCCTTCTGGCTGGCACGCTCGACGTACACCACGGCGCGAATATACAGGGGCTCGGCGGCCTCCCGAAACTCGTCGATCTCCACCGCGACGCTATACGGCAACTCCTCGTGCAGCAGCTCGAACGCCGCCTCGCGGATGAACTCTGCCGCGAAGAAGCGGGTGGGCTGGGTCGCCATTTCCTCGGGATCGTAGTGAAACGGGCCCTCGGGAAGGTGGGGCCGCAACGTCGCCAGCAGCGCGTCGAGACCCTCGCGAGTGACGGCGGAGACGACGACGCTGGAGGTTGCTGGAGGTTGTGGAGGTTGGTAGAGGTTGGTGGAAGGCGCGAGGTCGGACTTCGTATAGACCGTGACGATCGGCGCCCGGGGCGCCCGGTCGAGCTTTGCGACCTGCGTCAAGGCGGGGGCCGGATGCTCCGCGAGCGGGTGCAAGTACGCGATGACTTCCGCGTCGTCGATGGCGCGCAGCGCCGCGGCGCGCATCGCCACGTGCAGCTGGTACTCGGGCTCGAGCAACCCGGGAGAGTCGGTGAAGATGTACTGCGTGTCGTCGCGCGTGAGCAGGCCGACCACGGGGAGCCGGGTGGATTGCGGCTTGGGCGAGACGATGGCCAGGTGCTCGCCGACGAGGGCGTTCAGTAAAGAGGACTTTCCCGCATTGGGACGTCCGGCGAGCACGATCGTTCCGCATCGCGTCATGAACGAAAGCAACGACGTCCCGCAGAAACGTCAAGCAGAGACGTCACGCGAAGACGTACTACAAAGGCGTCACGCAGAACCGTGGTCCGGTTTCGCGTGACGCCTGTGTGCTACGGTGTTGCTCGACGTCTGTGCTCGACGTCGTTCTGCAGTGGGAAGCTGGCGGCGGCCTACTCTCCCACGACCTCGCAGTCGCAGTACCATCGGCGCTGACAGGCTTAACGACCGTGTTCGGGATGGGAACGGGTGTGGCCCTGTCGCGCTAGTCGCCAGCATGTAACCATGACAACCGACGAGTGTGTAGTGATGCCGAGGCTCACCTCGAGACCGAGAAGAGATCAAGCCTCACGGGCAATTAGTACGGCTCGGCTGAAGCGCTCGCGCGCCTTACACCTGCCGCCTATCAACGTGGTAGTCTC
>Ga0209577_10000052_pt1 | contig 98965 bp, 90 predicted proteins | sample GraSoiAngelo_109_FD_185874 | JGI IMG/M metagenome (GOLD analysis project Ga0209577, IMG submission 185874) | Grasslands soil microbial communities from the Angelo Coastal Reserve, California, USA - 14_0903_12_20cm (SPAdes) (version 2) | ecosystem: Environmental > Terrestrial > Soil > Grasslands... | reverse complement strand
GGACCCGGCGCGGCACCAGCAGCCCATTCGGGCTTCCACAAGCCGCTGCGCTTCAATTCAGTTTCCACTTCGGGCAGCAATTCTTCGATCGGCAACCGCTGCAGATATTGCGTGTTGAACCATTCGAGTTTGGGCCGGTCGAAGACGGCGTTCGTGCGGCTTACGCCTTCGAGCGAAAATTTCGCAACCAAATCCTTGGTGCGAAGAAATTCTTCGTCGCCGCCAGGCGACCAGCCGAGCAACGCCAAAAAATTACGAAACGCTTCGGGCAAAAATCCTTCCGCGCGGTACATGTTTACGTCGGTGGCGCCGTGACGCTTCGAAAGGCGGGTCTTGTCCGCGCCGAGAATCAGTGGCACATGCGCGAAGACCGGCGGGGTGGCGCCGAGCGCCCGGTATAGGAGCACTTGCTTCGGCGTGTTGGAGAGATGGTCGGCGCCGCGAATCACATGGGTCACACGCATGTCGATGTCGTCGACCACGGCCCCGAGCTGGTACATCGACTGGCCAAATTCTTCGTCGCCTTTGCCGGAGCGGAGTAGGACGAAATCTTCGATTTCGTCGTTCGAAAACTCGCGGTCGCCAAAAACCGAGTCGGCAAATTTGGTCGTCCCGCCAATTGGAACTTTGAAGCGGATTGCCGGCTTCGAGCCCCGCGTCGAAGGCTTGCCGTCGCGGCAGGAGCAGCGCGTGACGCGCCGCGGCCCTCCGCCCTTTGGCTCTTCATCCTGAGCCGGCCGGTCCGACTCCGCGTAATCACCACCCGCATATTTGTCCGCAGGGCAGTAACAGAGAAAGGCGCTGCCGTTCGTAAGACACTTTTTGGCCGCGGCGCGATACAGTTCGGTCCTTTGCGACTGGTAGTACGGCCCTTCGTCCCAATCCACGCCCAGCCATTTCAAGCCGTCGATGATGCCCTGAACGAGTTCGGGCTTGTTGCGCTCGGCGTCGGTGTCCTCGATGCGCAGAATCATCCCGCCGCCGCGGCGCCTGGCAAAAAGCCAGTTGAAAAGAGCAGTGCGGGCTCCGCCGACATGCAAATAGCCGGTGGGAGAAGGGGCAAAGCGGACTCGCACGCCCGCGGTCTTTTGAGTGGAATCGGTCATTTCCAGTGCATCTTTCGCTGCGTCTAGGGCGCTAGGTCCAGCGCGTCTTTCTCTGTCGAATAATCGTTCAGTGTAGCGAATGCGAGGTATTCCGTCCAACCGGGCGATATTGAGACCGGATCCTCGCTGCGCAGATTGTTTGCCCGCTAAACTATGGCCTTGGCGAGCCCGGTTCTAGAACCGATCCCGGATCGGCTTGCGTAGCAGGCTCAACACTCTGGGTAACATACGACCCTCCCGTTGCGTCTCCTATTCAGGGTTGCTTTCAGCCGCCCGACTGCGAATCCCGGCATCGCCCGCTTAGGTTTTGTTTTTTGCGCGATTTTTTGTAGGACAAATGCCCGTTGGCGGCGTCTAATAATCAGGAGAGCCCAGGGCCAGACCGATCGGGGACTGCAATCTGGTGTCGTGACAACTTTTGGCCGCAAGGTCAGTGGCGCTTTCTCGGCCAACGTCACAGGACGCGGTCGATGGAAATGAGAAACAAGCAAGTGGCAGGGCATTAGGGTATTCCATGGATACGCCGGGTCTTGTTACTGCGATAAACTGAAAGCTTGTAGAAGAATTGGTTTTAGGCTTGCGCTTGCTTAAGAACGTTCACGAAACAACCATTTCCCCGGCCTTGAATTCCAACCGCCCTGGAGGGCGCACTTCCCGAGTCTCTCAGGGATGCACGAGGTTATGCGCGCTGAATCGATTTTTCGAAGTAAGCCTAAGGTTTTCTTCCTAAGCACCCTGAGTCTGCTCCTTCTCGTCGTCTTTCCCCTCCTTTTCACCCATCTTCGCCGGGCCCAAGCCTCTGCAAGCCGTGGCGATTCCATCTGCCGAGTCGAAAGGAAGAAGTTTTCGCATACGCTCCGGCTTGGTGGAACCACCATGGCCGCTCATTCTTTTGCGGTCCTGGCTCCCCGGCTCGAAGGGGCGCAGGTCGGTTCTATGGTCATCACCAAATTGGCCCCTGCGGGTTCTCTCGTGAAGAAAGGCGATGTGCTGGTGGAATTCGACCCGCAGGCCCAGATGAAAGACTATCTCGACAAAAAAGCCACCTACGACAGTCTCGTGGGCCAGGTGGCCCAGAAGCAAGCCGACGAAGATATTGCCCGCGCCAAAGACGACACCGCCTTGCAACAGGCGGAAGACGATTTGAAACACGCGCAACTCGAGCTCCAGAAGAATGAAATTGTTTCCCGCATCGACGCGGAAAAGAACCAGGAAGCCGCGGACGAAGCGCAAGCCTCGCTGAAACAGCTCAAAGAGACGTACCAGTTGAAGCGTGCGGCCGCCGCCGCAGACATCCGCATTCTCGAGATTCAGCGCGACCGCGCCCTGGAAGCCATGCGCTACGCGCAAAGCAACGCCGCAAAAATGCTGGTGCACTCCCCCATGGACGGCGTGGTGGTTTACAACACCATCTGGCTCGGCGGACGGATGGGGACGGTGCAGCAGGGCGATCAGGTTCGCCCGGGCTTGCCATTTATGGCCGTGGTGGATCCCTCCCAGATGGAAGTGCGCGTGGAACTCAATCAGGTGGACTTGTTGAAAGTGCACCCGGGTATGCACGCAAAGATGCACCTGGACGCGTATCCCGGCATCGAGCTGGGCGCCACTTTGGAGGACATTTCGCCGCTCGGCCACAACGGAGATTTCAGCGAAACCGTGCGGGTATTTGCGGCGCGTTTCTCCGTCCAAGGCAGCGACCCTAAACTTCTGCCGGATCTCTCCGCGGCACTCGATCTTGAGCTTGGTTCGGAAGACAACGCGCTGGTCGTTCCGCGCCAGAGCGTGGAGTTTGATTCAGGGGATCCGTTTGTCTGGGTGGAAAACGCCGGGACATTTGAGAAACGCCCCGTGAAAGTCGGCCCTCACAACGACACCGAAGTTGTGGTCCTTTCCGGCCTGCAGGAGGGCGACATCATCCGCAGAAACGCTGCGCCCGAAACGGCATCCGGAGCGCAGTCATGATGCGCGGAATTTTGCCCTGGAAACCGCGCCACAAAATTGTTGCCAGCGCCGCGGTCGTGCTTATCGGTGGGCTGGGCTTCGGGGCATTCCGGCTGGCGAAGCCCGCTGTTGCGATTCCTACCGCCGAAGTATTGCGCAAGGAATTCGTGGACACCCTGCAAATCAAGGGGGAAGTCAAAGCTCTTCGCGCGAAGATCATCGCCGCGCCATACAGTGCGGGGGATTTGCAGATTGTCAGCCTGGTGGCCAACGCGGCGAAAGTCAAGAAAGGCGACCTGCTGGTGCAATTTGACGCCACCACCATGAAGCAAAAGCTGGCGCAGGACCAGGTCAGTGTCAAATCGGCTCAGGCGGAAATCCAGCAATCCCAGGCGGCAGCGCGCCTCAAGGAAGAGCAGGACGTGACTGACGTCATGAACGCTAAATTCGACGCGGAAAAGGCCCGCATGGACGCCAGCAAGCAGGAAATCCTTTCCGCCATTGATGCCGAGGAAGCCAAGCTAAAGGTGGTGGACGCGGAAGAGACCTTGAAATCCGCGGAAACCAAGCTCAAAGCCAACCGTGCGTCCGCCGCGGCGGATTTGGACAGCAAGAAGGAAAAACTCGGCCAGGCACAGTACCAGGTGCGACAAGACGAACGCAGCCTGGCCTCGCTCACCTTGCGCGCTCCCCTGGACGGCGTGGTGGCGCTTCAAAACCACTGGCAACCGCAGGGCGGTCCCACGCCCTTCAAGCCGGGGGACCGCGCCTGGCCCGGAGCGGCCATCGCGGAATTGCCGGATCCGAGCTCGCTGAAATTTTCGGGGCGCGTGGAAGAGGCGGAGCGCGGGCAATTGAAAGTCGGCCAAACCACCGAGGTGTATGTGGATGCTGTCCCCGACCGCGCCCTGGCAGGCCGCGTCGAAGACATTAGCCCTACCGCAAGCCTGGATTTCAACGCAGGGTGGCCCTTTCCGCGCAATTTTTCCGTGGATGTCGCGCTTTCGGAAAGCGATCCGCGGCTCACTCCCGGGATGAGCGCGAACGTCCGAGTGGCGGTAGCCAAAATTCCCAACGGAGTCGTCATTCCGTCCACAGCGCTGTTTCGCAAAGCCGGCCGGTCGGTCGTTTACGTGCAGCGCGGATCGAAATTCGAAGAAACGCCGGTGGAAGTCTCCCGGCGGAATTCCGAGGAGGTCTTGCTGGCAAGAGGGTTGCAACCGGGAGAGCGCGTTGCGCTGAAAGATCCGACGCTGCCCCGTTAGGCTTTAGGAATAACCATGAACCGCAAGTTCACGCAAACCGGCGCCTTTGTAGCATTCCTGCTTCTCGCGGGAGCCAGCATCAGCTGTAGGCAGACTAGCGCTCTAGCTGGCGAGTTGGACGTTCCGACGACCATGGTGAAACAGGCCGATGTGCAGTTGAAAATTCTCACCACGGGTGCATTGCGAAGCAAAGAATCGAGAGTGATCACGGCTCCGGCGATTGCCGGCGGAACGCTGCAAATCATCGAGCTCGCGCGCTTCGGTTCACCCGTTCATAAGGGCGAGGTGGTGCTCAGATTTGATCCTAGCGAGCAGGAATACAACCTCGCGCAAAACCGCAGCGACCTGGAACAAGCCGAACAGGAAATTGTCAAGGCTCAGGCCGACGCCGCCGTGCAAACGGCCGAGGATCAAACGGCGCTGTTGAAAGCAAAGTACGCGGTGCGCCAGGCGGAGCTCGAAGTCAGCAAGAACGAGCTGGTCAGCAAGATTGACGCGCAGAAAAACATTCTGGGACTGGACGAGGCCAAGCGCGCCCTCGCGCAGCTGGAACAGGATATTCGCTCCCACAGTGCCTCCAATAAAGCGGCTCTGGCCATCAGCGAGGAGAAACGCAATAAAGCGCGCCTGGCTATGAATCAGGCGGAAGAGAACATCAAAAAGATGACCATCACTGCGCCGATTGATGGACTCGTAGTCATCGAAGGCAATCGCGACTCCATGGGCGGATGGTCGTTTACAGGCATGCCCCTTCCCGACTACCACGTGGGCGATCAGGTGAATCCAGGCAGTCCTGTCGCCGAAGTGATCGATGTCTCGCACCTCGAAGTCTATGCACAGGTCGGCGAGAGCGATCGCAGCAACTTGAAGAAGGGACAGCCCGTGGACGTTGAGGTCTACGCGTTGCCGGGCGAGCATTTCACCGGCAAAGTGGAAAGCGTCGGTGGCGCGACTTCCCATGAATGGTGGGACGAGAACAGCGCACATAAATTCGACGTTACCATTCTCCTCGACAAGCCCGACGCCCGCCTCCGCCCCGGCTTCGCCACGCGCTTGAGCATTCGCGGCGACCAGCTTTCCAACGCCGTCTCCCTCCCGAGCGAAGCCGTCTTCGACCGCGGCGGAAAGAAGATCGTCTACTGCAAGCGCCACGGCAGCTTCGAAGCACAGGAAGTCAAAGTGCGTGCGCTTAGCGAGGGCCGCGCGGTTCTCGAGGGCATTCAACCGGGCACCGTAGTGGCGCTGGTCAATCCCGAAGCCCGCGCGTCAGAAAAGGCCAAAGCCGGCAGCAACGGACCGTCCCTGGGTCCCAGCGCGAAATGAGGCGGTTCCCGCGACAATGAACACTCGCTCCCTGGCCGAACCTAGATCGCTGGCACAATGGGTCCCCGATCTGGCCTTCGGTTTCGAGAACCTCGCCAGCCACAAGCTGCGCTCTTTGCTCACCATGCTGGGAATGATTTTTGGCGTGGCGGCCGTTGTGGCCATGCTTTCCATCGGCGCCGGAGCGCAGCAAAAAGTGATGGCCTTCATCGAGCAGCTCGGCGTTCGCAACATCATTGTCGAGGCCAAGGAAGCGCACAATTTTCAGGAACTGCAGAAAGTGCGGAAAGATTCTCCGGGCCTGACGCTAGCCGATTATCAGATTATCCGGCACAACGTCGGCGATGTTCAGAGTGGGACGCCGAGGAAGCGTTTTGCACCAAGCAAATTCCTGCCCAAGCCGCAGCAGGATACTCCTGTCGTATACGGCGTCGAGCCCAATTACCTCGAAATCGGCCACCTCCGCGTTACCGAAGGACGCTTCTTCGACGAGTCGGACAATGCCGCGGCGGCGCCAGTCTGTGTTCTCGGCGCCGCGGCTAAGGACAGCTTGTTCGGCGCCGCTTCCGCCGTTGGCGAATACATCAAGTTGAATGACCAGTGGTGCCACGTCATTGGCATTGCAGCCCCGCAAATGTCCCCGCAGGGCGAAGTCTCCGGAGTGCGCAGCGAGGATATGAACAACCTGATTTACGCGCCGCTCAACTCCGTCCTTTACCGCCTCGAAGATTCACAAAGCCGGTTGAAAGACGAGATCGACGGCATGTACCTGCATCTCTCCTCCACCGACACGAGCACCAAGGACGCCGAGGTCGTGCGCAGCATCCTGAATTCCTCGCATCACAATGCCGGCGACTTCAGCGTCATCGTTCCCGCAGAACTGCTTGCGCAGCAGAAGCGCACCGAGCAGCTCTTCAACACCGTCATGGTGGCCATCGCCTCGATTTCTTTGCTCGTCGGCGGAATCGGCATCATGAACATCATGCTGGCGGCCATTCTCGAGCGCACCCGCGAAATCGGCGTGCGTAGGGCGATTGGCGCTCGGCGCTCGGACATCGTTCGCCAGTTCGTGATTGAAGCGATATTGATTTCCTTCGCCGGCGGCGCCTTGGGCGTGGTGCTGGGCGTCGTGATGTCTCACCTGATCGCCTGGTTAGCGGGATGGAACACCGTCGTAACCATCGGCTCCATCCTTTTGGCATTCCTGGTCTCCATTTCTGTTGGCTTGATTTTTGGCACGTACCCGGCCGTGAAGGCCGCACGGCTCGATCCTGTGGAAGCAATTCGTTACGAGTAGGATTTTCAATTCAAACCAATTCTTTGGGGGCAATCGATGGGACGGCTACATTTTTTTCTCTTTGCGGCGTTTCTTGCTTTCTTCTGCGCGGCTCCTTCGCACGCACAATCCACCTCGCCCTTCACGACCTCTCTCGGCTTTGGTGCCTGGCAAAAACCGCCAGCGCAGTTGCCGCCGCCGCAGGGCTTGCAAGATCATGTCGTGAACGGCAAGCTCACGCTTACGCTTGACGACAGCATTCGACTGGCGCTTGCCAATAATACGGACATCCGCATTGATCGCGCGCAAATTGACTTCGCGGTGGCTAATCTTCAGCGCACGCATTCGCCCTTTGATCCCGTGGCTAATTCCACCTTTTCTGACAGCCGCGCGAAAAGCCCGGCCATTAGCCTGATCCAGGGCACGACGAGCATTCTTGATACCCTGTCGCAATCCGCAGGGCTTGGTTACACGCAAACATTTCAAAGCGGCACGAATCTCCAAGCTTCTGTGAGCGGAAGCAAATCCGCAACGAACAGCAACCTCGCGTTCGTCAATCCTTCTGTTTCCACCAATGCTCAGTTCACAGTTACGCAGCCCCTCCTCCGCAACTTCGGCTTCTTTCCTAATCGCGCCCCCATTCTGATTGCGCAAGCCAACCTGAAGCAGGCACGCGCCAACTTCACCGCCGAAGTCAGCAACATCATTCTTCAAGTCGTGAACGATTATTGGAATGTCATTCTCGCCCGCGAAAATCTCGAAGTGCAGCGAAAGTCGCTCGATGAAGCACAGAAGAGTTACGAACACGACAAGAAGGCCCTGAGCCTCGGCGCGCTGCCGCCCCTCGACATTTACCGCTCGGAATCGCAAGTGGCTTCGCAACGCGTTGGCGTCATTCAGGCAGAGTACGCGCTCATGCAAAGCTCCGACGTTTTCCGGCGCGACATCGGGGCGGACTTGGATCCGAACATTCGCGCCCTGGATCTCGACCTTACCGACCAGCCCGCACCGGTCGGCGAGTTGCCTACCATGGACATCGCCACGGCTCTTTCGCGCGCACTAGCCAATCGCCCGGAGTTCGATTTTGCCAGGGAACAACTGGCCAGCGATGAACTCGCCATTCGCCTGGCGCACAATAATTTGAAACCAGACCTGGAACTCTCGGCCTTTTATGCCGGCAACGGCGTCGCCGGCAATCAATTCAACCTGAATCCCACGCCGCCGCAACTGGTCAGCAGCACGGGCTTCAGCGACAGCTTCAGTCAGACTTTCCACTTTACCTATCCCGCCTACGGCGCCTCACTTACTCTCAATCTGCCGGTGAGAAGGCACTCCGCCGAAGCCAACCTTGCCGATGCATTGCTCAACCGCGGCCGCGACCAGTATCAGGAGCGCCGGACCAATCAGGCCGTGACCCTCGAGGTGACCAATGCCGTGCACGCCCTCGAACAAGCTAAACTCTCCATGGAAGCGGCAAAGGTTGCAGAATCGCTCGCCGTGGACACGCTTCATGCCGACGAACGCAAGTACGAACTCGGTGCCGAACCCGTGTTTTTCGTTCTGGACGCGCAAACTCGGCTCGCCCAGGCCGAACTCAATCTCATTCAGTCTCAGGTCAATTTCCAATTGGCTGTGGCGCAACTCGACCATGCCACCGGCGATTTGCTCGACCACCACCACGTCCAAATCGTCGGTTCGCAAAATCCACACCCCTAGCTTGGTCGGCCGGCTTTAGCCAAGGCCCAGCTTCAAGATCCGCTTTGAAAGCGCAATTTCCGCTGCGCCCTTTTATATACGATCTGTTACCCCGCCCTATGTCTTTTTCGCAACCAGTACCCCGGTACGCTTGCTTCTTTAAAAATGCCTAATTCATAATCTCTGTACTTTGTTTTGTGCCCGGGCGCGGCTCTCTGCGTCGCCGCAGGAGTGCCTCTTCGTGTGACTGGCGGGGGGCTTGCCCGTAAGTCACATTACGAAGGAATTCCGCGCCTCGGTACCGTGCGCAACGCCGTCCCTCTTGCGGGCGGAGAATTGACTTTGGTCTTGATACAGAGCTTCACTTCTCTGGCGCTGTTGATCGCCACGTTTCTCGTGGCGAGCTTCTTTGCCTATATCTATAGCGTCAAGCGCCAGAGTTACTTGCTCCTTTGGACGGGAGCCTGGCTCATCTTTGGCGTTCACTATATCTCTCCCGCCATTACGCAATCCGCGGTATCCAGCTCTCTGGAAAGCGCTCTGACCCATTGGCTCTTTGGACTTGCAGCGGTGCTCTTCTTTCTCGGCGCCCAGATTTATGCGCAGCGAAAGCCTTGGAAGATTCCCGCCCTTCTGGTGGCCATTTTTCTGGGCGTTTGGGCAGCCGCTAATGCTTTCAACGCTTTCTCTTTCTCTGCGATCCTTCCCGCCTCGCTTCTTTATGTGGCGGTTGCCGTGATCTTCTGGAAGGAAAGCCGCCGCCAGGAGACGCTGGCCGATCGCCTGCTAGGCCTGTCCTTTGCCTGCTGGGGAGTTCTTTGGCTGGCGCTTCATTATTTGAAGGCCACCCCCGAGCTTCAGGGCCCCAACATGAGCGTGGTCGCCACCGCTCCTTGCGCCTTTGTCGCCATGCTCATGGTCATGGCGCTCTACGAAGAAGAGAAGCGCCGCATCGAGCGCAACATGCTCGCGCTCTCGAACCTCAACCTGGCCACTTCCAGCTTTGTCGGCGGCGAAATCCAGCGCATGCTCTCGCAAGCTTTGGACCGCGTCCTCGGCGTGGCGCGGCTTCCCGCTGGCGCGCTGTTTCTTCACCACGGCGATCCGCAGGGTCCAACTTCCGTAGTGGCAGTTGGCTTGAGCGATGAGTTCTGCCGCGCCGCCCAGAACGAAGGCTTGGACGATTACCTCGTCACTCTGGTGGCGAGTCTTGGCGGCTTGCTGGGGTTCCGCGACCTGCGCGACGATTCTCTCTCCGCTCTCGACAAGGAAAAATCCATCCGCCGCTTCCGCGAGCTGGCCCTCTCACAAGGTCTGCGCAGCGTCGTAGCCATCAGTCTGCAAGCCAAGGAACATGCTTTTGGCGTTCTGCTCCTCGGCACGCCCGACCACCGCCGCTTCACCTCCGCCGAGTTGCGCCTCCTGCTCGCGCTTGGCCATCAGATCGGCATGGCCGTCGAGAATAGCTATCTGATTCAGCAGACTTCGCGCCGTTCCGAAGAGCTGCACGTGCTCAACGAAATCGGCCGCGTGCTCAGCTCCACGCTACAAAAGGAGGAGCTCTCCAAGAAAGTGTGGGAAGAACTGCGGCGTCTCTTCGATGTCGAAAACTTCTACCTCGCCGAGTTGGATCCCTTCCGCGACGAACTTCATTTTGGGCTGGAAATCATCGCGGGAAACCGCGTTCCTCGCCGTAGCCGTCCTGCCGGAAACCATCTCACCGAGTACCTTATTCGAACGCGCCAGCCCGTCCTCATCCGCGAGAATTATGTCGCCGAAGTAAGAAAGCTCGGCGTCGAGCCCATTCGAACCGGCGGCTGCTTTTGTGGCGTCCCTTTGGTGGCCTACGACCGCGCCATCGGCGCCATGGCCGTTTTTTCCGACCACGAGCGGGCCTTCGATGAAGGCCACCTTGAATTGCTTCGCGTGCTGGCAAGTGAAGCGAGCATCGCCATCGAAAACGCCCGTCTCTTCCACGAAGAACGCACCAAGGCCCGCCACCTGTCCTTATTGAACACGATTTCACGCAACGCCATCGCTACCCTGAATCCTGATGAGATGCTGGCCAAAATCACCGAGCAGTTGGAAGCCGGCCTGACGTACGACCACATCGGCATCGGCTCGCTCGATTACGCGACGCGCGAAATCGTCATCCAAGCCGAAGCGGGCACGCGCCGCGGGGCCCTTGGCCAGCGCATTGCGCTCGGCACCGGCCTCGTTGGCCACGTTGCGCGCAACGGCCACATGGCGCTCTTTCGTGCCGGCTCTTCGACAGACAGCGCTTTGAAGCCGCTTTTGCCCGATTCCATTTCGGCCATGGCCCTGCCGGTCTTTTACGCCGAGCAACTCCACGGCATCCTGTACGTTGAATCCTCCACGCTGGCGGACTTCTCCGAAGAAGAAATCCTGCTGCTTCGAACTCTCGCCGACCTCATCGCGGGCGCGCTGCACAACGCGCTTTCGTTCCAAAAAGCGCAGGAGCAGGCCATCACCGACGGCCTGACCGGCGTCAAGACGCACCGCTTCTTCATGGAAGCGCTCTCTTCGGAATGGAAACGTTCGACACGCGCGGGGCGCTCCTTCGCACTCGTACTCATGGATTTGGACCGCTTCAAGTTCGTCAATGACTTCTACGGCCACCTGGAAGGCGACCTGGTTCTTCAGCGTGTCGGCCAGATTCTCGAAACCAATTGCCGCCGCTCCGACGTCGTCGCGCGTTATGGCGGCGACGAATTCGTCATCCTGATGCCAGAAACCACCATGGAGCACGCACGCCAGCTTGCCAGCAAGCTGCGCGGCTGGGTTTCCGCCGATCCGCTGCTGCGCGGGAAAAACATCAGCGCCAGCTTCGGCATCGCTTGCTATCCGCTCCACGGTTCATCGCCCCAAGAACTCATCCAGGTTGCCGATGCGTCGATGTATCTTTCGAAGCATCAGGGCGGAAATGCTGTTTCCACCGCCGATCACTTCGATCCCAGCGAAGCCAAGAAGTGGAAGCGCGACGTCCTAGAAGCCTATTTGGGCGTCACGCTCAAGCGGCTTTTCTCCACCGGTCCCGAAGCTTTCGAGGAAATCTACCAGCGCTTGCGGCAATTCACGGAATCGCTCAGCATAACAGAATCAGAAAACGGCAAAGCCCTGGCGTCACAAACCGACGGTCCGCACGCGCTCCCGCAGGCCGTTCTCGATACTGTCACTTCGCTGGCCTACGCGATTGACGCCAAGGATCACTACACCCAGGGCCATTCGCAGAAAGTCGCCGCGTACGCCGCGCTCATTGCCGAAGCTATGGGAATGGGCGACGCCGAAGTCGAAGAGATTCGCCTCGGCGCCGTGCTTCACGACATCGGCAAAGTCGGCATCCCGGAAAATATTCTCAACAAAAACGGACCGCTCAATCCGGAAGAGTGGGAAACCATGAAGTCCCACGTCAGCTTTGGCGCGAAGATTCTCGATCCGCTCACGCCGCTCGCGCGCATTCGCGAAATGGTGCTGCACCACCACGAATTTTTCGACGGGTCGGGCTATCCCAACGCGCTCTCCGGTGAAAGCATCCCGCTCGGTGCGCGCATCATCGCCATTGCGGACGCTTACGACACGATCACCAGCGACCGCACGTACAAGAAAGCGCGCAGCGCCCCCGACGCCCTCTCCGAACTCGAACGCTGCTCCAACGCTCAATTCGACGGCTCCATCGTGGAGGTTTTCGTCCGCACCATGCGCACTTTGCCCAATCCCATTATCGAAGTTGCCGCTACGTCCGCCTCTCCGCGCAATTCCTGATTTCCGCTAAAGAGTTGCTAGGGACTGAAAGTGCTTTGGCAGCCGGCTATAACTAAGGACTTAGGCGGGCGCGCGCTGCGCCGCACCTGCCGCAGCAAACCGCAGCGGGCTGAAGCGCCCCCAATCCACGCTGACTCTTTGTTCGGTAATCCACTCGCGGGTCAGTCGTGCCGTCACCGGCGTCAGCAAAATGCCGCTGCGAAAATGTCCCGTGGCCATCAGCAAGCCTTCGAGGTCGGTCGGCCCCAGGATGGGAAGATGGTCCGCCGAATCCGGCCGCAAGCCCGCCCAGGTTTCCTCGATGCGCGCGTCCTGCAGGTCAGGAGCGAGTTCGATCGCCGCGGCCAGAATCTTTGCGATGCCGCCCGCCGTGATGCGCTTGTCAAAGCCGACGTACTCGACGGTGGCGCCGGCAAGAATCCTTCCGTCATTCCGCGGCACGAGATAAACCTTCTCCGACCACAACACGCGTTCAATTTTCAGATCGTCGGTGCGCAACGCAATCATTTGCCCTTTCGCCGGCTTTACCGGCGCGTACGCGGAGATTCCTCCGAGCGTTCCCGAAAAGCAACCCGCGGCGATCACCGTCCACTGCGCCTGGACTTTTTCGTTCTCGAGAAGCAGGCCGCGGCAGCGCATGCCTTCGCGCCAAATGCCTTTCACGCGGCTCGCCGGAAAAATTTCCGCGTCGCTGCGCTGTGCCGCCTCGAAGACCGCCGGCGTCAACAGGCGATTGTCAATCGAAGCTTCCTCCGGGCGGAGCGCCGCGGCTTGCAGTTCGTCGCTCAGCGCCGGCTCGAGTTCGCGCGCGTCTTCCGCGCGCAGCGGCTCGGCTTTCAGCCCCAGGCCGTGATGCAGCGCAATAATGGTGCTGAGCTCTTCCTTCGCCTCTTGCGAAAAGATCGCTTCCAGCGTTCCTTTGCGGCGGTAGCCTGTGCTTTGCCCGGAAAGCTCCTCCACCAGCGCGACAAATTCCGGATACAACGCCGCGCTGCATTTTGCCAGTTCCACCGTGGCGATCATCCCGGGATTTTCCGGCGCCGGCGAAATGATTCCCGCGCTGGCCCACGAGGCTTCTTGCCCCGGCTTCTGCCGGTCGAACACCGCCACGCGCAAGCCCGCGCGCGCCAGCTCCAGCGCGATGGAGCCGCCAATCACTCCTCCGCCCGCAATCGCCACGTCGTACTTCTTCATCCTTGTTGCGTCCTGCTACCAGCGGTTAGGCACATGGTGTTCAGACTCATGCCGTTCCTGCCGCCATCTTAACGCACGTCAACATATCCGGCATATCGAACGGAGCAAGATCTACGGAAGATTTGAACGCGCAGCGCGCCCACGCGCCATGGAGCATTACCGCGGCAAATTGTTTGTGGTAGAGGTCGACCGCATGCGCATTCGTCAGTGAATCGCCGCTTTTCAAATTTCGCTTTTCGCGTTTCGAGTTCCGGCGCTACACCGAGCGGAGGAGCTCTTCAGAGAGGACCTGGGCTTTTTTGGCGAGGTTGCGAGCCAGCGCCCAGTCGCCGGCCTTCGCGGCTTCGCGCGCGTCCTTGAGGAAGCCTTTGATCTTCGATACCAAATCGGATTGTGCGGGATTCAATTTTTTCCCGCGCGTGGCCGCGAGATTTTTCTCGGCAATGCTCAGGCTTTCATTGGTTTCCTGTTGCGCGGCGGCGAATTCTGCCTTGGAAAGTTGCGTGGCGATCGTGGGAGCCGGCGGCTTATCCTCTTCCGCCTCCGCCGGGGGCGATGCCGGAGTTGGACTAGTAGGAGGGGGAGCCACATGCGGTCGCGGAGGGACGCTGCGCACGGGAACCATCAATGCTGCCTGAGGTTCCAGATCGAGGCTAATTTCCGGAGCTTCTAAGTCAGCCTCGTTCGATACCGGGCCTTGGGGCGGGAGCGTTGGGCGTACTTGGATGGCTGTCGCCCAAGGGACGGCCGGTCTCCTCCGAATGACGCAACCGCTCATCAGCAAAGTCAGTGAAAAGGTCAGGCAAACAACCGGTGCGCTGCGATAGAGAAGGGAGTGCCTGGGACAAACGCGGTGCTGAGCTGGGTTAACCATGATTTTAGGCCGCGAGCGGCAATTCGATCCGGAACGTGGTGCCCCGGCCAACCTCCGAAGTAAAGTTTATCGAACCGTTGTGCAGCTGCACAATTCGGAACGTGCTGGCCAGTCCGATTCCGCTGCCCCCCGGCCTGGTGGTGAAAAACAACTGAAAAATCTTTTGCTGGTTTTCCGGCGGGATGCCTTTGCCGGTGTCGCCGACGGTGATTTCCGCCATTTCGCCCCGCCGGCTCAGCACCAGGCGCAATTGGCCGCCGTCGGGCATGGCTTCTGCGGCGTTCAGCAGCAGATTGAGCACGGCCTGCTTGAGCAAAGCGCGATCCACATACACTTCCGGAACATCGATCGGCAAAAGTTGCGCGAGCTGGATGTTGGACTGTTGCAACTGAGGTTTGGCGATTTCCAGAACCTCTTTCAGGAGGTCGGCGAGCTGCGTAGCTTCCAGGCGCACTTCCATGGGGCGGGTAAAATCGAGAAAGCGCTTCACGACCTGGTCGAGGCGGTCAATCTCTTTGTCCAAGACTTGCACGGCTTGCTGCGCATTGCCGTCGCCATCATACGGCAGGGATTCTTTGAGGTTTTCGAGCCACAAGCGCATGGAGTTCAGCGGATTTTTGACTTCATGCGCCACGCCCGCGGTGATGCGGCCGAGCGCGGCGAGGCGTTCGCTCACGCGAAGCTGCGTGTCGATGCTTTCAAGCGAATCGAGGTCGCGCAGGGTCACCAGAGCTCCGATGCGCTCGCCGGCTTCCTGGATGGCTTGCACGCTGACGTTAACGCGCTTGGGGCCCTCGCTCGTCTCCAAGTCGGCGTCGGCGGCGATTTCCCGGAGTTCGTCGTTCTCGATTTGCAGCGCCTCGCGCAGCGCGTGGCCCGGCGGAAAAATGTCGGTGACCCGGCGGCCGAGGAATTCGCTGGCTGGCGCGCCGAGAAATTTTTCGGCAGCCGGACTGACCATCACGGCGCGCGCATCGCGCGTGAACAGAAGCAAGCCGTCTTCGAGGCCGGCCATGACGGAGTTCATGTTTTCGCGCATGGTGCTGAAAATTTCGTGCACGCCGCGGAGCTGCTGCCCGACCTGGGTAATTTTGCGGCTCATCAGGCCGAGTTCATCGCTGCTGGCCCACCCCGACAGGCGTGGTGGGTCAGCCGCAGGCGCGTCAAACTGACCCGCGGAGATGCGGTCGAGCTGCGCGGTGATGTCACGCAGGGGAGCAAGGGTGATGCGGCTCACGAACGCGGCGAGCAAGGCGGAAACGACCAGCGCCACCAGCACAATCGCTCCGCCGGAGCGCAGGTTGGATTCGATTTGTCCTAAGAGAAGTTCCGAGTCCACGACCACGCGCACTTCGCCGAATGGCTTACCTGCGTTGATGAAGGCATAGTCAACTTCGAACAACTGAGGGCCCTTTTTGACCCCTCTTATGGTACGCAGGAGAACACCTGCCTGGTGCAGAAAGCCTCGAGCCTCGAGCTGGGAGATGGGGGTTCGGCGTGGCAGAAAAGAACCCGGGAGGCTTGGGTCGCTTGAAGCGAGCACCAAGCCATCGATATCGGTGATGGAGACCTCGTAGATCAGAGGGTTCTTGACGACGTCGCTCAACTGAGTGCGCAAGCCCTCGTCGATTTCGAACATGTGGCGCACCCAATCATGCATTTCCTCAGGATCATAGGAATCCGGGCGCAGGCCCTTCTGAGCGGCCTCCATCAGAGCGTGCTTGGCCTGGAGGAAAACTTGCACGGCGAGGTCCGTGGCGCGCTTGTCGGTTTCGCTGATCAATTCTTCGAGGAGCTGCGCGGCGAACACGCAGGACAACACGGCGACGACCAGCAGCACGAGGCTGGTCATCACCAGGGTGAATTTTGTGCGCAGCCGTAGCTGCATTGCCGGATCCTACTCCGATTTGGCGTGGTCGCCGAGCGTGTTCGTCCCTATTTTACAGAATTACAGCGTGGAGGGCGCGACGCAGTTTAGACCAGCCCGAGGGCCAGGACTCGTGGGCAATGTTCCGCGCAATTGCTTCATCGGGCCGCCGCAGAAGAACCTGGACTTTACGATCGGCAAGAGGTTCAAAATCACGGAGCGCCAAAGCTTGCCTTTCCGAAGCGATCTTTGCAATCTGACAAACCACCCGTCGTTCGCGAATCCGCCAGCTACCGATATCGAGGCTCCCAGTCGCTTCACACCGATCACGCAGGTCATCGGTACCCCGCGGCTCATCCAGTTTTCACTGAAGTATTGGTTTTGATGTGGAGTGGGCCGCGGCAACGGCCGTTAGGCAATCCAAGCTTCTGCAAGGCACGGTAGTACTCCGGAGTGGGACGCTCGCTCTTCTGCACACCCTGTGGCACAAATCACTTTGTGGAGATTCGGAGGTTTTACCCGGGTTACCCGTCACGAGTCTCAGTCGGAGTCGGGGCGGTCGGTGCCGTATTCCTTGAGTTTGTTGTGAAGTGTTTTCAAGCTGATGCCGAGCAGTTCGGCGGCGCGCGTTTTGTTGTTGCCGGTGTTGCTCAGCGTTTGCAGGATGAGCTCGCGTTCCATGGCGTCCACAGTGGTGCCCGGGGGAAACTTAATGGTCGAGAGATCACTCGGCCCCTTTGCAGCGATCTTGCCGAATTCCTGCGGGAGGCACGCCCGGGTGATCAAATCCTTTTCGCACATGATCGCGGCGCGCTCGATGGCATTGCGCAATTCGCGGATATTTCCGGGCCAGGTGTGGCCCATGAAAATGTCCATCACTTCAGCGCCAATTCCGCGGACGTGCTTGCCGTGCTTGGCGTTGACGTCGCGCAGGATGTGCTCGACAAGGAGAGGAATATCTTCCCGGTGCTCGCGCAGCGGTGGCAGATGGATGTGAAACACGTTCAAGCGGAAATAAAGATCCTGCCGCAGATGAGCGCTGGAAACGGCCTGCTCGGGATCTTTGTTGGTTGCCGCGACGACGCGTACGTCTACCGGAGTTTCGGTTTTGCTTCCGAGGCGGCGCACTTTGCGGTCTTCCAGGACGCGAAGCAATTTCGCCTGCGTGGGAGCGGGCATTTCGCCGATTTCATCGAGAAGCAGAGTGCCGGCGTCGGACAATTCAAAACAGCCGATGCGGCGCTCGGCCGCGCCGGTAAATGCGCCGCGCTCATGACCGAAGATTTCACTCTCCATGAGCGTTTCGGGAATTGCGGAGCAGTTGATGGCGACGAAAGGGCCGCTGGCGCGCGGCGAAAGGCGGTGAATGGTCCGCGCGACAATTTCTTTGCCGGCACCGGTTTCTCCGGTGATTAAGACCGAAGCGGAACTGGGCGCGGCCATCTCCACGACACGCATCACTTCTTGCATCTGTTTCGTCGCGCCGACAAGTTCGCCGAGGCGACCTGTTTCTCGGAGTTGCCGCTGGAGCACGGCCAGTTGCCGCGAATCGCGGGCCTTGCTGAGGGCGCGGTCGAGCAGCGCGCGCAACACCGGCCCTTTCAGCGGCTTCTCGATGTACCAGAAGGCGCCGGCTTCGATCGCGGCGACCGCGCGTTCATCGTTTCCTTTGCCAGTGATGATGATGGCGGGGACGCCATGGAGGTCCGGCCCCAACTGCTTGAGAAGGTCGAGGCCGTTCATTCCGGGCAGTTCGACGTCGGCAATGAGCGTGTCCGGCTGATAGCCGGCAAACTTGGCAAGCACTTCCTCGGCGGACGCTACGCCTAAAACGTCGTAACCCCAGCGCTGCAGGAGCTGTTCGTAGCCTTTGCGCGCGTTGTCCTCATCCTCGACGATGAGAATGCGGTCTTTGCGTTCGAGCGTCTCGACGGCCCTCACGGCCGCGCGTGTTTCTTCCCCCATGGCTACCAGCCTCTCTCGGGCTTTCTTGGTGAAATCGTTCTAGGATTATTTTTGCCGGATTTTTCAACTGTAGCAAGCCCCGAAGAAGATGCCAAGACAGGCATTTCCTTGAGTTTCCTTGAGGCTACTGGCTGGCGCCACCGAACGCCAGGCGTCCGGAACGACCGAGGCGGGCGGTCGTGCGTCGCGGGCGCTGACGTCTGTGGAAATGAAAAGGCGGTGTTCAATCCCTGAGAAGGTAAAGAGTTCTTTCCAACTCGAGTTCAAGCTTGGCGCCTTTGGGGAGGTTCAATTCGTGGCCGCGGCCGGATTCCATCAAATAGGCGGTAATGGCGCCGAGCGCCGCGCCTTCGGCGGCTTCTTTCTTGTCTTTATCTTTTACGCCTTTGACCGCGCCGGTGGCCGCGCCCGCCGCTGCCGCGGCCGCCGCGTCCTGCTGCGTGCCGGTGCGGCCGGCGATGAGACCTTCCTGATGGGGGACGGTCTTTACGCTGTGGTCGCCAGGGACGCTGACGACTTCGGCGACGATGGGCAAGGCACCAAATTTCGTATGCATTTCGTCAAAGGTGAGCCAGAGTTTGGCGCGACCGGCAACGCCCGCAGGCTCGACCCGACTGACATGGCCTACTATCTCGGCGCCGGGGGGCAAGTAAAAGCCGCTGCCCGCTTCGAGCGGTTCTAACGTTTTCACTTTGAATGGGGAGTTTTCTTGCGTGCCTTTGGTGTTCAATCCATCTTCTAGGCCGACTAAGAATTTGGTGCCGGGAGCAACCGCGAAGGTTTCCGGCGGCAGACCATGGCGCTCGCCGTCCACTTTGTAGCGCGCCGGCTCGGAAGCTTGAGGGATGGTCTCTTTATTTGGCTCTTGCGAAGGTTCTTGCGCGCGCAATGCAATTGCCTCACTGAGGACGATTGCAAGAATTGTCGTCGAGGCGAAGAGTGCTCGGGCTGTCAGACGGTTCATTTCTCTCTCCAACGGAATGTTGCCATGTGTGCTTAACTTCGTGCAGGTGGCGGGCCAGGCGAGCGTCGATTCGACAGGCCGGAAGAGGCTGAAAATGCGGGTACTTGGCATTGCTGTCGGGCGGAGGTAGCGAAGGGAAACCCTAACCTGTCGGCAATTCCCACCATCGAGCCGCAAGGGCCTGCCGACACATTTAGCAGGTGGCGGAGATGGGGCGCAGCATGGAGCGCCCCTACAAACACCGGGGAACGCCGCAATGAACGGATCGCAGGAAGAGGGGCAGCATGAGCTGAAATGCAACGGGAGAGGCGCTAGTTTTCGAGGAAGCGGCGGATTTTGTGGAGGACTTTGGCGTACATGGCGGGAGTGACGCGGCCGGTTTGTGTGTTCTGCTGACTGGGATGGTAGACGCCGAATAAGCGCGGAGTTCCCGGCGCGAATTCGGCTTCGGCGCCATGCGCGAATTTGTAAAGCGCGCGCGAAGCGATGACGCCGCGCTGCTTCAAGATTTCGAGGTAGGCGTCCCAGGCGATCTTTCCGAGAGCGAGAACCGCCTTGGGCTTCAGGATTTCCAGCTCTCGCTCAAGGTAGGCGCGGCAATTCGAAACTTCACGAGGAAGGGGTTGGTTGTCCGGCGGCGCACAACGGCAGGTGGCCGTGGTGTAGACGCGATCGAGCTGCAAGCCATCGTCGCGGTGGAGAGAAGTAGGCTGATTCGCGAAGCCGGCTTTGTGCAGCGCGGCGTAGAGAAAGTCGCCAGAACGGTCACCCGTGAACATTCGCCCGGTACGGTTCGCTCCATGAGCTGCGGGAGCGAGCCCCAGAATCAGCAACTGGGCCTGGGCATCACCAAATCCTGGAACCGGCTTGCCCCAGTATTCCCAAGCGCGATAGGCGCGGCGCTTTTCGCGCGCGACCTTCTCGCGATACTTTACCAGGCGCGGGCACTTGGCGCAGGCGACAACCTCATCGTTTAAAACGCGAAGCTGGGCGAGGTTTTCCGCCATTCGCTTAGTGGAACCCGCCTCCCCGTGTGGTGCCGTGCCAATCGGCAGAAAAGCGGCAGCCAAGCTGCCGCACTCCAAATAACCTCCCCAAATATGTTGGGGACTCAGGCATTGGCCTCATGGGTGCGGCGTTGCATCATGCGATTCAGTTCGGAGTGCGGAATTGATCCCGCGAACATCATCTCGCAAGACCGCGATTCCAGCATCTCTTTTCCAATCCTTCGCACAAGACCCAGAGAGGCGCGCATGATGCCGGAGCCGGCGCTGACGCGGGCCACGCCAATTTTTTCCAGTTCGGAAATCGGGGGGCAGGCGGGATTCGCGAGGATGTTGATGGGAGCCTCGACGGCTTTGACGAGTTTGGCGATCGTTTCGCGATCGTAGACGCCCGGAGCAAACAGGCAAGACGCTCCGGCGTCACGATAAGCGCGCAGCCGCTCGACGGTGCGGTCGAAGCGCGTGGCTTCCGGGCCGATGGGCATCAAGTAAATGTCAGTGCGCGCGTTCAGCACGAATGGGACGCCCAGGGACTTCGCGGTCTCGCAGATGGCGCGAATTTTTTCCACCTGCAAGGGCAGGTCGACGAGCGAGCTTTCCTCATCTCCGGTCACGTCCTCAAGGTTCATGCCGACAACGCCCGTGGCGATGGCGGCTTTCACCGTTTCGACCATGTCTTTGACGGTTGTGCCGTAGCCTGCCTCGAGATCGGCGGTGACGGGAATGTTCACGGCACGAGCGATTCGTCCGGCGACTTCCAGCATTTCGTCGCGGGAGATGCGCTGGCCGTCCGGGTAGCCGAGAGAAAAAGCTACCGCGGCGCTGCTGGTGGCAATGGCCGGATGACCGCATTCTTCCAGAATGCGCGCGCTAACGACGTCCCAAGCGTTGGGGAGCAGAACGAGCCGCGGACCGTGGTGAAGTTTCCCGAATTGCTCGGCTTTTTGGGCTTGTGCGCGAATATCCATAGGAACCTCCATAGAGGAACAGGCTACATTTTGCCATCGAATTTAGGCGCTGCCAGCCTTGGAGGGAACGGCCAATTTGGAGAGCATTTCTGGGGAGGAAGCTTTTCGAAGAATCTTCTCGACAAACTCCGCCTTGGCATTGTTGTAGGCTTCGCGATGGTCGCGAAGTGTTCCGGCTAGCTCTCGTTTCAAGCTGGCATACGCGGCGGCGTCCTCAGGATGTGTCCGAAGATAGTCTCGGAACGCAAGGTGGCGTCCGTATTCTCGGCCCTCCGTACGGACATAAAGGTGGTGAGGGAAAGCGCTAGCGGGAGCTCGGAAAGCTTCGCGGCCCAAGATGCCTAAATCGCCGCGGCGCCGATATCCAATAGACGCTAATGCCGCGATGACCTGCGGAAGATCGCTGACCGACCGCAAGAGCACGTCGATGTCGATGAGGGGCTTGGCCGCGAGGCCGGGAACAGCGGTGCTGCCAACGTGCGCGATCCTGACGGCAAGGTCCTTTAGCACGTTAGCGAGCCTGGCGCGGAGCTTTCGAATTGTTGGGCCCAGAGCGGGCTGTAATCCTCGATGACGGCGGGCTTGTTCCTTGCGCCGGTTGCGGTCGCCTCTGGCGTCATTTCTTGTTCAGCGCTTCGGCAATGAGGACGGCCTGGTTGTGTTCCGGATCACGGGCGCCAAACAAGAGCGTCACGGTCCCATGCTCCTTCTCCAATTTCTTCAATTGTGCAAGCGACTCTTCTTTCTTCTTCAACTCGGCCCGATACTTCTTCTCGAAATCGGGCCATTTCATCACATCGTGGTGGAAAGTTTTGCGCAGAGCGTCGCTCGGAGCCACGTCCTTCATCCACACGTCGATTTTCGCTTGCTCTCTTTTCATGCCGCGCGGCCAGAGGCGATCCACCAGCACACGGTAGCCGTCTTCTTTGCTGGCTTCTTCATAGACTCGTTTGATGCGTACCATTGGGGTTCCTCACTGCAAAAGCTGGAGGACTTGATCGTGGATTTTTCCATTCGTGCTGATGAGCTGCCCCGTGTAAATAGTTCGCTCGCCGCGCGCATTTGTGGAGCGGCCACCCGCTTCTTCGACGATGATGCCCAGGGGAGCAAGGTCCCAGGGCTTGGAGGTCCAATCCAGCGCAACTTCAATCGAGCCTTCGGCGACCAGCATGTGCTGCCAGAATCCGCCAAAGGAGCGGCTGTTTCGGGAGGCGTCCAGCAGCCTGCGGATTTTTGCCAGGTCCGCGGCGTTCTTGCTGGGGCCGGTGCCGGTGGTGAACACCATGGCGTTGCTGAGCTGGTCCACGTTCGAAACGCGCAGCTTCGTCCCGTCGCGATAGGCGCCTTCGCCGCGATAAGCCCACCAGCGCGAACGCAAACCGGGTGCGCTGACCATCGCCGCGACAATCTCGCCGCCCTCTTCGATGGCCTGGAGCGTTCCAAAGGTTGGAATCCCGCGCGAAAACTCTTCCGTGCCGTCAATAGGATCAATAATCATGCGCGCGCGGCCCGCATTCGGTGCGGATTTGGCATTGGCTCCACCCAATTCCTCACCCAACACATCCAGTGGCAGCCCGCTGTTCGCCACACTGCCACGCGCCATCTCCTCGATGGCGCGGTCGGCGGGCGTAACGGCAGTGCCGTCCGGTTTGCGCTCGACGCGGAGGCCATTCGAACGGAAGTAGCGCATGGCAATGGCATCTGCCTGTTCGGCGATTTCGTTCAGCAGTATGCCATAGGTTTCGACATATCCCGCGGTCCTGCTCATCCATTCCTCTTCCTCAAGATCTCCGCCTGGCTGGACTTGGCTATCGTTTCTTGTCCGTCGAAGTTCAACCTACTAATATAAATCTTCGGCTCTTTCCGATTTGACTCTCTTGCTTTCCCTCTCTAGCATACAAAAGTTACCCTCATGTGCGCTCAAGACAACGCTGGACCCGTGCTCGGCCGTATCCTGGAGGCGCGGCGCGCCGAGGTCGAACATCGCAAGAAAGTGCTGCCGGAAACGGCGCTCAAGTATGGCGTCCAAGCGGCTTCGCCGTTGCGGGACCTTATAAGCGCGCTCTCGGGCCCTGGAATTAATGTGATGGCCGAGCTCAAGCCGGCTTCGCCAAGCCGCGGGCTGCTGCGCGAGCCGTTTGACCCCGTCGGTCTGGCGGCATCGCTCGAAAGCGTCGGCGCGGCGGCCCTTTCGGTCCTGACCGAGCCGGAGTTCTTTCGCGGCTCGCTCAAGAACCTTCGCGACGCGCGGAAAAGCGTGAAACTTCCTGTCCTGCGAAAAGACTTTATCTTCGATTCGTGGCAAGTGTGGGAAACGCGCGCCAATGACGCGGACAGTTTTTTGCTGATTGTTGCGACGTTAGCGGATGCTCAGTTAAAGGAACTGCTCGCACTCGGGCGGGAGCTGGGGATGGAACCGGTCGTGGAGGTCCACACTCGGGAAGAGCTGGATCGCGCGCTCGCGGCGGAAGCGCGGATCATCGGTGTCAACAACCGCGACCTCAAAACGCTGGAAGTTCGTGCGGAGACTTCTTTCGAGCTCATTGAGCATATCCCTCAAGATTGCATCGCCATCAGCGAATCGGGCATCGCCACCAATGGCGAACTGGCCAGGCTTCGCGCGGCGGGATTTGACGCGTTTTTGATCGGCACGCGCCTGATGCTTTCATCCGATCCCGCAACAGTTCTCAGGGAGTTGCTCGGCGCTGCAGCCTAGGAGAAGTAGGCGCAATGGTTCGCGTGAAAATTTGTGGCATTACCAGCACCGCCGATGCGCAGGCAGCCATCGACGCAGGAGCCAATCTGCTGGGCTTCAATTTTTATGCGAAGAGCCCGCGTCACATCGCGGAAGGTGAGGCCGCTAAAATCCGTTCCGAGCTGCCCAAGAAGGTGAAAGCGGTGGGTATCTTCGTCAACCGGTTGGCAGCAGACGTGATTACGCTGCAAAGTAGGCTTGATCTTGATGCGGTGCAACTCCATGGCGACGAACCACCCGAGACGGTGGCGGAAATCGCTCCTGTGGTGCCGGTCATCAAAGCCTTCCGCGTCGAGCCTGAATTCCCCCTGACGACCCTCGATCCCTACGCGCAGGCATTTGCATTTTTGTTCGACGCGGCACACACCGACCAATATGGCGGTACCGGGCGCATTACAGATTGGGATGTGGCCCGGCGCGCGGCGCTGAAGCACCGTATTATCTTGGCAGGTGGCTTAAAGGTAGAAAACGTGGCGGCGGCGGTTCGCATCGTGCGCCCGTACGGGATTGACGTTGCCAGCGGAGTGGAATCGAGTCCGGGCAAAAAAGATCATGGTTTGCTGCGTGCATTCATTCAGGAAGTGCGGCGGGCAGAGCGCAAGTAAATTTTTCGTGCAGAGGGAATCGGGGAGCCCGTGAGCACCATTCTCCCATCGCCGACGACGGCACCGGGGCGATTCGGTCCCTATGGCGGCCGCTACGTTCCAGAGACCCTCATGGTGCCGCTGTTCGAGCTCGAGCGCGCTTACGAAGCAGCGAAAGGCGATGCTTCGTTCCAAGCGCAATTCCAGAACTTGCTGAAGAACTTTGCCGGGCGTCCTACGCCGCTGCAGTTTGCTTCGCGCTTGACGGAGAGACTAGGCGGGCCGCGCATCTACCTCAAGCGCGAAGATTTGCTGCATACGGGCGCGCACAAAATCAATAATGCCATCGGCCAGGGCCTGTTGGCCGTGAAGATCGGCAAACCGCGCATCATTGCGGAGACCGGTGCGGGCCAACATGGTGTCGCTACCGCCACAGTCGCGGCGCACCTTGGACTGGAATGCGTGGTGTACATGGGCACGGAAGACATGGCGCGGCAGGCGCTGAACGTCGCGCGCATGCGGATGCTTGGCTCGCAAGTAGTCGCGGTAGATTCCGGGAGCCGCACGCTCAAGGACGCCATCAACGAAGCGATGCGCGACTGGGTCACCAACGTGCGCACTACCCATTATTTGCTTGGCTCCGTTCTTGGCGCGCACCCTTATCCGACGATGGTGCGCGATTTCCACTCCGTCATTGGCCGTGAAGCGCGGGAGCAAATCCTCGCGGCGGAAAAGCGCTTGCCCACCCATCTATTCGCATGCGTGGGCGGGGGTTCGAATTCCATCGGCTTGTTCCATCAGTTCCTCTGCGACCCGGACGTGAAGCTGATCGGCATTGAGGCGGGCGGGCGCGGCGGACAGCTCGGCGAGCACGCGGCACGCCTTGCGGCACATCAAGGGTTTACTGGCGCGCGGCCGGGTGTTCTCCAGGGAACCTATACGTACGTTTTACAAAATGAAGACGGGCAAATCGCGACAACGCATTCCATTTCCGCCGGGCTTGACTATCCAGCGATTGGTCCCGAACATGCCTGGCTGGCGGACCAGCACCGCGCGGAATACTCTGCGGTGTCCGATCAAGCTGCGCTGGACGCGGCACGGCTGCTTTCGCGCACCGAAGGGATTATTCCGGCGCTGGAATCCGCGCACGCGATTGCCGGGCTCGTGGAGCGCCTGCCCAAAATGACCAAGAGCGATCTCGTCATCCTCAACCTCTCCGGGCGGGGCGACAAGGACATGGACACGTATTCCCGCCTGCTCTAACCGGGTTTCGCCACACGGGAAAGCGGAACAGGTTGGTGTACTATTTCCAGACACAGAGTCCTATGAAGATCGCCCTTTCCAGCACCCTCGTTCTGAGCCTCTTGCTTTACGGGTGCGGTGCGCACGAGCGAGTAAGGAATCACATCCCGGCCAATGCGGGCGTTTATGAGGACGCGGAAGGATACGCGGTGCTGTCCATGCTGCTGAGCGGCGCAACTCAGGAATCACACGGGGGAATCATTCGAATCAACATGCTCACGCACGTGGAGTCCGTGAATGGGACCCACTCGCTGGAAGACTGCATGAAAATCCCCGAAGAATTCCGCGAAGCCGCAAATGATTACGAGCGAAGGGCAGGAACGGCCTTGGTGCTCAGGAAGAAGTTCACGATGAAGACGCCTTACGACCTTGCCGGGGAGACGCGTATTGTCGGGACGAAGGCCCAGCCTTCTTCCGCGCCCGGCGCGGATACTATGGCGAAAATGTCGAGCGGAGTGTTTTATCTCTCGCCGGTGGGGTTCGACGCCAATCATACTCACGCTATCGCTTACGAAAACTACATCTGCGGCAATCTTTGCGGCTGGGGCGGCTTTCATCTCCTGGTGAAGAATGCCGGCCGGTGGGAAGAGGCGAAAGACGTTAGTGCGTGCACTTGGCACTATTGATGGCCCAAAGTTGCGTGAAAATTTTCACACAGAGCTGATCTTGGAGACGAGAATCCACGAACGGTTTAAGACTTTACGAAACGTGGGCGAGTTGGGCCTCGTCGCGTACATCACGGCGGGCGATCCTTCGCTCGACGCCACGCTGCAGTTCGTTTTGTCTCTTGCCGAGGCCGGTGCAGACGTCATCGAGCTGGGCGTGCCTTTCAGCGACCCGCTCGCCGATGGGCCGACCATTCAGCGCGCTTCGGAGCGGGCTCTGAAGTCCGGCACAACGCTGGCCAGGGTTCTCGATCTCGTTCGCCGAATTCGCAAGTCCTCCCAAGTGCCGCTCGTCCTTTTCAGCTACTACAATCCCATCCTGCAGATGGGACTTGAGAAATTTGCTTCGACCGCCGAGGCTGCGGGCGCAGATGGCGTTCTCGCGACGGATCTCACGCCGGAAGAATCCGAGGACTATCGACGCATTCTTGGCGCGCACCATCTGGATACGATTTTTCTTGGCGCGCCAACGTCTACCGACGAGCGCTTGGCGAAAATCGCGGCGTGCTCCTCGGGTTTTCTCTATCTCATTTCTCGAACCGGAGTTACCGGGGCCAAAGATTCTCTTCCCGACGATCTCCCTGCGCTGGTGCGCCGCGCCCGCGCGGTCACGCAACTGCCTCTGGCGGTGGGCTTCGGAATTTCGCTCCCCGTTCACGTTTCCGTTCTTGGCGGTCTTGCCGATGCGGCGGTCGCTGGTTCTGCGCTGGTTTCTGAAATCGAGAAAGCTACGAAGGCCGGAGTGTCTCGGAGTGCCATCGATGCTGCGGTTTTGGCCCTCACCGAAAAAGTTCAGGTTTTGAAGCATGCTTCTCGGCACGGGCTCTCGCGGCGCGAGGTGGCGCCATGAGCTTTGCGCCGCCTCGGAACGGGGAAGTTGCTTTGGCGGCCATGTCTGCCGTGGAGATCCTTCGGCGAACCTTGTCGAATCGCCTCCGGATGGCAAGCGGGGAAGGGTTCGCTGCAATTTCGATAGACGCCCGTTCTTGCTGCGAGGCAACGCCATGAACCTTGCGGACTGGCGCCGCCGCATCGACGAAATCGACAAGAAACTGGTCGAGCTGCTCAACGAACGCTCGCGCTGCGCGCTCGAAATCGGCAAGCTCAAGCAAGCGGCCAATATCCCCCTGTATCAGCCCGAGCGTGAAAATGAAGTGCTAGCGAACGCCGAGAGTAACAATTGTGGTCCGCTGACCGACGCGGCCATTCGCCGCCTGTTCGAGCGCATCATCGACGAAGCGCGCGCCGCGGAACGCGACGCCATGCACCCCGATGGTGCGGAAGGTGAAAAAGGGGAATGAATAAGCCGGTTTCGCAGTCTGAGATACGAAGGTTTTTGCGGAGAGCCGGGTTCGCCTCGGTAGACCCAGCCCGGGGATTTTCACTTGGAGTGAAACTGGCGTAGATCGAACCCTATCGCGGAAGGAACAGCAAACCTTATGGTCATTGTGATGCAAGAAGGGGCCACCGAGGCCCACATCCAGCACGTCATCGACCGCCTCATTGCCCACGGCTTTAACGTGCACCGTTCGACCGGCGAATCGCACACCGTACTCGGCGCCGTTGGCGTGCACCGCGATTTCGATCATCGCGACTTCGAGCTGCTGGAGGGCGTGCGCGAAGTCGTGCGCATCACGCAGCCTTTCAAGCTAGCCAGCCGGCAGTTCCGGCCGGAGGGCACGATCGTCGATCTCGGGCGTGGAGTAAAAATCGGCGGACCGGAGGTGATCGTCGCCGCCGGGCCGTGTTCGGTGGAGTCCCGGGAACAAATTTTCTGCGTGGCGGAGAGCGTTGCGAAAGCCGGCGCAAAAATCCTTCGTGGCGGCGCGTTCAAGCCACGAACGTCTCCGTACGCTTTTCAGGGCATGGGCGAACCAGGGCTCAAGCTGATGCGCGAGGCAGCTGACAAATTCCACCTTTGCACGGTGAGCGAAGTAATGGACACGTCGCAAATTTCGATGATGATGCAGTACGTGGATATGTTCCAGGTGGGCGCGCGCAACATGCAGAACTATTATCTCCTACGCGCGCTAGGAGAAATTCGCAAACCCGTGCTGCTCAAGCGCGGCCTTTCCGCCACGATGGAAGAGCTGCTGCTTAGCGCCGAGTACATTCTGTCGGGCGGCAACTACAATGTCGTGCTCTGCGAGCGCGGCATTCGAACTTTCGAAACCTACACGCGGAACACCTTCGATCTTGCCGCCATCCCCGTCATCAAGAAGCTTTCGCACCTGCCCATTGTCGGGGACCCTTCGCATGCCACCGGCCGTCGCGACAAGGTTCCGCCGATGGCGCGCGCCGCTGTAGCTGCCGGGGCCGACGGATTGATCATTGAAGTTCACAACGATCCCGACCGTGCGCTATCCGATGGCGCCCAGTCGCTTGAACCGTCCGCCTTCGTGCAACTGATGGCGGAGTTGCGCATCATCGCGCCAGCGATCGGCCGGCGCGTTGCCTGAGCTGATGGGACATCTAATCCATCGCGTCACGATTCTCGGTACCGGCCTGATCGGCGGCTCGTTTGGCCTGGCTCTTCACAAAGACACTACGGACATTTGCGTTTCCGGCTGGGATCGCCCCGAGATTGTTCGCGAAGCCCAATCCCGCGCTGCGATTGACAAATTCTTTTCTGGAGACATTGCTCCAGCGCTACAAGAAGCGGATCTGATTTATATCGCCCTCCCCATCGCGGCAACGCTCGATCTTCTTCCCGAAATCGCCCGCCACGCCCCTGCGCATGCCCTTATCACGGATGCTTGCAGTACCAAAGTGCGGATCATGCAGGCGGCCGGGGAGCATTTTTCAAACGAAAATGGCCCGCTTTTCCTCGGCGGTCATCCCATGGCGGGCAAGGAGCTTTCCGGCATCACACAGGCTGATGCCGAGCTCTTCCGCGGGAACACTTACGCGCTGATTGGGGAATCGCGCGCAAAAGATCCGCGCGCTTCTGCCTTCGTGAAAATCCTCGAAAAAATTGGCGCGCGCCCGCTTTGGCTCGGCCCGCCGCAGCATGACTACGCGGTCGGCCTTGCTTCGCATCTTCCGCAACTTGCTGCCGTCGCGCTGGCGGGATTTCTCTACGACCGGCTCGACGAAAACGGCCTGCCGATCACGCTGGCGGGTCCCGGCCTGCGCGATTCGCTGCGGCTCGCAGGAAGTTCTTATGCCACTTGGCGCGACATCGTTCTTACGAATCAGGAAGTCCTCTCTGCCGCGCTGGACCTCCTCGCGCGCCGCCTCGACGATCTCCGCGAGCGCCTTGGCTCCCGTGAGCTCGAAGCTGACTTCGACGCCGCAAATGAACTGTACAAACTTCTACGCAGCCTTTAAAAACCCGGTAGAACCCCAGCAGCGGTCTGTTTTGACGGAAGTCAGCTGGGAAGAACTTAATGAGCCCGGGGCCTACGTCGAGCGTGGCACGGGCGCTGTTTATCGCGTACCCAAGGCGGCCATCATCCCCGGTGGCTCTCCCGTCATTCACAAGGAAAGCACCGGCGCCTCCCGACTGGTGCAAATCGGCAAGAACCCCTTCGTAACAACTCTGGAAGCACGGCTCCGCTGTGCGCAGCGCAATATTGACCCTAATTTCTGAAACTTCTGATATCAACCTGCCTGGCACGTGTGCTCCCGGCAGTCTTTTTATTGACCTAATAGTTCCTCGCGGCCTCTAACTCACAAGAGACCTGGATATCCCTCCAGAGCGTGGACCCCGGAGTCATGCGCTCATTTGCATTTGGCACGTTGACGCTAGGCGCTGCAACGTCGTAGCATCCGCTCGATTCTCGTGTTCCCGTGGGTTTGCAAAGGATGGGTATGAACGAAGGAACTTCCCGCCGGGAATTTCTCGGCGCACTTGCTGCGTTTTCGCTTTTTCCGCTGGAGCAGCAAAAGCCGGATCTGATTCTGCACAACGGAAACATCCTGACGGTGAATGACCAGGAACCACGCGCGCAGGCAGTGGCTATTGCGCGCGGCCGGTTTCTTGCCGTCGGCAGTGATTCTGACGTGCTGAATCTTGCCGGTGCTGGGTCCAAGAAGATCGATCTCGGCGGAAAGACCATTACTCCTGGTTTTATCGACGCGCATTCGCATCCCGCAGAAGCTGGGCTAATGCATCTGCGCATGGTGGATTGCGACCTGCGTTCGATTTCCGCAATTCAGGTTGCGTTACGCGAGCGGGCCGCGAAAACCCCCGCGGGAGAATGGGTTCTCGGGTTCAAGTACGACGATACGAAAACGGAAGAAGGCCGCCCGCTGACCGTTGCCGACCTGGACGCCGCAGTCCCGGATCATCCGGTGCATATCGAGCATCGCGGCGGCCATACTAGCTATTCGAATTCGCTGGCGTTTCGAAAAGCCGGCATCGATGAGAAGACGGCCGATCCACCAGGCGGCAAGATCGATCGGGATCCGGCAACCGGCAAGCTCACGGGCCGCGTCGCGGAAAGCGCAAACGATCTCTTCGACAAGGCAATTCCCCACAATTTCACGCGCGACGACCACCGCGAGGGTGTGAAGCTCATCTCCAAGATGTTGGCGCGCACGGGAATCACTTCGGCCACGGAGGCACAAGGCACGCCTACAGACCTTCTTGCGTATCAGGACGCTTACGAGTCGGGCGATTTGCTCTACCGCGCTTACTGCTTCATCAATTTTCATTACCTCGATGCGATGATCGCCGCCGGAAACCGCACAGGCCTTGGCGATGAGTGGGTGCGTGTCGGAGCGGTCAAGCTGGTTTGCGATGGCTCGATTTCTGAACGCACCGCGCGCCTTTCCGCGCCCTACCAGGGCCGCCCCAACGATTACGGCATTTTGGTAATGAGCGAGGAAGAACTCTACACGCATGGCCGCAAAGCCCATTTGGCGGGTTGGCAGGTTGGCACGCATGCGAACGGAGACGTCGCTATCGGCAATACTCTGCGTGTTTACGAACGCCTACAAAAAGAGAACCCGCGACACGACCCGCGCTTCCGCCTTGAGCATTGCACCGTGGTGAACGACAATCTCATCGCGCGCATCAAGGCGCTTGGCGCCATTCCTACGCCGTTCTCGACTTACGTTTACTATCACGGCGAAAAGATGCGCTACTACGGCGCCGAGCGGCTGAACCACATGTTTGCGCTGCGAAGTTTTCTGGACGCCGGAATTCGTGCAACGCAAGCCTCGGATTATCCGCCAGGAGAATTTGCCCCCATGATGGCGCTGCAATCCGAAGTCACGCGAACGGACATGAAGGGCAACGTCTGGGGACCAAAGCAGCGCATCACTGTGGAAGAGGCCATTCGCGTGGGCACGTTGAACGGCGCGTATGCTTCGTACGAAGAAAACCTCAAAGGTTCTATTGAGGCGGGCAAGCTCGCCGACCTTGTCATTCTTGGCCGCGATCCTTTGAAAGAGGATCCTTCGACCCTCGTCACCATCCCCGTCGAGCGCACCATGGCCGGCGGCCGGTGGACGTTCGAATGGTAACCGAACGCTGTTTTCTAGCGGTCGCGGCGGAATTTTGCACCGTATTTCACTTGTCTTGACCTGAGTAAACAGCGCCGATAAGCTTAATGTTTCTTCTTTCGCGAAGGCGCCATGGAGCAGATTCACATCACATTGCCGGACGGAAGCGTCAAAGATGTCCCGAAGGGCACTACGCCTGCGGACATCGCGCGCAGCATTTCGCCGCGCCTCGCCGACGCCGCCCTGGTTGCCCGTGTGGCTCAACCGAACGACGGCGAGGGCGAACTGATCGATCTGCGCCGCCCTCTTGAGCGGGACGTCAAGTTGCAAATCCTCACCGAAAAAGATCCCGACGCGCTTTTCGTTTTCCGCCATTCCGCAGCGCATTTGCTTGCGGCTGCGGTGATGGAGCTTTATCCCAACGTCAAGCTGGGTATTGGTCCGCCGATCGACACCGGCTTTTTCTATGAATTTCTGCGCGATGAACCTTTTACGCAAGAAGACCTCGCGAAAATCGAGAAAAAGATGCACGAGCTTGCCGCACAGGACTTACCGAACGAGCGCAAGCTGATTCCCAAACGGGAAGCTCTCGACCTCTACAGAAAGTCCAATCAGGTTTTCAAGTGCGAGTTGGTGGAAGAGAAAGCCGCCGAGCCCATGGTTTCCTTTTACGCCACCGGGAAATTCATAGACTTTTGCCGTGGCCCACACATTCCTTCGACCAAACGCATTCAAGCTTTCAAACTAATGAACGTCGCGGGGGCTTACTGGAAGGGTCAAGAAGGGAATCCACAGCTCCAGCGCATTTATGCCGTAGCATTTTTTACGCAAAAAGAGCTAGACGAATACTTGCATCGCCTGGAAGAAGCCAAGCGGCGCGATCATCGCAGGCTCGGAGCCGAGCTGGACCTCTTCAGTATCGAGGAGGAAGCCGGCCCGGGCCTTGTTTTCTGGCACCCCAAGGGCGGCCTGATTCGCAAAATTGTCGAGGATTGGCTGCGCGAGGAACTTTTGAGGCGGGGCTATGATCTCGTCTTCACGCCGCACGTCATGCGGCTCGATCTGTGGAAAACCAGCGGCCACACCGGCTTTTATAAGGACAGCATGTTCGGCCCGGTGGAAGTGGAAAAGGCGGATTACCAGCTCAAGCCCATGAATTGCCCGGGCCACATTTTGATTTACAAGTCCAAGCTGCACAGCTACCGCGAGCTGCCGGTTCGGCTTGCTGAACTAGGCACAGTTTATCGTTATGAACGCAGCGGCGTGCTGCACGGCTTGCTGCGCGTGCGCGGTTTTACGCAGGACGACGCGCACATTTTCTGCATGCCCTCGCAAATCGAAAGCGAAGTCGAGGCCTGCGTCGATTTCGCGTTCGCGGTGATGAAGAATTTTGGTTTCGACAAATTCGAAGTCGAGCTTTCCGACTGGGACGCTGCGCACCCGGAAAACTATGCGGGCAAGCCGGAAGATTGGCATCGCGCCACCGCCGCGCTCGCCGCGACCATGAAGCGCATGAATATCCCGTACAAAACCATTGCCGGGGAGGCCGCGTTCTACGGCCCGAAGATCGACGTCAAGCTGATTGACGCCATCGGCCGACCGTGGCAGCTCACCACGGTGCAGTTTGACTTCAATTTGCCCGCGCGCTTTGGTCTGCAATACGTTGCGGAAGACGGCGCCAAACATCAGCCGTTGATGGTGCACCGCGCCTTGCTGGGCTCCGTCGAGCGCTTCTTCGGCATCCTCATCGAGCACTATGCGGGAGCGTTTCCGCTCTGGCTCGCGCCAGTGCAGGTCGAAATTTGCCCCGTCAGCGAAAAAGTGGCGGATTATGCGAAGCACGTTATGGAGATGCTCAAGGGCCATGGCCTTCGCGTACATCTGGACGAGCGCAACGAAAAGTTGCCCGCCAAAATCCGCGATGCCCAGCTCCAGAAAATTCCCTACATGCTGGTGGTCGGCGCGAAAGAAGCGGAAGCCGGCACTGTTTCGGTCCGCCATCGCTCGAAAGGCGACCTCGGCCCCAAGCCGCTCGCTGATGTTGTCGCAACCCTGCAGCGCGAAGTCGAGACTCGGGCCATAAGCTGAATTGTTACCAGACTTCACTGCCTTCCAGCCATGCAAAATCCGCAAACCATCTTGAACGAAGAAGCCTTCGCGCAAGGAGTGCGCTTACTTACAGCACGCGACGCGCATTTGGCGGAAGTGGTGAAGACCTACGGCCGGCCGCCGCTGTGGGTGCGTGAGCCGGGGTTTCCCACGCTGGTTTACATCATACTTGAGCAGCAGGTGTCCTTAGCCTCCGCGAAAGCTGCTTTTGACCGCCTCGAGGCCGCCATTAGTCCCGTCACACCAAAACGCTTTCTGACACTCAGGGACGCCGAACTGCTTCGCATCGGCTTCAGCAGGCAGAAAACTCTTTACACTCGCTTGCTGGCGGAATCTCTTGTTCGCCGCCACTTCGATCTGGGCTACCTGCATGACCTTCCGGACGACTCCGCGCACAAAATGCTCATCGCTTTCAAGGGCATCGGTCGCTGGACCGCCGACATTTATCTACTAAGCGCGCTGCGCCGCCCGGATATCTGGCCTACGGGCGATCTTGCTCTTGCCACGGCAGTTCAGGAAGTGAAGCGACTCCGCAAGCGGCCGTCGCCAGAAAAGCTCGAAGCTCTCAGTGCGCCCTGGCGGCCCTGGCGCGCTGTCGCTGCGCGTCTGTTCTGGCACGCCTATCTCTGCAAACGCGGACTGAAGTCTTCCACCGTTTCCCTCTAGCCAAAATCTGACATAATCCCCATGGCTTATTACGGTTCTTCAGGGTGCCCATGGATCCTCAGAGACTCTCGGACTATCGGTCCAGCTATGACGAAATTGCCGAGGAATACGCCGCCCGCATCGCGGGTGAACTGGCGAATAAACCGCTCGATCGCATGCTGCTTGATGACTTCGCCACGCGCGTCAATGGAACCGGCCGTGTTTGCGACCTGGGCTGTGGTCCCGGCCACGTGGCACGCTACCTGCATGATCGCGGCGTCGACATCTTCGGGATCGATCTTTCTCCTGGGATGCTCGAGCAAGCGCGCAAATTGAATCCGGGCATTGAATTTCAGCAGGGCAACATGCTGGCGCTCGATGTGGAAGACGGCGCCTGGGCTGGAATTGTGGCTTTTTACTCCATCGTGCACATTCCGAAAACCGACATTCTGCAAGCCTTTCGCGAGATGAGCCGGGTCCTTCAGCCTGCCGGCCAGCTTTTTCTGGCGTTTCACATTGGCCTGGAAGTGCTGCACGAAGAAAATTGTTGGGGCCACCAGGTCTCGCTGGATTTGGTTCTCTTCAGCAGGAAAGAAGTAGAGCGCTACCTCAGTCTCGCCGGCTTTGCCGTTGAAGATTCTCTCGAGCGGGAGCCTTATGCGCCGGAGGTTGAGTACCAGAGCCGCAGAGCTTATATTCGCGCGCGCAAGCCCGGATCGGTGTAGCGGGGCATAAATCGAAGGAGGCTATGGCGGTCCACAATTTCAGCCTGGAAGTGTAGTCTTCGAATGGAGAGGCAAGTTCAAAAGGTGCAAACGGAAATGGAAAGCATCTCACGCCGGGCTTTTCTAGCGTTTACAGCGGGCACCGCGATGGCGCCTCGTGCTTTAAGAGCTTGGCCAAAGATTGCCGAGGTTCCTGCATTGCTCGATCACCTTCTTCTCGGCTGCAGCGATCTCGAACGCGGCATCGCGTTCGTTGAAGAGCACAGCGGCGTTCGCGCCGCGTTTGGGGGCGTCCACCCCGGTCGAGGCACGCAAAACGCTTTGCTCTCTCTCGGGACGCGCCGCTATCTCGAGATTATCGCGCCCGATCCCAAACAAGCGGGTGTGGAACAATACTCCGTCATTACCACGCTCAAGGAGCCGCGCCTCATCGGTTGGGCCGCGCATCGCGACGACCTGGAACAATTTGCCGCTCAGCTTCGCCAAGCGGGGATTGAATTCGAAGGCCCGCAGCCCGGTTCGCGCCAGCGTCCCGATGGCCAAGTTCTTCGTTGGAAGGCTCTTCGTCTCAAGGACGATCACGGCGGCCTGCTTCCGTTCTTCATTGAATGGAGCAAGGGTTCCGTTCATCCATCGGTGGATGCACCCAAGGGCTGCACACTGACGCGTTTCGAGGCCACCACTCCCCAGGGGGAGGATTTGTTGGTCGCCGCTTGCCGCATCCATATCGATCTATACGTCTCAACGGCCAACGAACCCTCCCTCCGCGCCACCATCGTCGGCCCGAAAGGCGATTTCGCCCTGACTAGTTAACCTCCGAGCGCCTTTCCGCCACTTTCCGCCCTATTGCAGTGCAACATATCGGCCATGCTATACTTTGGAACCTGTCCCCGTCGGCTTTTTGCCTCGTGGACCGGCGCTTTTGGATTCGGGGCCAGCTCCCGGTTTAAGGGAAAGCAGGTGCCTAACGCTCTTGAGGGGGATTTATCGCTGATCGCAACTTCCGGCCAGGTGACCGCACGCGCGTCAACGAGCGCATCCGGGCGCGCGAAATCCGGGTAATTGACGAAGACGGCGCGCAGCTCGGTGTCATGCAGCCTTTCGAGGCCATGAAATTGGCGCGGGAACGGGGACTCGATTTGGTGGAAATTTCGCCCACCGCCGACCCGCCGGTTTGTAAAATCACCGACTACGGCAAATATCAGTACCAGCAGAACAAGAAGGCCCACGAACAGCGCAAAAGCAGCCGCGGTTCGCAATTGAAAGAAGTGAAGTTTCGGCCCAACACCGCGGAACACGATTATCAGGTTCGCAAGAATCAGATCATCCGTTTCTTAGGCGACGGCCACAAAGTGCGCGCCATGATTTTTCATCGTGGCCGCGAAATGGCGCACCAGGAAGTGGGCCGCGCCAAGATGGACCGGTTGCTGACGGAAATCGGCGATCAGGGGCAGATTGAGGCTATGCCGCGCATGGAAGGTAATGTTCTGGTTGCGCTTCTGGCGCCCAAGAAAGGCGCAACGACTTCCCGACCGGCGGGGCAAGCAGCTTCCGGCGCGCAGCAATCGCAGTGACCCGCACGTATTTGGCTTCGTGCCTGTTTGTCATTCTGAACGGCGCGAAGCGGAGTGAAGAATCTCTCTTCCGCCGTTTTCTGAAGGAATGGAGGAAAGGTTTCGAAATGCCAAGGAATGCATCAAAACCGAAGATGAAGTTGAAGACGCATCGCGGCGCGCGCAAACGCTTCAAGGTGACTGCTACGGGCAAAATTTTGCGCGGCCATACCGCAAAGCGTCACTTTACCGGCTTGAAAGCGTCGGGGCGCATGCGCAAGCTGAAGAAGCTGACGACGGTGAGTCATGCCGACGCCGCTAGCATCAGGCAGATGCTGCCTTACGGCTGAAATTGCCGCGGGCTTCTGTTCCGAATTTCGCAGTTCGAATTTCGTGCCAGGCAGCGCTTCACGGGTGCCTGCCGGCCGAACCGTCCCGCCTGGTCGGGACACTTCTAGGGGCCAGGCTTTGCCCTGAGTTATAGGGTAGCCTCGGCCTCGTCCGCGCTTCGCGGACGACTTCGCTAACGCGATCGTGATGCGATCGCGCGGCGATGCCCGCGCGCATCACGCCGGAAACAAACCCGTTGTGCGACGCGTTTCTGGGCGTCCCGACAGCGTGTTTTGTTTCCCCGAAACATGTAGCTCAGGCCTTTAGGCCTGAGGATTTCTCTACCTGGGTGTTGCCACGCAGCGGAACAAAATCCTCACCCCTACAGGGATGAGCTACAAAAAAGGAGCAAACTCATGGCACGCGTAAAACGCGGCACCAAGCGCCGGGCTCGGCGCAAGAAGTATCTCAAGAGGACGAAAGGCTTTTTCCTAACCAAGAGCAAGCTCTATCAGTCCGCACAGGAAGCGGCCAATCGCGCCGATCGTTATGCTTACCGCGACCGACGCAACAAGAAGCGGCAATATCGCCGCCTGTGGATTCAACGCATCGGCGCCGCCGCTCGTCTCAACGGCTTAAGCTACGGCCAGTTGATCCATGGCCTGAAAGCCGCCGGTGTGGCGCTCGACCGCAAGATTCTCGCGGACATTGCCGTCAAGGACGCCGCCGGCTTCGCGCAGCTCGTGGAAAAAGCCAAAGCCGCGGCGGGTGCTGCCGCGAAAAAATCTTAGCCCCGTAGCGCCGGTGTAGCGCAGGGCGGATTTACACCGAGAGAGCCGCACTCGCTTTGCTACCAGGGCCCTCCGTGGACGCGTGATATTTTCTTTGTGCAGGGGGGCGGGGCTTGCCCCGCCTGAACATTGTGGATAGCCATGATTCTTTATCGAGGATTTTCGCATTTAGGCAAGGAACGGTCAGATTAGCCTTCTTTTTACGACTTGGACTTGAGAAATGAAGAATCCCCCAAACTTCGGCCTTTCGCTAGCCGATCAGGGTATCGAAACGCCGCAACAAGTCGCTTCGCTGTTCACAACGGTCCGGCAGATGTTTGATGACGCGGCATTGCAGGTGAGCGATGAAAGTGCACTGGCGGATTGGCGGAACGCGTGGTTAGGACGCAGAACTGGCGTGCTAACTATGATCGGGGACAACTGGCTTAAGAAGGCTCCTGCTTCGCTGAGAGGCGATGTTGGGAAACAGTTTAATCAATTGAAATTGTATGTCGAAACGAAGTTTGAGGAACATCGGCAACGAATCGAACCGGGCGCGGAAGAAGCGGTTCTCACTCGCGAGCGCGTGGACCTCTCTCTTCCCGGTGTCATCCATCCCATCGGCTCCCACCACCTGATCAGCCAGGTGTTTCAGGAAATTGAAGACATTTTCTTCTCCATTGGCTTCTCTGTCGTGGACGGCCCGGAAATCGAAACGCCTTATTACAATTTTGAAGCGCTGAATATCCCTGAGTTTCACCCCGTGCGCGACGACATGGACACGTTCTACATCGATCTGCCAAAGGGTGCGGCTAGGCCGCTTCTTCTGCGCACGCACACTTCCCCGATGCAGATTCGCACCATGGAGAAGCAAAAGCCGCCCGTCCGCGTCATCGTTCCTGGCAAGGTCTACCGCCGGGACAATCCCGACGCCACGCACTCCTTCATGTTCCATCAAGTCGAAGGGCTCGCCGTGGACACCGACATCACTTTTTGCGATTTCACCGGCACCATCGAATATTTTGTGAAGCAGTTTTTCGGTCCCAGTGTGAAAACGCGTTTTCGGCCGAGCTATTTCCCATTCACCGAACCGTCCGTGGAATTCGACGTTTCCTGCATTTTCTGCGGCGGCAGCGGCAACGCCGCGGGCGGCGGAACCTGCTCGAAGTGCAAGGGCGCGGGCTGGATCGAGCTTTTCGGGGCGGGAATGGTCGATCCCGCCGTCTACGGCTTCGTCAATTACGACGCGAAAAAAGTCAGCGGTTTCGCCTTCGGCATGGGCATCGACCGGTTAGCCATGCTGCGCTACGGCATCGACGACATCCAGGTGTTTTTTCAAAACGATGTACGCTTCCTGCGCCAATTTCCATGACTTTCACCAATGCCCAGCAGCGTTTCTCGAATCGCGTAGCCGATTACGTTCGTTATCGACCGAGCTATCCGAGCGAAGTGCTCACGGTATTGCGCACGGAATGCGACCTGAGTCCCGGCCACGTCATTGCGGATATTGGCTCCGGCACGGGTTTGCTGAGTGAGCTCTTTCTAAAAAACGGCAATCGCGTCTACGGTGTCGAGCCGAACAAAGACATGCGTGCCGCCGGGGAAGAATACCTTGCCGCGTACGACGGCTTCTGCAGTGTCGATGGCGCTGCTGAGAACACTTTATTGAGCGACCGGAGTGTGGATTTTGTCGCGGCCGGACAAGCGTTTCATTGGTTTGAACCGGGAAAAACGCGTGCGGAGTTCCGCCGGATTCTGCGGTCGCAAGGCTGGGTCGTTGCCATCTGGAACTTCCGGGATCGCGAGACTCCCTTTGGCATGGCCTATGAAGACATTCTCGTGAAATACGGAACGGATTACCAGCGTGTGCGCGGGTCCTATCCCGCCGGTCATGACCTGTCAGGCTTTTTTGCCGGTGGCAAACTGTTTGAGCGGACGTTGCCTGGCACACGTGTGTTGAGCTGGGACGAACTCGCCGGGCTCCTGCAGAGCGCCTCTTACACGCCACAGAAGAGCGATGCCAATTTCGCTGCTATGATGGGTGCGCTTCGCGAACTCTTTCTCAAGCATCAGGAAAACGGCCGCGTGACTTGGAATTACACAACGCACATTTATTTTGGACAACTTCCAGGGAGCGCAAACTAGCCGATGAAGGTCGTTTACAACTGGCTGAAGGACTTTGTCGACGTGACGGCGGCGCCGCAGGAACTCGCCTCGCGCCTCGCGCTCTCTGGCACGAATATCGGCAGCGTCGAAAACGGTCCGCACGGCGTCGTGATGGACGCGGAAGTCGGCTCCAACCGCCCCGACTGCCTCGGGCACTACGGCATCGCGCGGGAAGTCGGCGCCATCCACAAGCTCGTGCTGAAGCCCGTTTCACCAAAGCCCGCAGAAAGCAAAAACAAGGTCAGCGACGCCGTCAAAGTCGAAATCCAGGCGCCGGAGCTTTGCGGCCGCTTCACTGCGCGTGTGATCCGCAACGTCAAGATTCAGCCTTCGCCCAAGTGGCTGAAGGACCGCCTCGAAGCCTCCGGCGTGGCCAGCATCAGCAACGTCGTGGATATTTCGAATTACGTAATGCTTGAACTGGGTCATGCGCTGCATACGTTTGATTACGACAAAGTGCGCGACCACAAAATCGTGGTCCGCGCCGCCAAGCTCAAGGAAAAAATGCGCACTCTGGATGGCGTGGAGCGCGAGTTTGATCCCGGCATCTGCATGATTTCCGATGGCGACGCCTCGCGCGCCATCGGCATCGGCGGCATTATGGGTGGCGCGGAAACGGAAATTTCCTTCTCGACCAAGAATGTCCTGATCGAGTGCGCCTGGTTCGATCCGGTGGCCATTCGCCGCGCCACCCGCTTTCTGAAGTTGCATACGGAAGCCTCGACGCGCTTTGGGCGCGGCGCCGATCCGGAAATGGCTGAGTTGGCTTCACGCCGCTGCGCGGAACTGATTCTGCAACTGGCTGGTGGCGAGTTGCTTGCCGGAGTCGTCGATGTTTATCCCGGCAAGCGCGCGCCGAAGAAAATTCAGGTCACTCGCAAGGAACTCCTGCGCGTCATGGGCGCGGACGTTCCTGATAAGCAAATCGAAGCTAGCCTCAGTGCCCTCGGGTTCGCCCCTGTGCGCGTTGACCACAATCGCGGCGCGGAAGGCTCGCTCCTTGCCGCGTGGGAATGTGCACAGCCTCCGTGGCGCGCTGAAGTCGAACGCGAAATTGATTTGATCGAGGAAATCGCGCGCATTTATGGGCTCGACAAATTTCCCCCGCGCTTGCCCGCCGCCCGGCAGGGAGCGGCGCGCTTGCCGCATCACGAAGCGGAAACGCGTTTGCGTGAACGCCTTATCGGTTTGGGCTACTGCGAAATCGTCACGATTCCGCACGTCGCGGAGGACCGGGATGCGTTGTTTCGCCCTGCGAATGTCTCGCCCGCGCGGCTTGCGAATCCGCTCTCGGAAGAAGCCAGCGTGCTCAAGTCCACCGGAATCGTCACCATGGCCGCGGCCTTGGAATGGAACCTCAACCACGGCCAGCGCAACGCGCGGCTGTTCGAAATCGGCCGCCACTATCGCCTGCAAGGGGACAAATCGGTCGAAACACCCGTGCTTACCATCGGAGGCACCGGCGAAGCTCGCGAGAAAGGTCTTTACGACTCCCCACGCGAGTTTTCCTTTGCTGACCTGAAAGGTACCTTGGACGCGCTGGGCGAACTCGCTGCTGGCCGGGATGCTCGCGGACTTGAATGGTCGAACGGCGGTCCCGAATGGCTGCACGCCGCCAGGCGTGGGAAAGTCCAGCTAGGCAAAGGCGAGCTTGGTGTGGCCGGCCAACTCGCGCGCCGCGTCGCCGATCGCTTGAAGTTGCGCCAGGACGTTTTTCTTGCCGAACTGGAGCTCGACCCACTTTGTGCCGCGATGCAAGCCACAAAAGCTGCATGGCGCTATCAACGGCTTCCGCGTTTTCCGGCCGTGGAGCGCGATTTTTCCTTGTTGCTGGCGGAGGGAATCACTTTCGGTGAAATTAAGGAGTCCATCAGCTCGCTCAATATCCCGGAAGTTGTATCGATCAAAGCTGTTGACTTGTTCCGGGGGAAAAATGTCCCCGCCGGCAACTATTCGTTGCTCGTTCGAGTGACCTTTCAAAGCCGCGAAGTCACGCTGACCGACGCGCAAATCAATCATTTCGCCGGAAAAATCATTTCCGTTCTCGAACATCGTCACAACGCCCAACGGCGGGCAAGCTAAAGAATAAATTCCGCGGAGCTTCGCTCCGCGCTACAATCCTCGCACATGAGCGCTCCCGTAAAAGTACAAATCTTCGGTCAGGTCTACTCCATCCGTGGTGAATTAGAAGAAAAATACGTACAGAAGCTTGCCAAATTCGTCGACGAAAAAATGCACGCCATCGCCGAAGCCACCGGAATTGTAGACACTCAGAAACTTGCCGTGCTCGCGGCGCTGGCCATCGCGGACGAACTTCACAGCCTGAAGACGGAAGTTACCGAAGAAGAAGAGTTGCTGCGCGAGCAGGCCGAACGCTGCCTCACCCTCGTCGAGCGCGCCCTCAAGCAAACCGCCTAAAATCATCTTCGTTTGGACCATCCGTCCCGCACGCGCGTCCGTCCAAGTATAATGTGCGTGCGATCTGGAGGAGATTCGCTCATGCGCTACCGCCGCTTTGGCCGCACCGGATGGAACGTCAGCGAAATCGGCTATGGCATGTGGGGCATGGCTGGCTGGACCGGTTCTGACGACCAGGAGTCGCTCGATTCGCTACAGCGCGCCATTGATCTCGGCTGCAATTTTTTCGACACTGCCTGGGCCTACGGTGACGGGCACAGCGAGGAGCTGCTGGGGAAAATTCTTCGCAAGAACAAGAATAACGCCTCAGCCGGCGGGCCTGATAAGAAGCTGTACGTCGCCACTAAGGTTCCACCGAAAAACCGCCGCTGGCCTGCCCGCCCCGAGTTTTCTCTCGACGACAGCTACCCGCCCGACTACATTTTCAAATATGTCGACAAGAGCCTAAAAAATGTCGGCGTCGATGCGCTCGACCTCATTCAGCTTCACACTTGGGAAGACCTTTGGCTTGATGACGAGCGGATTCCGTCCGCCATCGAAAAACTGCGCAGCAGCGGAAAAGTGCGCGCCATTGGCCTCAGCCTCAACCGCTGGGAGCCCGCGAATGGCATCCGCGCGGTCCGTACCGGCCGCATCGATGCCGTCCAGGTCATCTACAACATCTTCGACCAAAACCCCGAAGACGAGCTTTTTCCCGCGTGCCGCGAAAAAGACGTCGGCATCATCGCCCGCGTTCCTTTTGACGAAGGCTCTCTCACGGGAACGCTCACGCTCAACAGCAAGTGGCCCTGGAGAGATTGGCGCAACAGCTATTTTGTTCCCGAAAATCTCAAGGCCAGCGTCGCGCGCGCCGACGCTCTCAAACCGCTTCTGCCGGACGGCATGACGATGCCTGAAATGGCTCTGCGCTTCATCCTGAACAATCCCGACGTACACACCACCATTCCCGGCATGCGCAAACGCAAACATGTCGAATCCAATCTCGCCGCCAGTAACCAAGGCCCACTTCCTGCAGACCTTCACGCTAAGCTCCGTACCCACCGCTGGGTCCGCACACCGACCAAATGGAGCCAATGACCCAATGACCAGGAACAGAAAAACGAGGCAGAAACGGTTGTGGTTGATGGTTTTGGCCTGCGCCGCGGCAACGATCTTCGCGGTACAGGCGAAAGCGAATGCCGCCGACGAGATCAAGCGGCTCCGAGCACTGATGGATTGTAGACCCGGGACGGTTGTGGCGGATGTCGGTGCAGGAGACGGCCGATATTCGTTTGCAGCAGCGGAAAAGGTGGGCGCCGGTGGAAAAGTATACGCGACCGAGATCGACGCGAAGAAACTTGAAGAGCTGCGGGCCGAGGTGGCCAAGCGTAAGCTGCACAATGTGGTCGTGGTCGAAAGCAAAGAAGCAGACACGGATTTACCGACGGCTTGCTGTGACGCGATTTTCCTGCGGCGCGTTTACCATCACTTGACCAAGCCGGCGGAATTCGATGCGAATATCGTGCGGTCGCTGAAGCCGGGAGGGCGTCTGGCGATTATTGATTTTCCGCCACGTTCCGGGTTGGAACCAGTAGAAGGGGTTCCCGCCAACCGAGGCGGGCACGGCATCCCGCAAAAAATTGTGATCGAAGAGCTGACTGCGGCCGGCCTAGAAATGGAAAAAGTGGTGAACGACTGGCCCGACGACGATTACTGTGTGCTGTTTCTCAAGAAGTGAGCGGCAGTTCTCACACGCCGCGCGGCTCCCGCAACGCCACTCAAATGCTGAACAACGCCTGGCGTTAGCGAGGAGCGCCCGCTTTCCGGATGTAGATGCTCCCATTGAAATTGGTGAACTGCAATTCGGGGCCGCCGCCGTTGATGGTTCCGTGGACCGCCTTGTCGATCTTGACGAGGTACTTCCCTCCGTGGGCGCGGCCATCCTCGACAGTTTGCTGCACCGGGGCAGCCTGCATCTGCACATCGAAATCGGTAAAGATCTCACCGCGATCAGACTTGAGACTGAGGTTGGCCTTCAGATCAGCGGGAAAGGTCACATCAATGTCGCCGTTCAAGGAACTGAAGGCCATCGGCTTCTGATTGACATGCGTGAAGGTGGCCAAGAGACGGCCGTTCAGCGCATGCGCGATGGCGCTGCCGGAGACGTTGTTTAAGGTGACGGAACCGTTCACATCGTTGACGTCCAATTCGCCGTCAACCCCGGTCACGACGATGTTGCCGTCGTTCACCGCGCTCAGTTTGAGAGAAGTGTGAACGGGAACAGAAATGGTCAAATCAATCGGGCGCATGTAGGAGTCGGAATTGATACGCACCTCGTTGTTTTCCTCTTCCACGGAAAGCCCCGTAGAGGAAACGACGATGCGCTTCATGTTGGAATCGGAGCGCGCGGATTCGCGGTCATGATTGCGCGCATGTGCTTCCACGATAATTTCTTTGCCGTCGTACGCCTTGACGGTGATACCGCCATTGATCAGGCTGGCTTTCACCAAAGCGGGCTGCGAGGGATCGCTGAGAGGAACCGAAGCGCGGTCCTCGCCCGGAGTCTGCGTTTGTCCGCGGACGGGCGCAGCGCCGAGTGCAACACACAAAAGAGAAACTGCCACAACGTGGGATGGGAAACGCTGACTTGGGTTATTCATGGTTTTCGAGAATGCGAATATCTCCATTTAGATTTTCAACTTTGATCTCCGGCCCGCCGGAACCGATACGCACCCCGGTGTACCGATCCGCGCGAAAAACGACCTTGGCGCCGTGATGCTCTTCCTGCATGGCGCGCACTGGCAAAGCGGAAACGGGAAAATCGCTGTAGATGCCGCCGTTGAAGGTCTTGAACCGAAAATCCGCGGCCAAGCCTTCGACGAAACGCAGTTCCACGGCGCCGTTAATCGTCTTGAAGTCGGAAGCTTCGCGAGGATTCTGCCGAAACGAAACTTTCACCGGGCCGTTGACGGTGCGCGCCGTGCCAGAGCCGGAGATGTTGTCCATTTCGACGTCGCCATTGACGTTGCGCACAAGGAAATTTCCGTTGATGTCGCGGACCAAAACGCGGCCCTGGTTCACCGTCTTCAGCTTGATGTCCATGTCGCGGGGCACGCGCAGCTGAAAGTCCATCTTGACGATGTAGCCTTCGAATTCGCGATGGCCGCACCCGTCGTCGCAATGGCAGCGGAAAGGGCCGTTGACATAGAACTTCAGAAGGTCTGGCTGGTCGGTAATGTCGAGTGTGACTTGTTTGCGTGCCTGCTCGAGTTTGTCTTTGGATTCCGCGCGGATGGATTTGCTGAGAGTAAGCTGCGCCTGGTCGGAATTTGCGCCCACGACTTCAATAGAGCCCCAGACGTTATCGATCTCGAGCGACCGATGCTGGACACCCGCCATTGAAAAGGACTTTTGAATGGTCTCTTGCTCCTGCACCGGCAGATCGCGATCGGATTCGTCGAAAGTCACGGGGAAAACCGAGAGAAGATGCAGATCCAAAGGAAGAGGTCTTGCGTTTATTACCGGTCCCGGCATCGGCACCGGCTGCGGAGTCGGCGCCGGGCTTGCGTACTGAGCAGTCAAAGAAACGGGAAACAGACCACCGAGGATCAACATAAGGAAAGCGTGCGCAGTTGGCATGATCTACTCCTTCAGTTGAGCTTGCCGATAGCCCAGTCGGCGCGCTGCCGCACGGTAGGATTGAGATCCGGAGACTGGCGAAGTTTTTCGAGGTGCGGCTTGGCTTCGCGGTCGTGCCATTCCACCAGCTGATCGATCAGCGCCACTTGGACAAGGGGCGATTGTTGCTCTTGCAACGCGTTCACCACGCTGCTGCGTACTTGCGGCTGCGCGGAGTGGCGGCTGAGAGCGTCGAGCGCGGCCAAACGAACGTCGACGCTTGGGTCGTAGCGCAAGGTGTGGAGAAGCGCCGAAAGCACCTGGGGATCAAGATGCTGGTCGCGGGTGCTCCAGGTCACGCCCTCCAGGCGCGCGCTGGCCGATTGCTGCTGCAACATGGAAAGCACGACCAATTGCTTCATATTGGTGAGTTCGGATTGAATCGCAGCCATGTCCGGGGAAGGGGGCTTAGGGCCGGCCAGGCGAAGTCCAGTGAATATACCAATGGCCAGCAACGCGGCGCTCCAAGCGGCAGCACCGAGTGGGGAACGAAGCCAGTGGAACACGCTCGCTGTGGAGGCTCGTTTCTTCCATTCCGGGTTGCCGGCCGGCTGATTCGAGCGGCCCGCTTGATAAGCCTGCAGCATCGCTTCAAAACGCACGCGGGATGCGGTGCTTGGCTGCTCGACGGGGAGAAGCGAGAGCTTCTTCCAGAGTGCGACTTCTTCCGAGCAATCCGCACACTGTTCGAGGTGCGCTTCGACGTCGCGAAGCTGATCGGGGGCCAGACTTCCTTCTAGGTAGTCCGGCAAGAGTTCGGCGATTTGTTCACACTTCACGGCAACCTCCTCGAGGAGGAATATTTCCCGGAGCTGCAGAATTGGCTCGCTTTAGCGCGGTGCCTTGGGTGAGCTGATGAAAGGATTTGCGCAGCTCCTGCAAAGCGCGATGAATGCGCGTTCTAACGGTGTTGAGTTGGCAGCCGAGAAGTTCCGCAATTTCCTCGTACTTCAGTTCTTGAAAGCGGCAGAGAAGAAGGATTTCCCGCTTGTCTTCTGGCAACAGCGCGAGAGCGCGTTGCAAAAGTTCCACTTCCTGTTGTTCCTGGGCGGAGTCGGCGGGAATGACAGGAGGGAGCATTTCTGGCTCGAAGACGCGCTCGCGAGGAAACTTCCGAAAATGATCGATGCGGGCGTTGCGGGCAATTTGGTAAATCCAAGCGCGGAAGGGCGTCCCGGGGCGGTAACTCTGGCGGTATTTCAGGATGCGCAGAAAAACCTCTTGGACCAGGTCTTCGCTGAGGGTCCGGTCGCCGGTGAGCTTCGAATAAAAATTGAAGAGCGGCGTTTGGTAGCGATCGAACAACACGCCTAGCATTTCGCCCGCGCCATCGCGCACTTGCAGCATCACATCCTCATCGGGAGCAAAAGTCATCGCCGAATTATGGCCCTAAACGGCTGTGCTTGCCCTTACAAAGAGTGAATACCGGGGTTCGGGGAAAAGGTTCCATGGCAATGGAGCCATCGCGCTTAATGGTGTGGATTAGGAAGTCATCAATTGCTTCTTCCGATCGCCGGTACTGAGGGAGTCTTGTCGCAAAAGGTGCTGCCGCTGCCGGAACTGCCACGGCTACGCTCGCTCACGAAAGAAAGCGGACTCAAGATTCCGTGGAAGAAAGAGCGAGACGAGCCTGGCTCCTCATTGCGCTTACTTGGACCAGGGCGGGACGACACCGGTCATGCGCGCGTAGGCTACGAGCTGGCCCATGTGCTCGTTGGCGTGGATAATGATTCGCAAATACATGCCGTCAACCGTGGCGACGCTATCCATGGTGTGGACTTTACGTTGAAAGTCCTTCGGCGTGACCGCCAAGTGCGCTTGCTTGACCGCTTCAAGGGAGCGCTTCAACCAGCTGATCACCTCGGCCTTCGAGGTGACGGACTTCTCCATTCCTTCTTTCAAGTCCGCGGGCATTTTGGGGCCGGTGACACTCAGCAGATAGAAATTCGCCATGACAATATGCATGTAGACTTCACTGGTGGAGCGCACGCCCGGCGCGGGACGCCAGGCAAACTTTTCTTCCGGCGTGGCTTCAGCGAGGGCGATCAGTTGGCTCGAAACGTGGCGCCACTCTCCGTCGTAGCCCTGCCAGAGCCCTTCCGGGGCAGACTGCGCCAACATCGGGAGCGCGACAAATCCCAGTAAAAGAAGCAAGAAAAACGCGATTTTCATGGCCATACCTCCCCCAAGGACCTTTTTGAGGTGAGACCCAGAAAGTAGCTATTTATTCCTTCTCCGGAAGTCGGGACCTCTCTTGCTATGTGCCCAAGAGGTTTGGCTGCAGCCGCGAATAACCTTGCTCGTTTGTCCACAAGGTGTGCGTAATGGCCGCAAGGTCGTCGACCAGAGGAACAGCGTTGCCATCCTTCGTCAAATCAATGGTCCGCAAATAAAACTTGCAGGTGTCGCAGGCCTCGACGCGCACATGCGGGGAATCCTCGGCAACGTACACCGCCAGCTTGTCTTCCGCTTCTTCACCGCAGGTTGGACACACAATTCGGCGAAACTCCCATTCCTGCAAGCAGAACGAACACAGCAGGAAACGTTTTCCGCCGTCACCTTCGGGGCGCAGAACTCCGAGTAACGGCGGGGAGCCGCAAAGCGGGCAGAGCCGCGGTGTTGTCACTTGCGGGGCGCGCGCTATCAGAGAAGCGCGAAACTCCGCGCAGGGTTGCAGAAACGCGCGAGGAAGAAATTGCGCAAAGGCGTTGACGGGCTGGTCGGATCTTCCGGCGTGCTGCCAATAGCCTTCCAGGCTCGCGATCCAAGACCCCGACGGGAGCCCTCCCATTTGTCCCGCCGACTCAGCAAGGGCGGGAGGAGCGTGGGCTTCGATGACGGAAAGATAGCCGCGAAAATGAGGAAGAAGTAAGGTGAAGTCGAGTTCGCTGCGCAGTTTCCCGGGAGGAACCGCCGCGTTCTCTTTCCCTTGTGCTGCAGCAAGACTCGCGTGCAGCAGTTTTTGAAAGGAAGCGACGTGCTTATAGAACTTGAGAAATTCAGCGGCTGCAGGATGTCGTGAACTCAGGTTCTCGGCGCGCCGAATGCGCGCGTCGTATTCCTCCCCACCGGTTTGTGACGGCATCACTTGCGCGGCGAGGCAGCCTCGCCTGCGATTTCCTTATACCAGGCCGGGTGATAGCGCTTGGCAAACGCGATGGAAACGTCACCGCGGATGACGGACCCAAACGCGCCGCGCTCGGCAAAAAGCCCCATATACAGATGAATCATGAAAAGCCCGATGGTGAACAGTGCGGCCGCAGCATGAACAAGCACGGAGATGCGCATCGCGACAAGGGAATGCCAAGCAAAATACTGCGGAGCCCACAGGAAGATGCCGCTCAGGAATAGCAAGAGGTTGGCCCAGAAAAATCCCCAAAACAGAAATTTCTGGCCGGCGTTGTAACGCCCGGCGGGGGGCATTTTGTCATCCTGATTGGTGCTGTAGTATTTCAAAGCTTTCCACCACCTGCGGTCGTCGTCGGTGTGCGTCATCTGGGGCGCCCACATTACGTACATATACCAGACGGACCCGAAAAAGATCAGGCCAGCCCAAGGATGGAGCGTTCTCGACACCTGCGTTCCGCCGAGCGCCACAGCAAGCCAAAATAACCACGGCGACCAGAACGCCAGTCCCGTCCCGAGCAAATAGAGGTAGGTCACTCCCGCGGCCCAGTGAGTAATTCGCTCGCGCAGCGTGTACCGGAGGACCTGCCCGTGAGGAAGGATTTGTTCTTGGCGGCTCACGTTCTTCCTCCTCTCGGTCCGGTTGCCAGATCCTCCTCTTCGCGCGCCTTGGGTCCGTACCGCAAATAGTGGACGAACAATCCGATCAATCCGCCGATCATTGCCACGTTGCCAAACCACTTCAGCGGACCCTTCCACAATTTCACGGACCACGGAACGTGCGGATTCTTGGGTAAGCCGCCATAAAGTTCGGGCTGCGTCGCGTCGTGCAGCACGTAAATTACCCCGGTGCCGCCGACACCCGGAGGATCGTACACACCGGCATTCGGGAAATTCGAATAATCGCGGAGCTGCTTTGCGCGACTCTCTGCTAGTTCCTTCATGTCGTCTTTTATGCCGAAGTGCAGGCAGCCGGTCGGGCAGGACTTGATGCATGCCGGTTCGAGCCCCTCACTCACGCGGTCGGTGCAGAGCGTGCACTTGAACACGCGATGTGTTTTCGGATTCATCTTCGGAATGTCGAACGGGCAGCCGGTGATGCAGTAGCCGCAGCCAATGCAATTGGCCTGCTGGAAATCCACGATGCCGTTGGTGTACTGGATGATGGCGCCATCGGCGGGACACGCGGCCAGGCAGCCGGGCTCCCCGCAGTGCATGCATTGGTTCTTGCGCATCAGCCACATCAGGGAGCCGTCATCGCGCTCGTGTTCGTTGAAGAGGATCAGGTTCCAGTAGTTCCAGCGCGTCTCGGGCATCGTCTGGTAAGTGTTGTCGAAAACGGTTTCGCCAAAAGGCAGGTCGTTCCACTCCATGCAGGCCACTTCACAGGCCTTGCAGCCGATGCAGGTAGTGGTGTCAATGAGCTTGCAGACGGTGTATTCGCGCTGGGTGTCTTGACCGGGCACGCTGCCGGCGTGTCCCGAAATTTTTTGAACGCGTAGCGTGGCTTGGCTCATGGCTCGGCTCCTACGCTTTCTCGAGTTTCACGAGGAAGCCTTTAAATTCCGGTGTCCACGCGTTCGGATCGATGACCGTCGGCGACAGTAGGTTTGCGGCAGTTTTCCACGTTTTACCCTCGTCTTCGGCAATGCCGCGATAGCCCCAGTGAATCGGGATGCCGATCTGAAAGGTTTCTTTGCCATCGATCATCATGCGTTTAATCCGTTTTGTGACCATGGCTTTCGCTTGATACACGCCGCGTGCGCTGGTGACTTTCAACACCTCGCCGCCACGGATGCCCATTTTGTCGGCGAGCTCCGCGGGTACTTCGACGAACGGCTCCGGCACGAGCTGCACGTTCATCGGATTGTTTTTCGTCCAATAGTGGTAATGCTCTGTCAGTCGATAGGTGGTGCAAACGATGTTGTAATCCTTGGCCGTGCCGTACTTGTCGGCATCGGTCTTGAATTTTTTCACGATGGGATTGCTGGATTGCTGCGGGTGCAGCGGGTTCTCGACCGGGCTTTCGATCGGCTCGTAATGCTCCGGGAAGGGACCGTCGGCCACAGCGCCAATCGGGACAAACAAGCGCCCGACTCCTTCCGGATTCATGATGAACGGGCCCATGTGGTCCTTGGGTTTCGAATCCGCCTTGAAATCGGGCACGTCGTTGCCGACCCATTTTTGCGTCGCTTCGTTCCACCAAACTTGCTTGCGCGAAAGATCCCAGGGTTTGCCTTGGAGGTCGCACGAAGCGCGGTTGTACATCACGCGGCGGTTGGCGGGCCAGGAGAAACCCCAGTTGGGATAGATGCCCAGCCCGGAAGGATCCTCCGTGCCGCGGCGGGCCATCATGTTTCCGGCCTCGGTGAAGGAGCCTGAGTACAGCCAGTTCCCGCAAGCCGTGGTGCCGTCATCTTTCAACCAGGCATAACCGGGGAGTTGCTGTCCCGCTTTGACCTGCTGCTTGGTGACGGGATCTTCCAAATCCGCCAGCGCCTTGCCGTTGATTTCCTTGGCCACTTCGGCAAGCGCGGGATTCTGCGGGTTCGTATAGCTCCACGTTGCGTGCAGAATCGCGTCGGGAAACTTACCGCCTTCCTTCTGGTACAACTCGCGAACCTTCAGGAAGATGCGCGCGAGGATTTCTTGATCCAGTTTTGCGTCTCCCGGCGGAGGCAAAGCCGCGTTCTTCCATTGCAGCCAACGCGCGGAGTTGACGAAGGTGCCGTCTTTTTCCGCGAAGCCCGCGCACGGCAGGCGATAAACCGTGGTCTGGATTTTTTTCATTTCGTCTTGCGTAATTCCCGGCGACTTCCAGAATTCGCTGGTTTCGTCGGGATAGATTTCTCCGACCACCAGCCAATCGGCTTTCTTCAGGGCCGCGATGTTTTTGTTGGAATCGGGACCGATAGCCACGCCGTTCATGCCGAACGCGAACAGCCCTTTAACGTTGCCGCGGTACATGTCGTCCCAGATGTAGGCCCAGGAATAATTGCGGTCGACCTTGGGCAGGTAGTGGAAGGCCCAGTCACTTTGCTTAGTGGCGGCATCGCCATACATTGCTTTCATAAAGCTGACCGCGAATTTCGGCGTGTTCGACCAGTAGTTCCACGAATCCCAAATGTGCGGCTTCGAGGACTTTGGCGTGATGCGCTCCAAATAGGTTTTGAAATCAGTGTCGGTGGGCACGGGAACCTTGAGATAGCCGGGGAGAATTTCAAAAATTCCGGCCATGTCGGTCGCGCCCTGAATGTTGGAGTGGCCGCGCAGCGCGTTCACGCCGCCGCCCGAGCGGCCTACGTTGCCAAGCAACAGCTGCAGCATCGCGGCCGTTCGGATAGTCTGCGTGCCGGCCGTGTGCTGCGTCCATCCCACGGCGTAAATAATCGTGGCGACCTTTTTCATGTCGCCGTCTTTACGCACGGAAGTGAACAGGTCCGCGATTTTCTCAAACTGAGCTTTGGGTATCCCTGTGATACGCTCAACCATTTCCGGCGTGTACCGCGAATATTGCTTCCGTAGCAGTTGGAACACGCAATTCGGGTGCTGCAGCGTCAGGTCGTAGGCCACGTTCTCGGGGAGATGCGGTGGCGCCGCTGGCTGGCCCCCTGCTTTGTTCTCTTTCCCTGGCGGATCGCCTGTCGCCCTTGCGGCTTTCCCGCTCAGGTCGCCGCCTTCTTGGTAATTCCAGGTGGTCTTATCGTACGTCTGTGTTGCCGCGTCGAAGCCCGAATAGAGCCCGTCCTCAGGCAGCTTGAATCCTTCTTTGACGACAAACGCGGCGTTGGTGTAGTTGAGCAGGTAGTCTTTTGCGACGCGATGGTTCTCGATGGCGTACTGAATCAAGCCGCCAAGGAACGCAATGTCCGAACCCGCGCGAATCTGGCAGAACAAATCGGCAACCGAAGCTGTGCGCGTAAAGCGCGGATCCACGACGATCAGTTTCGCGTTGCGGTTGCGCTTGGCTTCCACCACCCACTTGAAGCCGCAGGGATGATTCTCAGCAGGATTCCCGCCCATAATCAACATCATGTCGGTGTTCTTGATGTCGATCCACCCATTGGTCATTGCGCCCCGGCCGAACGTTGGTCCCAAACTTGAGACCGTGGGGCCGTGTCAAACCCTGGCCTGGTTTTCTAAGTGCACGACCCCCAAGGCGCGCATGGTTTTGACGATCAGATAGTTGAACTCATTGGTGTCCGTGCAGCCGCCGGAGAAGGCGATCGATTCCAGGCGGTTCACGGTGTGCCCGGTCGCGTCCTTCTCGATAAAGGTATCGTCACGCGTTTTCTTCACTTGTTGCGCGATTTCGCTGATGGCCTCGTCCCAGGAAATATCCTCCCAATCCGTTCCGCCGGGGCGCCGCACTTGCGGCTTCAGCAAGCGCCGCTCGTTCAGGATGTCCTGTTCAAGCGAAGCGCCCTTCGGGCAGAGTGTCCCGCGATTAATGGGATGATCCGGGTCGCCTTCCACGTGCACGACCTGCGGGGTGACGTTCTTTGCGCGGTCGCCGATGGTGTAAATGATGATGCCGCAGCTCACCGAGCAGTATGGACACGTAGAGCGCGTCTCGTTGGCACGCGCGATCTTCAATGTCCGCAACTGCGCATAAGCCGGTTTCAAGTCAAAACCAAACAGCGCAGCCGCGGCTCCGCCAACGGTCGTAAGTTTGAGAAAATCACGGCGGGTAGGGCTCGTCATGGGGACCCCCATCCGCAGGAGGATGAGGCAGGAAATACGCCTGCGGAGCCTCTTTCATAAAGCTTGGCATCCCCACCTGTCAAGTATTTTGAGGAGGCGTTGGTGCGCCCGTGCGGCAGAGAGGCATTTCCAGTGTCTCCATAAGGGGCCGAATCACTCGAAGAGCGACAAATAATAAGGAAGGGCAAAAAGGAAACCTGCTCCTAGGAACTAACTCAGCAGACCGTGCTGCCGGCAGTTGTGCCACCCCCTGAATATCGAGCAGCCGAACCCGGGGCCCTGCTCCATCAAAAAACGGGCGCAATCGACTACAATATCTGGCGTGCTCCCTCACAGGCTAAGGGATGTCTGGGCTGCGGCTTATCCCGCCTGAACGTCGAGGCCCGCCGAGAGTAAAGCGGGGTTTTGCGCGTTAGAATCAATGTGCCCCCAGACGGGCGGAATGCATCTGTAATTTTAGCCACGCGCCTTTCGTAAAAGTATACGGAGCACCGCCTTGAGCGACTACGGAGAGTCTTTGGTAATGCCTGCGGATTCGCCAAAACCTGACCTGGGCTCGCTTCGCATCCATGATCGCCAGCGCAGCAAATCCGGTATGGGCAAGCGCGTCTTTTATGCCGCCATCCCGGTGCTCATTTTCGCTGCCATTGTTGCCACGGCTTTCGCTCTGCGGAACCAGAAGCCCGTCGTGGAGGTGGCCACGGCCGCCAAGCCGGATGCCCAAGGCCCGCTAACCGCCCTGAACGCCAGCGGTTACGTCACGCCCCGCCGCCGTGCCACCATCGCTGCCAAGATTACCGGTCGCGTCACCGGCGTTTTCTTTGACGAGGGCACGCGGGTCAAAGAGGGCCAGCTACTGGCCACGCTCGACGATTCCGATTACAAACGGGCTCTCGATTCTGCGAAGGCAGACCGCGATGCCTCGCAAGCCACCATTGCGGACCTGGAAGTCCAGCTTCGTAACGCGGGAATCCAGCTAAAGCGCGCCCAGCAGTTACGAGACTCAGGCATTCAGACCCAAGAGGCGCTGGACAATGCCGTTACCGCCGCCGATAGCCTGCGCGCAAAAATTGCTCTGGCCAAACAACAAGTGGTCGCCGCTGTGGCCCGCATCGGCGTAGCACAGCAGGCTGTAGACAATTGCACCATCCGCGCGCCCTTTCCAGGGATTGTGGTCTCCAAAGACGCGCAAGTCGGTGAGATGGTATCACCCAACTCTGCAGGCGGTGGCTTCACGCGCACTGGCATTGCCACTATCGTGGATATGAATTCCAACGAAATTGAAGTGGACGTCAATGAGTCTTACATTGCTCGCGTTAAGCCGGAGCAGCCGGTCACGGCCACGCTGGACGCTTACCCTGACTGGCAAATTCCTTGCAAGGTGCGCACCGTTATCCCCACCGCGGACCGCCAGAAAGCAACCGTTAAGGTTCGCATTTCGTTCTTAAAGCTGGACCCACGCATTCTCCCCGACATGGGTGTCAAGGTGGCGTTCCTGGAAGAGGAAAAACCTGCCGCGAAAGGTAAGGAGAAAGAAAAGGGTCCCCAAGCTGTCGCCTTCATCCCGAAAAGCGCGGTTCACTCCGATTCCAGCAGCTCGTTTGTGTATTTGCTGCGCGACGGAAAAATCGAGCGCCGCGCCGTTAGCCTCGGAACGGATCGCGGTAGGGAGGTTGCCGTGCTCGCCGGCGTCACGCCCGGTGATTCGGTCGTCGTCAAAGGTCCCGAGAGTTTGCGTGATGGTGACAAAGTCGAAATCCGCCAATAGGAGAAAAGCATGGTCCGAGTTGATGGAAACGGTGGTTCGCAGAGCCTCATCCGCGTCCGGGGTCTAAACAAGACTTACAGCCGCGGCGGGGAAAAAATCCAGGTCCTACAGGGGCTTAACCTGGATGTCGACAAGGGCGACTTTGTCGCTTTCATGGGGCCCAGCGGTTCCGGCAAAACCACGCTGCTCAATCTTCTCGGCGGCCTCGACGTACCCTCCGCCGGGAGCATCACCGTGGCGGGCGACGAAATCACGCACATGTCCGGCAGCAAGCTCACGCAATGGCGCGCCCGCCACGTCGGCTTCATCTTTCAGATGTACAACCTGATTCCCGTTCTCACCGCTTACCAGAACGTCGAGCTTCCTCTGCTTCTAACCAAACTCTCCGGCTCTGAGCGCCGCAAGCACGTCGAAACTGCGCTTGCTGTCGTCGGTCTTGCCGACCGCATGCATCACTACCCGCGGCAACTTTCCGGCGGTCAGGAGCAGCGCGTAACCATCGCCCGCGCCATTGTTTCCGACCCGACCTTCCTGCTCTGCGATGAGCCCACCGGCGACCTCGACCGCAAAAGCGCCGACGAAATCATGGCCCTCATCGAGGAACTCGTGGCTAAGTATGGCAAAACGGTTTTGATGGTCACCCACGACCCGGTCGTGGCCGCGCGCGCCCACACCACGCTCCATCTCGAGAAAGGCGTGCTCGTCGAGGGTAAAGCTTCTTCTCGCCAAAGCGTTCTTGCCGGGGGTGCGGCATGAGGTTCCGCCGACTCATCTTTGCCAACCTGTTTCGCAAAAAGATTCGCCTCATCCTGACGGTCGGTTCCTTCGCCATTGCATTGGTTCTGTTTACGTTTCTGGCGGTGGTGAAGAGCGCCTTCAACCGGGGCATCGATATTGCCGGTGCCGACCGCCTGATCGTAGTTGATCGCGTTGGCTTAATGAACCTGATGCCCATCTCATACGCCGATAAAATCGCCGCAATTCCCGGGGTGAAAGCGGTCACGCACGATCACTGGTTCGGCGGCGTTTATCAGGACGAGAAGAACTTCTTTCCTCAATTCGTGATCGACGTAGAAAACCACCGCAAGGTGTATCCGGAATTCAAAGTTCCCGACGAGCAGTGGAACAACTTCGTGAAAGATCGCCAGGGCGCTATCGCGGGAGCTCGCCTTGCCGAGCGTTTTCACTGGAAAGTCGGCGAGCGCATCCCTTTGAAGACCACTCTCTACGGCGGCGCAACCTGGGAATTCAACTTGGATGGCATCTATCATACCGACAAGCCCGACGGTGACATGGGTCAATTCTGGCTGCAATGGAAATACTTTGACGAGAACGTTCCTAGCGTGATTAAGAGCACTGCCGGATGGTACATCCTCAAGCTCGATAGCCCCGATGACGCCGTTCGCGTCGCCAAGGCCATTGACGAGAAATTTGCCAACTCGTCCCACGAAACCAAGACGGAAACCGAGTCCGCCTTTGCCGCGGGCTTTGCCAAGCAGTTTGGAAACATCGAATTTTTGATCTTGACCATCGGGGGCGTAGTCTTTTTCACTTTGCTGCTTGTCACTGGCAACACGATGGCGATTTCGGTCCGCGAACGCATCAGCGAACTGGGTGTCTTAAAGGCTATCGGTTTCACCGATCACTCTGTTCTTTTCCTGGTTCTCTCCGAGTCGCTGGCCATTGCTTTCTTCGGCGGTGCCCTGGGTCTGCTCCTGGCCATTGCCTCGATTCCTTGGGTTAGCTCTAAAATAGTCGGCTTGCTGCCTCCGCTCTTTTTGTCCAAGCCCGTGCTGGCCTTGGGCCTCGTCTTCGCGCTATTTGTCGGTGCTGCCAGTGGCCTGCTTCCCGGAATTGGCGCCATGCGCATGCGCGTGGTGAATGCGCTCCGGAGGGTGTGACCATGGCCATTCCGATTATCTACAACCTCCGCAGCGTCAAAGCGCGCTGGACTTCGGCCATCGTTGCGGTCGTCGGGATTGCCGGCACGGTGGGAGTGTTTGTCGCCATGCTTTCCTTAGCCCACGGTTTTAGGGCTACGCTCGTTGCCTCCGGTTCACCCGACAATGCGCTGATCCTCCGCGCGGGCGCGACTTCCGAAATGACCAGTGGCGTCGGGCTCGATTCCGTCAAGATCATTCAAGATGCTCCCGGCATTGCGCGCGGGCCCAACGGTCCGTTGGTGACTGCGGAAGCCGTCCTTATGGCGCCCATCCCGCTGCGCTCTACAGGCACGGACGCAAACGTTGAAGTCCGCGGCGTCTCGCCGAACGTCCTGGAGATCCGTAAGCAAGTCAAGATCGTCCAGGGACGCATGTTCACGCCCGGCCTTGCTGAAGTCGTAGTGGGCAAGAACGCAAATACCACGTACTCCGGCTTGACGCTGGGCAACACCATTAGCCTCGGCACCATGAACTGGAAAGTTGTCGGGGTTTTTGACGCCGGCGGCAGCTCCTTCGACTCCGAGGTTTGGGCGGACCCGCATCTGCTGACTGGCGCCTACAACCGGCCCGATACGTTCTTCCAATCCGTTACCGCCCACTTGGCTTCGCCCGATGCCTTAAAGCAGTTGAAGGACGCGCTTACCACCGACCCGCGTCTGAACGTGGATGTGATGCGAGAAATTGATTATTACGCCAAGCAGTCCACCAACATGACGACTCTGATTACTACGCTCGGCGGTTTCGTCGCCTTCATTATGGCCATCGGAGCCGTTTTCGGCGCGCTCAACACTATGTATTCCGCGGTCGCGGATCGTGGAAAGGAAATTGCCACCATGCGCGCTCTCGGTTTTGGCGGCCCTTCGGTTGTTTTCTCATTTCTCGTCGAAGCGCTCCTGATTTCCTTCGCCGGTGGCCTGCTGGGCTGCCTTGCCGTTCTTCGCTTGAACGGTGTGACCACCAGCACCATCAATTTTCAGACCTTTTCCAATCTCGCTTTCGCTTTCAAGATCACTGCTAGCCTCCTCGTGGAGGGAGTTATTTTTGCTTTGGTGATGGGAGTACTCGGCGGCTTCTTCCCAGCTGTTCGTGCCGCGCGGCTTCCTGTGGCCACCGCCCTTCGCGAACTGTAAGGTTTCGCCGTTTCCCAGCCGTGCGGCGGCCTGGTTTGTCTTCGTCTGGGCTACCTGAAATTTCAATCTCACGAAAGCAAAGAGCAGAGGCTTCAAAAAACTCTCGTCTTGCATCTTTATAAAATGGTTAGAACTTACAACCGAGAGGTGAAAACTGCCTGTTCCTCTAAGCTGCCAGCTTCAGCGTTTCCGGATAATGGTTGTAAGCCGCCTTGACTTTCGCGGCATCCGGCGGTTTTCCCTTGGCTTCCCAGAGGGGTGTCAGGAACTCGTCCATCGCTTTGTCAATTTCCTCGAAAAGTTTGTGATTGGTCTTCGAAAGCGCGGTGTCCCCTCCATAGTCTTCCGCTTTGTCCCACAAACGTTCTAGCACCCGACCCATTTCGGCGGCTGCGGCAACGTCCCCCTTTTGGAAATCCGAGTAAATATGCTGCGCCAGCGCCCGGTACGGCCCCATTTTACTGTTGTCCACGCCCTTGACTTGCGCGACTTTCCTCTCTTGGGCGGAAGCCGCACTACCACGGGTGCCGATCAGCAGCGCAAATGCCAGGAAAAGACGGGTTCGCATTGGCTTTTGCCAGGAATGTCTCATTGTGGTTTTCTCCTGCCCGTGGGCGAATCTCTTCCTCAGAGAAGAAAGGACGTGGCCGATTCTCTTTCGCATTTTTTAGCACAGGTAGACTGGCCTCGGGTCCTGAACGAAACAGCCTCTGTTAGCAAACAGGCAACGGGATTCGCACTTTTCATGCAAGTCCTTCAAGCCAACCTCTTTGCCTGCAAATTCCTCGCAGGCTCGAACCTCAGGCCGACAGGGAATGGTTAGGCATTTTCAAGGCGCTACGGCCGTCAGGTCTCAACCTGTTGCCATGTACATCACACCGGCTTGACCTCGCTGGAGCGCCCTTTTAGCCTGAAAGAGGGACCTTCCCCGGGGTATTCATGAGCGCTATCGGACATCATGCAATGCAGATGCGGCAGTGTGCTTTCTGCGGAAAGATGATTGCCGGACACCTGAACCAGTGTCCCTTCTGCCGCGAGATGGTGCCTCAGGTGCCTCAGCTGCGGTTGTCTCGCACTTCGAGCGGCGCTGGGGGTGGGCAAATCCGCCGCGGGCTCCTGTACATGCTGCTCGCCGGGGTCATCTATTACTTCGCCGCAGGATATGCCAAACCGCTGGAAATTCCCATCACGATTCAGCCCGCTGTAGTGAATTACCTGGCGCCTCTGCTGTTCCTGGGCAGCCTCGGCCTGACTCTTTACGGCCTGATTCTGAAGGCTAAATCCTGATCTGCCCCTTCGCTTACTCCTTCCCTTTGCCTGGAAGCGTCCGTAAATACAATCGCTCGAAATTCTCCGGACCCAAATTATCTGACAGCCTCTCTGCAAAAAAAGATTCATACCGTCTTAAGGTATTTGGGGATGCTCGTGGCCCTGAATTGACGGTCCTTGCCACACTCCCCTGTACGGAGGGACAATGTGACCGATTCGGGGAGTACTTCCCACCCAAGTCGAGGCCCGCGGAACGGCCTGTGGCTTACTGGAAGCGAGGCCGGATGCGGCGGCCCTCTCCGCATTCAAAAATCCTCGACGAGGTAAACATGAAAGCAAATTTCTCCAATACCTGTCTTTTAGCTGTAAGCTTGTCGGCTTTCCTTATTCTTGGCGCGCAGCGCGTGGCAGCGCAGGGGCCTGCCGGAGTGGGCGCATCGGAAGCGGCAAAGGAGTCTGTGCACACTCCGCATTCGCTGAATCCTATCAAGTGGGTCAAGAAAGACAAGAAGTCTGAAGATTCCAGCACGAGCCGCGCTGACATTGAGAAGAAACTCACGCCCAGGTTGCAGGCGCAGGGACTGCTGCCAGCCGGCTCCAACGCGAAAGAGGCTTGCTCAGCATTTACTGCTCTCAATGAATGCCTTGCCGCTCTTCACGCCAGCCACAATCTTGGACTGAACTTCACCTGCTTGAGCGCCGCCATGACCGGCGTGCATACCAACGCCGATGTTTCCTCATGCAAAGTGGCTGACAGCGAAAAAGCGCTGCCTTTGAACAAAGCGATTCACGCCATGAATCCTGAGGCCGATGCCAAAGGCGCCACCAAAAACTCCGAGCAGCAGGCCAAAGATGACCTCAGCAGCCTCGGTTCCTAGCATCGATTTCTAAATCGATTTTTCGCATTAACTGTCGTTCTTACTCTCTATCCGAGGCGAGGAGCACGGAATACGCTCCTCGCCTTTGCTTTTTCCGGGTCGCTAACAAAATTCCGAGCACTGAAACCGTGTGGATCATTGAGCGTCGATCAACTTGCGCCTTCTGTGGTAAGCAATTCTTAGGGAACTCCCCAGAAAGCAAATGCCGATATTGCCCCTCCCCTCCTGTTGAACCTCCCCTCGTGTTGAACCTCCCCTCTTGACATACCTCCGCTTCTAGGCTTAAGCTTCGCCCGTACTAAGTTGCCTAGGGGTGCGCCGCATGGCAAGAAATGACCTTCAGGGAACTCTCGACCTCCTCGTTTTGAAAACCCTCTCGCAACTGGGCGAACTGCACGGCTACGGAATTGTGCTGCACATCCAAAGAGCCTCCGACGAACTGCTGTCGGTCGAAGAGGGTTCGCTGTATCCCGCCCTCCACCGCATGGAAATGAGCGGATGGATCCGCTCCGAGTGGAAAGTGACGGACACGAATCGCAAAGCCAAATATTACCGGCTGACTCCCGCCGGGCAAAAAGAACTGCAGAATGCGGAGAAGAGTTTCGAACATCTCGTCAAAGGCGTCCGCGCCATCCTGCGGTACGCGTGAGGCATGCCATGCACATCTTTCGCCGCATCGTGAACACCTGCTCCCGCTCGAAATTACACCAGGAAATCGATGCGGAAATCCAAGCGCACGTCGAAATGCGCATGGCCGACAACATCGCCGCGCGAATGTCACCGGAAGAAGCTCGCCGCGATGCGCTGATTCGTTTCGGGAATCGAACCGTGATGCGAGAACGAATGACGGCGATGGACGCGGCGACGGCTTTCGATGCGTTTGGGCGCGACCTGCGCTACGCCGCGCGCCAGTTGCGTCGCTCCCCGGCATTCACCGCGACCGCTCTGGTGACGCTGATTCTGGGAATCGGCGCCAACGTGGTGGTGTTCAGTGTTCTGAATGCCTTGGTTCTACGGCCCCTCGATGTGCCACAACCCACGGGGCTTTACAACGTCGTGCACAAATCCCCGGGAGATGACAATCAGTCCTACCCCGACTACGTGGATTTTCGGAGCAAAAACTCCACCTTCACCGATATGGCCGCCTATCGTTTCCAAAGCGCGGGGTTCACCACGAGAGACGCCGCTTACTTATGCTGGTACTACAGAGTCTCAGGAAATTACTTTGACATGCTGGGGGTGCAGCCTGCGCAAGGCCGGTTCTTTCATGCGAGTGACGAGCATGGGCCGAACTCCGCTCCCTACCTTGTCTTGAGCCATGACTTTTGGCGCCGACATTTCGATTCCGACCCCAAAATCGTCGGGACGACGGTCGACATAAACAAGCATCCCTTTACGGTAATCGGAGTGGCGCCGGTCACGTTTCACGGAACTGACTTGTTCCTATGGCCGGATTTTTGGATGCCCATCGTTGACAGCCCCGACGACGAGGGCACAAATTTTCTTTCGATTCGCGGCATGCATAACCTCTGGATTCTGGGAAAGCTGAAGCCCGGCGTCACTCCACAGCAAGCCACCGATAATCTCAATGCAATTGCGCGCGAACTCGCACGTCAGTATCCGGAGGATGATTACTTGAGCGCACGGCTGGTAAAACCTGGATTGATGGGCGACATGTTTGGTGACCCGGCCAGATCGTTTTTGGCGGGCATCATGCTCCTCGCATTTCTTGTGCTCCTTGCGGCCTGCACGAACCTCGCCAGCCTCTTTGCAGCGCGCACCGCGGATCGCAGCCGCGAACTCGCGATCCGGCTGGCCATCGGTTCTAGCCGATGGGATGTCCTTCGGCAGCTGCTTTCTGAGGCGGTACTCCTCTCTGTTCTCGGCGGCGCTTTGGGAACACTTTTTTCTACGACCTTGCTGAATGCTTTGACGCGTTGGCAACCGTTTCGGGAATATCCGGTTCATGTGACCGTCAGCCCCGACCCAAAGGTCTACTTCGTAGCCCTGCTGTTGTCTATTTGCAGCGGCATGGTGTGGGGCCTGGTTCCGATTCGGCAAATCTGGGCCACCGACTCCGTGCAAGTTATGAAGATTGGCGGAGCAGGCACGCTTGCTTTCCGCCGTTTCACACTTCGTGATCTTCTCCTGGGCGTGCAAATCACGCTCTGCACGTTGTTGGTGACTGCTTCCTTTGTGGCTTTGCGTGGCATGCAGCGCTCGCTCCACGCGCCGCTGGGATTTCAGCCGCAAGGCGTGGTCCTGGCCGATACCGATTTGCACATGGGCGGACACTCTGGTGCTTCCGTCACGCCGGTTCGCAAGCGCATGCTCGAAGAAGTTGGCCGCATTCCCGGTGTTACCTCGGTCGGAATCATCGATGAGACTCCGCTGGGCACCGGCGGAAGCAGCACGTACATTTATCGCATGGGCACGATCGATTTTCGCCCGTCCAACATGGCGGTCGGCGCAAAATATTTCTCCATCTCGCCCGGTTATCTGCACGCAGCGGGAACCCAGTTGCTGAAGGGGCGCGACTTTACCTGGCACGACGATGCCAAATCGCCGAAAGTCGCGATTGTCAACGAGACGTTCGCCCGTTCTATGTTTGGAAGCGCTTCCGCGTTAGGCCAGGAATTCATGATGGGTGACAAGATTTCTCATGAGATTGTCGGCGTGGTTGAAAACGGGAAGTACGACTCGCTGACAGAAGCTCCTTGGGCGGCCGTGTTCTTCCCCCTAGAACAGAATCCCGATAGCGACACCTCCCTGCTGGTCCGTTCGCCGTTGCCGCCCGCCGAAATCCTCCCCGAGCTTCGCCGCACGCTCGGGCAAATCGATCCGAGCTTGCCGTTTGTATTTCACTCCTGGCCGGACGCGCTGGCGTTCGTTCAGTTTCCTGCTCGCATTGCCACCGCCACTCTGGGTGTGATGGGACTGCTCGCCGCCATGCTCGCGGTTACCGGAGTTTTCGGTATGGCCATGTACGCCGTCTCCAAGCGCATGAGAGAGTTTGGCATCCGTGCGGCCGTGGGCGCGCAACCGGTGCAGCTCATGGGCTCGGCGCTGAGCCGTCCTCTCCTTCTGCTGCTTTCCGGTTCCGCGGCCGGCTTGCTCCTTGGCGTGATTGCCAGCCGATTGCTGGCGCAAATCGTGTATCAAGCCACGCCGCGCGACCCGTTGGTGCTTGCGGGAGCGGTGATCACCATGGCCCTGTTAGGTCTAGCGGCCACGTGGATTCCTGCGCAGCGCGCCTTGCGCGTTCATCCCGCGCGATTGCTCCGGGAAGAGTAGTCAACGCGCAAACAGCCCATCCGTTCGCAAGCGAACTGCCTAATCGACTACGAACCCGAAGCCGCTGATGCCGATGAAGCTGCCGATGCCGGAACATCGGTATCCGTGGTGGCCGAAGCGGCGGTGGCTCGGTAGCGCACGATCAGCAGCGTGAGATCATCGGCTTGGCGCGCGCCGCGGGTGAAATTCTCAACGGCTTCCAGCACGCATTTCTGCAGTTGTTCCAACGGGCACTCCATCTGGCCGGTGAGAACCTGCTTCAGGCGCGGCATACCAAAAAGTTCTTCGTCCGGATCCATCGCTTCCGTCACGCCATCGGTGAAAAGCACGAGGGTGTCGCCCGGTTCGAGTTTCAGGTACGTTGCGGTGTATTGCGCCTCGGGCACCAGTCCTACGGGGTAGGAACCTTCGGTGAACGCTTCCTCGGCCTTGCCGCGGCGGATGAGAAACGGCGAAGGATGCCCGGCGTTGATAAATTCCAGGTGGCCATCATTATCGAGCAGGCCAAAAAACACGGTTGCGTAGCGGCCCACTTCGGAGTGATCGCAAAGAAAGCGGTTCACGTGATTGAAGACGCGCGCGGGATCGGTGCCGAGGGTCATGCCAGAGAGAGCGCCCTGGAGCATGGTGGTGAGGATGGCGGCGCCCAGCCCTTTGCCGGAAACGTCGGCAATGACGAACGCGGTGCGGCCATCGCTCAAGGGGAAAACATCGAAGTAGTCGCCCCCGACGGACAGGCAGGGAAAATTCACGCCGGTGACGCAGAAATTTCGCGTATTGGGGAAATTGCGCGGCAGAAGCGCCTGCTGAATGTCGCGCGCGATGTTGATTTCCTGTTCCAGGCGCTGGCGCTCGCGTTCGCGCTCGACTAAGCGCGCATTGTCGAGAATGCTGGCAGCGTCCGCCGCAAGCGCGTCCAAAATTTGCCGGTCGAGCCGGGAGAACGCCGTAGGGCGGCGCGAGTCCAGATAGAGAACCCCAAGGAGTTCGCCGCGCTTGATGTCGAGCAAGGACTCTTGCGTGTTCGCGCGCGTCATGGCCCACAGGGGAATCACCACCACGGCGCGGAGCCGCTGCGCCACGACACTTTGTGCCGCCTGCAAATCCATGTCCGCCTGCGCGAGATCTTCGGTGATAACAGGCGACTGCTGACGGAGCGCGAGCTGGATGGCCGTTTGGCTGGGCGTCATGCTTTCAGGAGGAAGACGGAGGCCGCCGCTGCGGCGTGCCAGCTTCACCTTGAGCGACCCGGCAGCGTCCGCTTCGAGCAGCAAGCCGCGGTCCGCATCGGTGATCGAAACGGCGTGATCCAGCATGTATGCCAGCACTTCGTCCAGAGGACGCTGGGAATGCAGCAGCGCCATGGCTTCGAGCAACCGGTTCAACTTGCTCAGGCCACCGCTGGGTTCGGTGCTGGTAATGTGCTCGATGCGTGTGAGCAAATGCGGAATGGATTCTTCGCCTGAACCGCTCGCGAAGCGGAAAAGAATTTCGTAGGAATCTTCGAGGCCAAAGGTGATGACGTCGCCGTCCTGGAGCTCGCGGCTCTCCACCTTTTCGCCGTTGACGAAGAGCCCGCGGCGCTGGCCGCGATCCTCGAGATAAAAGCGGTTCGTTTCGATGACGAGGGCGGCGCAGTTGCGCGAGATGCGGCGGTCGGAGAGCTGTAAATGGTTGCCGGTTTCCGCGCCACGGCCGATCAGGAAGGGCGATTGCGTCACGCGCACGTAGCGCCGCGCGCCGTCCGGGGAGACGACTTCGAGAACGGCATCTTCGCCGGGAGGAACGGTATCTGGCACAGGCACTTCCAGTGCCGCCATTGTAGCACGCGGGCAGCCGCGTGACTGGTGATTGGTCGAAACCATCGAAACCAAAGAATCCGACGCGCGAGGCGGCGGACCCGTGACCCGTGGCCGGTGAAGCGGAGAAGAATTCCCGCATGGGGCAACGCCTGATGAGGAGTACCGCTGTGCTCGGTTCGAGAATGGGAAGAAAGAATACCCGCCTACCCCGGCAGTTTTCGTAAGAATGTGCAAGCAAAGAGCACAGGGAGAGTTCCTTTGCTTCGCTGCCGCTCAAACGGGGCCCGCGTCAGGCGCTCGCCCAAGGACTCGTTTTCTTGCCGGATACTCGTTTTGCTCCAGACTTTAGCGGGAGGCCAAGGAACGTCAAAAGCCCCAGGGGCAAAACCGGCGCATGCGGCATCCGGCCTTGTTGAGGCCCTCCGCCCGTCCGCGGAGTTAGAATTATCATCCGTTTCTCGATGAACGAGAGAAGAGACCGCAGTTTTGTTTGAAGAAAGAAAGCGGCGGCCAAGCAGCTGCACTCGGAAAACCAGAGAGCCGACAAGGATGCCAGCGCTAGGATAATGACACGAATGAACATGAGGATGCCGGTCTAAAGCCCAGAGTCTAGGAGCCCAGGGCTACAAGAGCAGGGTTGACTCCACGCTACTTACGGCACGGCTAAAAAGCGGCACCCTGACGAAAATCGGAGTTGCCGTTTTAGTCAGAACAGAAGCATGGCTGAAACGCAAGGCGCGATTCAGCCGTCTCACTTTTGGTCTAACATTTCCCGGGTCGGTTCATTCCCATCCAGCAAGTTTGGCGGAACAAAAACAAAGCCTGGAGGCGAGTCGTGCGAAAGCATAGGAATGCCTTACTGATTCTCTTGTTGGTCGTCGGGGTACGGCCGCTGCGCGCGCAAGCGCCGAGCACTGCGGACCTGAACGCGATCCAACAAATCAAGGACGAAGGCTTCAATCATTCGCAGGTCATGGACATCATGAGCTATCTCACGGACGTCTACGGCCCGCGGCTCACGAATTCGCCCAATATCAAACAGGCCGCCGACTGGACCATGAGCAAAATGAAAGAATGGCAGCTAGTCAACGTGCATCTCGAGCCGTGGGGACCTTTCGGCAGAGGCTGGTCGAACGAGCGTTTCTCGCTGCAAGTGATTTCGCCGCAGCCGTTTCCGCTGATCGCTTATGCAAAGGCTTGGACGCCGGGGACCAATGGCGTGGTCACAGGAGAAGCCGCGTGGGCCCCCATTCAGAAAGCAGAGGACATCGAGCAGTATCGCGGCAAGCTCAAAGGAAAATTTGTCCTGACGGCGCAGCAACCGGAAATTCCTTCACGCACCGAAGCGCAGTTCCATCGTTATACCGATGCCGAACTCGCGGAGGAGGCCACTGAGCCGGTGCCGACGGCGCGGGCTGAGGATCGCTTTGCCCGGTTCCGGGCGCAGCGGGAGCTCAACGAAAAGATTCAGAAATTTCTCGTCGAGGAAGGCGTCGCCGTTTGGCTCGAACCTTCGCCGGGAGACGATGGAACGGTATACGTGTCGGGCGGCGGGGGACGCGAGCCCAAAGACCCTCCCGCTCCGCCACGCGTGGCCGTGGCGAATGAAAACTATGGCCGGCTCGTGCGCATGCTGGAAAAGAAAGTTCCCGTCACGCTACAAGCCGACATTCAAAACAAGTTTTATGAAGATGACTTGAACTCTTTCAACATCATTGGCGAAATGCCCGGCTCCGATAAAGCCAAGGCCGACGAAATCGTGATGATTGGCGCGCACTTCGATTCCTGGCACTCCGGAACGGGCGCCACCGACAACGGCGCGGGCTCCGGTGTGATGCTGGAAGCCATGCGCATCCTCAAGACCACCGGCGTGAGGCTGCGCCGCACCGTGCGCATTGGCTTGTGGACCGGAGAAGAGCAGGGCTTGCTCGGCTCGCGCGCGTATGTGAAGCAGCATTTCGCGGATTGGGAACCTGACACCGCCACCACGGAAAAAATCAAGATTTTGTCCGAGCACGCCAAGCTCGACGCGTATTACAACGTGGACAACGGCTCAGGAAAAATTCGCGGCATTTATTTGCAAGGCAACGAAGCCATCGCGCCGCTCTTCGCGCAGTGGATGGAACCGTTCCACAATTTGGGCATGACCACGCTGACCATTCGCAACACCGGCGGCACCGATCATCTTTCCTTCGACGCCGTGGGCCTGCCGGGCTTTCAATTCATCCAGGATCCGCTCGATTACGACACGCGCACGCACCACTCCAACATGGACGTGTATGAACGCATCCAGGAACCGGACATGAAGCAGATGGCGGCGATTGTGGCTTCGTTCGTGTACCTGACCGCGAACCGCGACGAAATGGTTCCGCGTAAGCCGCTAGAAAAGACGCGGCCCAAGCGCACCAGCCCGTTCTAGGCGTTCCAAGAAAAGTGGCGAGTGACCCCTCGAAGCTCCTATCGCGGCTCGGGGCCCTTCAAGGCTCAGGGTAAACAGGCGGGGTAAACGAGTGGCGGGCCAGCGCTACATCTGTGGCAGGGCCGGGGCCTGCGCTCGCCTGAACGTTTCTTGCGCTAGCGTGCCTCGCGAAGCAGAACGGCTTACGACAAAATGAAAAGATACCGGGTTATTCCCTGGCATAGCCATCTGTCTAATGCTGGGCCTGTTTGGCCAGGTCCCAGCCTTCCATGACCACCGCGCGATAGTCCTGTTCGGTGCGCAGAGCGTCTTGCACGATTTCCATGAGCCTGTTCTTCATTTGCTGGGCACGGGGGTCGTTGGGATCCAACTTGGTTGGACCGAGCTGCCGCGACTGTATTCGGGCCAGAATCTGCTTTAGCTCGACGATCAACTCGGCTTCGTGCGAGACATAGTGCTCTCTCGCGGCATAGAGCTTGTCTTCCCAAGCGCGGCGATTAGCGAAATCGACATCGTGATCCAACAAAACAGCTTTCGCCAGCGTAGCGCGGTCAAGCGACTCTAGCTGCTTGAGCGCGGTTTCAGCCTCGGCGACTTTGGCCAGCGCCTTGTCCATCGCGCTGCCGCTCCCACCAGCTTGCGCACTGCCAAGGTCGCCCAAGCCAGCGAGCGCCATGCTGGAAGGAAGAGTGTCGTCGGTGATCACCATCTTGGACCTAGCGGCGTTCTTTTCCTTGTCCTTGCGCGCTTGACGGGCAATATCGCCCAGCGAAGGCTGAGCCTGAGATGAATCCTGGGCGTCGGCAGGCGTCCAGGAAAGGCCAGCACAAAGAAACGTGGCCGCCAGCAGACTCGTTAGTCGCGACATGATTGCCTCCCTACAAGTTCCTGACCTTGCGTGGAAACACGTACCCCGTTCCTTCAGGCTGTCGTCCAGAACAGTAAGAAGCTATAGGCGAGGAGTACTGAAGTATCTAAAGCGGCACGACTCGACCCGGGGATCGGGCTGCCATAATGAACGGCTCGCTAGGGAAAGACCGACTTCACATGTAAGGGCCCAGCGCAATCCGAGAAGACAACCTACTGTGGGGCCGTGAGATAGCTCTTGCGATGACGGACCTGGTAGTTGCCGGTAGTGACCTTAACTTCGATGGAGCGGTAAGTGTTGGTAGGACCGCGCGGATTGGGATAGTAAGCAAGCCTGTACTGGGTGCGAAGCTCGCGGTCGATGCGATCGAAAATGGCGGTAAGCTCCTGGGGCGTGTCCGGATAAAACATCGCGCCGCCGGTCGTGTCGGTCATGGTTTCAAGGGCATGTTCACCGGCGGTGTTGCGGCCGTTTTCGTTTTTGACGGGACGAATCACGATGGTGTAAAGGAGCACGTTGGCGCTGACGGCTTCCCGGCGAGCGGCGTCAAAGTCGTAATGGCTGGTCGTTTCTCCAGCATCGGTAACGAGAACGATCACGCGGCGGCGGTCCTCTTCGCGCTGGGCAAGGGAGCGAGAGGCTAAAAGAACAGCGTCGTAGATGGAAGAGCGGCGACATTGTCGGAAAATCCCGGCTGGTGCATTCTCACGTTCTCGTCAAACGAAAAAACGGCTAGACGATCACCAGGCCGGACGACTTGCCGGATAAAATGAGCGGCCGCTTCCTGCTCAAATGAAATTTCTTTGTGTGCGCTGAGGCTGGCGTCAATCATCAGGGCCAAGTCGATTGGTTGTGAAGTTTCCGGCTCGAAAATAGAGATTTCCTGTTGTTTCCCTTCGTCGAAAAGCTGAAAGGCGTCCCGCGGCAGATCGGGCGCCGGGCGATTGTGGTCGTCCAAGACACTGACAAGAACCGTGACGAGATTGACGTTGACGCGAATGCGCCCACGCTGGACCGCAGCCTCTTGGGGATCTTCCTTCGTGGGCGGCGGAGTTGGTTGCACGATTTTGCCGGGTTCACCGACGGAACTGGAAGTGGAAGCGGGCGTTTTCGCGCCGGAGTTCGAGGTGGATTTAGAAGGCGAATTCGCCTTGGTCTTGGACTTTTGCGCCCAGGGCGGGCGGTTGGGATCGTCCTGGGCAAAGGCGGTTCCGCCCAGCAGCGCGACGACGAGCGCCAGCAAGAAAAGGCGAAGGGGGCGGAGCGGGGTGCGCATTGAAGATTAAGATGCGGGTTTGGCGCGCGGTGTCGCCACCGGCGCGGGAGGAAGCTCACCGTCGGCCCAGACCGCACCGTCCTCGAAGTATTCTTTCTTCCAGATGGGCACTGTGCGCTTGAGGGTGTCAATCGCGAAGCGGCAGGCGTCGAAAGCGGCGGCGCGGTGAGGGGCGCTGACGGCGATAAACACGCTGGTCTCTCCAATTTGGAGGCGGCCAAGGCGGTGGACGATAGCTACACGATGGATGCGATACTTTTCGCGGAGCTGAGCGGCAATTTCGCGCATTTTGGCAAGCGCCATGGACTCGTAGGCTTCGTAGTCAAGGTAAAGCGTAGGGCGATTGTGGGATTGGTTGCGGACGAAACCGTCGAAGGTCACGATGGCGCCGTCTTGGGGGGCGCGCACATGGTTGATCAAGGGCCGAGGATCAATCGGCTCGCGAACGAGTTGGAAGATGTCATCGTGACGAGGCGCGGTCATAGCTTTGCTTCAGCCACCGCTGACGGGCGGGAGGAAAGCGATTTCGTCGCCAGGATGGAGCACAGTATCCCAGGAAGCGAATTCCTGATTGCGGGAAGCTACCACGGACGAGCGGTATTTACGAAACTCAGGAACTCGCTCGGAATATAGCGCGAAGAGCTGCTCGATGGTGGAAGCATTAGCGAGGTCCAGTGATTCTTCGGATTGGCCGACAACCTCCTTTAGGCGGCCGAAGAAAAGGACTTTCACGCGTACGCTTTGCGAAGTAGTGGCCACACAGGAATTGTAGCGCAGGGCCGAGCCCTGCGGGTTTTCTTTCGCGGCCAGCCCGGCGGGAAGCCACCAGTCGGAAAGGGGACTGGTGATTGCTTCTTCGTGGCTAGCGAGAGAGGCTGGCATCATGTGGCGTGGCGCAATAGAATAGCCCCGCGAGTTCCTCACGCGCCCGCAGATTTCTTGTAAAGGCCTTGAATTGTTGAAAAAATCCGCAGGGCTGACGCCCTGCGCTACAGCGACAGGTTCGGTGTTTTCCGACGAAAACTTTTTGAAACGTTCGGTAACTTGACCGCTGCCTTTAGGTCTTCTAGCGTTCGAGCAAGTGAGCAATTCCCTTCTCATTGCTCACTGTGGAGGTTTGACATGAAAGTTCTCATTACCGGCTCGACGGGGCTGGTGGGAACATCGTTGGCAAGCGCGCTGGCACGCGACGGGCACACGGTTTGCCGGTTGATCCGGCCACAGAGCGCAGTGACTGGCGCGTCGCCGTTCGCAGAAATTCATGGTAAGACAGAGAGATTCGATGTGGCCTGGAATCCTGCGGCGGGAGAGTTGGGCGGTGCGGGCGTTGGTGCAGATGCCGTGGTGAATTTGGCGGGCGCATCCATCGCCGGGGGACGTTGGACGAAAGCGCGGAAAGAACTACTGCGCACGAGCCGGATCGATACGACGCGAGCGCTAATCAATGCGTTGGCGAAAATGAATGCGCGGCCGAGAGTGCTGGTGTCGGCTTCGGCCATCGGGATTTATGGCCATCGCGGAGGTGAAGTGCTGACGGAAGAAAGCAAGCCGGGAACGGACTTTTTGGCCGGTTTAGCGCGGGAGTGGGAAACGGAAGCACTGAAAGCAGAGGCGCTCGGAATTCGCGTGGTATTGGCGCGCTTCGGAATTATTCTGTCTCGGCACGGCGGCGCGCTGGCCAAGATGCTGTTGCCCTTTAAGCTGGGTTTGGGAGGCAGGCTTGGGTCGGGCAAGCAATGGATGTCCTGGATTGCGCTCGAGGACGTCGTGGGGGTCGTGAGGTTTGCCATTGAGAACGGCGCGGTGCGCGGCGCGATGAATGTCGTCGCGCCGCAACCTGTTCAAAATGCCGAGTTCACGAAAATGCTGGCAAAGGCTCTGCGCCGGCCGGCGTTCTTCCCAGTTCCGGCGTTTGCCCTGCGGCTAACCCTGGGAGAAATGGCCGACGCGCTGCTGCTATCCAGCCAGCGCGTCACGCCGCAAGTCTTGGAGAAATTGGGATACCGGTTTCTTCACGCTGATTTATCGGCTGCATTGAACGCTGTCCTGCAAAGAAGATGAAGATCAGGAAAAAAGGAGCCTATTTAACGACCGACAAGCCGACTTCCACTTTAATCACTTTGCTGCTTATGGGGTCGGTTGCCATCGTGGTCTCGAGCGTTTGGCCATCACGCAGCTTGAGGTCGAGTTCTGACCGGAAACTGCGCATGATTGGTTCCTGAAAGGATCCCGCGTGTGGATCTGTTTGCTCTGGCGGCCTTTGCACAGGGACGACGGTATAGCCCTCAGCCGACGACCGGTCCAAGGTTAGAGCTAAGACAAAATGGCCTTCCACCGTGCGTGTCGCATGCGCGTCAATGCTTGTCCCCACGTCCAAATAGGTCATGTTTGAATTTCCACCCGTGTACACTGGCACGCGGCTACCTACGCGGAGCTTAGTCATGGAGCTTCTCGAATCGGCCGCGTCGTGAGCATTGATATAAATCGTGTAGGGAAGGCTCTTGATTTTCTTTTCCCCGTCGTATTCGGTGAACACAATCGTGACTCTCACCGGCGTGGTCTGAGCTTCCGCCTTCGGCCTATCCTCCGCCTTTGGTTTGTCCTGTGAACGGCAAACCGCCGAGAGCATGCCGAGCAAGAGAAGTGTTGCTACATGAATCGGACTGAGTTTCATTTTTCCTCCGCGGTGATTCATTTTTGCTCAACTATTCGCTAATGTGTCTCGCCCGCACCATCCGAAGTTTCGGTTTCAGTGCCTTCGAGTGGCTTGATCTCGATGTCGGAAATCTGCAATGGATCTACAGTTACGAGCCCGTCTTTCTTTTCCGGACGTTGCGCACGCAAAGCAACAGCAAAATCTCTGCGTTCGTTCAGCGTGGCCACAAGGTGCGCTAGTCCTTCGCGCTCATCCGGTGGAACGAGGACTTCTCGATTGCTAGACGCCGCGGAATGGCGGTTGGTTGAGTTTCGCAACACCTGAAAATGATTGACCCGAAGGGCACCGATCTGACTACCTGAGGGGGAAATTTTCTCCGGATTTGCTTTTGTTTTCGGCGCTGTTGGCGCCGGGACCATGACCGGGCCTTGTTTGGCTACCTCTTCCGGCGCGGCGTGATGAGGCCGCGCCATTAGAAAAACTGCAAACGCCAGAGCCACGCAGGCAGAAGCAAGAACGAGTGGCTGCATCCAACCGAGCCGCGGAGCAATAGTTTCCTCTAGGCGCGCACGAACGCGAGGAACGAGCGAAGCTGGAACTTCGGCGTTGGCCGCGGCGTGCCGATCGGAATCGATGGCGGAGAACAAGAATTGCTCTTGTGCGAAGGCCTCGCGGCAGGAAGCGCATTCGCCGAAATGCAAGCGGAGTTCTCCTGACGGCGCCGCTCCGCTTGCGGCCGCCTCGATTAGCGCCTCTTTATAGTGTTTGCATGGCATCGCAACTTCTCCGCCAACTTCTTTCGTGCCAAGAAAATCCGCGACTTCACCGTGCCGAGCGGCACGCCGATCATGGCGGCAATTTCCTCGACCGTGTAGCCTTCCATGGCAGAGAGCAAAAGCACCAGGCGGAACTTCTCCGGCAACCCGTCGAGCGCGCGCTCCAGGTGATTTTGAAACTGGTTCGAAGCCGCGACATCTTCGGCCGTCAGCGGCGGCGGAAGATGCGCCGGTTGGGACCACAGCGTGTCGCGCTGTTCGCGGCGCTTCCCCGAGCGCAGCTTGTCAAGCGCAAGCCGAAACGAAATTCGAACGAGCCAACCGCGAAAATGGGTGCGGTCGCGGAGACGCTCGAAGCCTTTGTATGCCCTAAGCAAAGCTTCCTGGGCCACGTCTTCGGCATCGGCGGTGTTGCGCAGGACGCTGCGCGCGACACGGTACGCCAGCGGGCCGCATTCGGCGAGGCGCTCTTCGAACTCCCGTTGGGCATCGGCCCGAGCTGCCTCGCGCACCAACTCGCTCCTCACGGTGCTGACTGGTTGGCTCAGAACCAGCTCCTGCATAGATCCCTTCTTAACACTCACACACGCAGCCGCCCGGGCAAGCACGCTCCGCTACACGTCTCCGTACAAACTACCAGACGCCGCGGCGGCGACTTTGGTTCACGCTGATAGATCGTACCGCTTCAGGCAGGCTTCAGACGGTCAAATCCCCAACTGGCCCAGCAGGTCTTCTAGATTGGCTTCGTTGACGACGACTTCGCGGGGCGGCTCCCCCTTGGGGCTGGCCTGGACGGCGCCTTCATCAAAAGCGTGGAAAAGGCGCATTTTGGCCACGGCGTATTCCTCGGAGCTGGAGAGCGAGCGGCCGTTTTGTTCCGCCCAGAGATCGAGCGCGGACTGATACACAAAGATTTTGAACGGAAAGGCGGTTTGGCGGTCAACCGAAACGACATACGTGAACTCGCCCCCAGGGGATCCTCCGCGTTGGCCGCGACTGCCCTCAAAGAAGTAATACTGATACACGAAGCCGTCAGCAGCGGAATAGCTTTTGACGCGGCGGACGGCATCCGGGCGAGCCATGCAGGGATTATTCGCGGGAGAACGAGGGAAGTCAACGCGAGAGGCTGCAGGGAAGGCTGAGTCGAAATGCCGAAATGGAACAGACAATCGGCGTGTGCATGCCAAATCAGAACGAATGTTGTCTCAAGAGAACCGTTCCTTTACCGGTTTCTAGTAGCGCAGCTTGCGCGGAAAAATCTTCGGCTGGGCGACCACCGCCCAATTCACCGGCGCGACGACCTCGCTTTGCCGCAACGCGATGACCGATGCCGGATGGCCGCCGCTACAAGCCCGCGTCGTTCCTGCCGTGGACATTACCTTCACGACGCGGACGAGGCTCGGACCGTAAGCAGTTTCTTCGTAGTGTCCGACCTTCCCGATCGGTTCTTCCCTCCGCCAGAAGTAACTGCCGACTCTGAGGAAACAATGTCTTCCGAACAAATCGGCGCGCGGCTCAACCAGGTGTAAGCCACGTCCCGCCAAACAGCAAACCCGGGCCAAGCGATACCAGAAAAATCGGTTTGCGCTGCCGCGCTTCCACATTTGCCGCGTTTTGCAAAGCCGCATGAAGAGCGGCTCCGCACATCGAAGAGCCAAGATTTCCAGCCGTGCTGCAAATGGGAGGAAAAGTCTCCGGCGAAACGCCGCACTGCTTCGCCAGAAGAGTCAGAAGGCGCGGATTCGGTTGGTGTGTCGCGAATCCTCCCACCGCCTGACGGGCAATGCCGCTGCGCGCTTCTACGGCCGCAATGACCTTCTCCATGCGCGTAATCGCCGCGCGGGAAAGCGCCTCGCCCTCGAACTGCACCTCGAGGCCGCCGCCTTTTTTCCCGGCGACGCGGATGGCCGCAGCGTATTGCCCAGCGCACCCAAACAGAAACTCGCCGAGCTGGTAGCCAAAGCCCCCGAGGGCATTTTCTTCGCGGCGTAACAAGAAGGCGCTCGCGCCGTCGCCGAACAAACCGCCGAATTCGCCCGCAACCCGCTCTGGCGTCAGAGTTCGGCTGTGCACATCCGCGGTAACTACCGCAACCGTTCGAGCCCCGCCCGAAGCAATTAACGATTGTGCCACCGCCAGCGCGTTGAGCAACCCGAGGCAGCCTCCTCCGACGTCCAACGCGCCGCAGTTCTCGCGGGCCAGCAGCCGCGAGTGCAGTTGCGCGGCAAGCGCCGGATAGTCGTGATGCGTTTCGCTGGTGGCAATGACCCAGTCCAGTTCCTGTGGTCCACACACGGCAGTGCGAAGCGCATCGTCCGCCGCCTTCGTGCCCAGGGTTAATTCGTTTTCTTCCTCAGAAGCGTAAGCAAGCGACTCAATTCCTGCGCGTTTGCGAAGCTTCCCGACAGGCATCCCAAACGCCCGGTCCACTTCCTCCGATGGCACCACACGCGAACCTCGCGCCGATGACGAGGCCGCTAGAAACACCGGGACTGTGCCGAGATATTTATTCAATCCCTTTTGAGGATCATTGGCAGCCAAAGGGCCTTTGCTTGACTCCCGCAGGGCAGCCAACACTGAGGCTAAGCTTGCCGGGCGCTCATTGAGGCCGGACGCAAGATCGGAAATGCCGCTTGCCGTTTCCACGGCACGCAAGAAGCTGACCCACGCCATGGAGTCCAGAATTCCCATTTGAATCAAATCCGCCATTTCATCGGGCAGTGGCGCGGAAAGACCAACCTCTTGACGGAAACAAGTTTCAATAATGCGGCGAAAGGAATCTTTTTCCTTCGCTGAAAAGGTCTGGCGCAGGGCCATCAAAACTCCTCGAGCCAATCGGCCTTTGGCAGTGGAAACAGCGTGTCCAGCATGAGCCAGCAAACTTCCCGGTAGGGCCTGGTGAGACCGATCCGGACAAAATGATGTGCACAAGACATGATCTTGCAATGAAACTGAGAATTCAAGAAACGCGCGAGCCGGGCGGCGCGGTTTGCTCCTCGATTCGCAGCGAGGGCGGCGTCCACAAAATCGAGCCAATCGCGGTCGACGACAGGAAGATCCCGCAAGACCTCGCCGGAGGAAAGTACAAGGGTGGCGCGCAGCTCATTTCCGCAAAGCTCCAGTCGAAGATTTTGCGTCTGGCAGCCGCTGATCGAACGCCGGGCCTCGGCCGGGAGAGCATAGGCGCCGCTTCCCTGTTTGTTTTCGCAAATCGAACATTCGAACAAACCGCGCAAGGATTCCGAGCATTCCGCTTTGCGAAGATACCTGGCTACTTCCGCTTCGCGAACCACGGCGCACTTTCGGAAGCCTTTGGTAACAACTCGATCTTCGACGTGTGGAAAGGTACCGGGAAACGGCGTAAGAGCACACTCCAGGATGTCGCCGCGACGATGCGGGAAGTATGTCCAGCTGTGAGCGGAACACGGAATCGGACGAACGGATTGCATCTTCTGATTTTCGCGCTGCAAACCGATCACGCAAAAAGCCGGACCCATGCGGGTGATCTCGGTAATTAGAAGCTTCGTCATCGGGCAGGCGCCGGTTTTTTGCGGCGGCGTCCAGCGCTCCCATTACGCTCCAAAACGAGGTGTCGAACTTCCACTCGGTCGCCGCAGGCTCGCCAATGTGCGGCCAGAAGCTCCGCCACCAGGCGGCGGTGGCACTTTTCCGGACCCGCTTCGGAACATAGCAGCGCCACGTGGGGCGCCCACGAACTGGCATCCACCTTTTCGGGTACGCCGCGCTCTTTCATTATTTCCTGAAAAGCCCGTTCATACGCCGGCCAGTCTTTTGTTTTGCGATAGCCTTTGAGGAGTTCGGGCGGAGGCGCAAGAAGCGGTTCGTGCGCATATTCGATCTTTTCGATCGCGCGCAAAAAAAACGGCAAGTCCGGGTGCTTGGCGAAGCCTGAAAGCTGTCCGCCGCGGTTCTGCCGCACGTCAATCAACTGTTGGACGCCGGCGCTTCGAAGCAGGGCAAAAAACTCCTCCGCCGTTTTGCCTGCGAAGCCGATGGTGCAAAGCAGCCGTTGCATTTCGCTTAAAAATCTTCCATTTGTTCCGGGGAGCCGCGGAAAGCGTATTCCTGCGCCTGTCGGCGGAGCGCGTCTTCCAGCGCGGAACTGCGCTCGCTGGCGAAGAGCGAGTCGCTGGTAAATGCGGTGAGATCATTCAGCGCTAAAAGACGGTCCTCCGCTTCGCGCTGCGATTCAAGAATCCCGCCGCGCCGTATGTGGACCGGCGTGACCTCTCGCGCCAGCAACTCTGGACAAATCATCAGGAAGCGGTGGCAATGCAGGGGATCCTCTTCCGCGCACATCAATGCAATCGTTTGTTTTCGCGAAAGCTCCACAATTCGAACCAATCCCGCGACGAAGTCTTGCGCTTTGCGCCGCAGAAAATAATCCACAAGGCCGTTCGCTTGATAAACTCGCGCGTCGGCCGGCCTTCCGCCCAGGGATTCGCCGAGAAATTCATACGCAAAGCCAGCATCTCGTAAACCTACTTCCAAAGGATCGCGGTTGAACTGCGGAAACCGAAAGCTGACTGGCCGGCTGCGCACATCGCACAGCACCCGAACGCCATGTTCCGCGAGTCTGGAAACAAACTCGTCGAATTCCAGGTTGGAATGGCCGATGGTGAACAGCCTGCATGCCGTTGCTTGCGAAGGAGTCATGGAGGGCTCGCCAGAAAAGCCTATTCTGCCTAAAGCTCCCGGATGCGGCAAGAACAGAAGACCACAGAAGACCTGAATCCCCAGCACGCAGGCTTCTAGCGAATCGCAACTTACAGGAAACGATCTGCTTTCGGTTCTTTTTCGGAGGCTCGATCGCAGATGTCAACAGAGCCAGTTCAAAGTTCGGCCTTTGACAACGCACGCAAACGCAAATTGCCAAGAGTCGAGCAAACGCATCCTTCTACCTACGCGGGCTTGGTCCATCCCGCAATCTGCCGCTGCACCTGTTCACGGAATTCCAAGGGATGATAAATCTTCTCAAACGTTTCGGGAGTTCCGCCCGTGCCGCGCACGATGACCGTGCCATAACCGAGCAATCTCCCCAACGCGGGCTCATCTACGGCAACACTCTCAATCCTTGAAAGCAGAATTTCTACCGTGCGGCGCTCCGCGATGCCCGTCTTCACGATCACCCGTTTGCTGGTGACCGCCATCTCCGTGGCCTTGCGCCTCAACAACCCTGCGAAAAAGAATGACCCTCCGACAAAGAAACACAGCAAGGCAAACAAATAAACCGCCCCCGGAACCGACGGGCCTTTCTTTTTTGTCCCGAGCGAAGCCCAAACGATCGGCATGGCAATCGCCAGCAAGGCAAGAAGCATGGCAATGACCGTGTGGCCCAGCATGACGATCCAGTGCAGCTTGGTTTCGTACTCGACGGCCTCACCCGGAATGAGGTGCTTCTCGACGTAGCTCAAGGACACTCCTACGAAGGGCTGGCGCCGCTTCTCGGACACACCTCGGACACGCGGCTGCGGCGAATTATAACCGGAGAGGTCACCTAATTAGTCCCAGCTAGCTCCTAAGGGTAACTGGTAGCAGTTCGGACAAATGCGTCTTGGCCTCATCAGCGCCGACCGTATTGCTCCCTCGCCGTGACCCCACCATCCCTCCGGAAGGACTAGTCTACGACTAGTGTGTCTGATGGCCCGGAGACGGTCAACTTCGTTGACTTCGAAGGGCCACTCGTCACTCGCTACTGCTTCCAAGAAGTGCTGTAAATCCATAGAGATAGCGAGAGGGAGAAGGCAGACGCAGCCAGCATTGAAAAAATCGCACACCAACCCCCCCCAACTACCTCCGACTCTCTTCGGGGGAGCGGTGTCTTCGGCAACAGAAAAGGTGACTACTGGTTCTTGATTTCCTTTATTTCCGAACTTGCCTGCTCGATGCTTCCCTTGACGAGTTCAGTTTTCACTTCTGACTTCTGCCCGACAAGCAACCCCACTTCAGTTTCAAACGTCTGGTAACCAGGCAGGGCGACTTTGATGCGGTGCTTTCCCGGGCTGATGAGTAGGGAATGCAGCGCGCCGCCAAACTCGCTAGCGTGGCCCACATAGTTGTTGTCGATAAAAACGGCCGCACGCCCCGGCTCGACCGTTAGTTTCAATTCGGCGGTGACGCCGGGCGGTCGTGCTCCTGGGATCAAGTGCATCGCCACGCGCACGTTCTGAACCTGCCCTGGTTCCACCACCACTTCGCGGATGAAATCCCCGTAGCCCGACTGCCGTACCGTGACCTGATGTTTGCCGGGCAATAGCAGTACTTTCTTGTTGCCCTTGAGCTCCTTGACATAGCCCAGGTAGACGCCATCGACCCAAACACCCGCATCTTTCTCGACGCCAGTGGCGCCACTGAGCTTCAGCTCGCCCATCACTTTACTTTCTTGTGCGGCCAAACGCGGAGCACCCACCAAGAGGTAAGAAAGAGCGAGAAGAACAGCCGCGGAAGGAAACCGCAAACCTCTATACATGAAACCCCCTATTTCTGGGCAGGGTCTATATAGTAACTCAGAAAGGCATCAATCTGCCTGCCAAACTCCGTTCAACGACCATATTTTTCGATGTTTCAAGTTGAGACTGCTTGGCTGCAATCGTAGCTGGCTCGATTCTTTGTCGCTCTTTTTCTCCTGCGTCGGCTACTCACGCCACTCCTACTTACTTCTACTTCGGCTCTGCTAGACTCAAACAGACCTCTCGTCCGTGCACCATGCAGGTCTCTCCCATTTCGTGAGCATCCAGCCGCACTGACTTCAGCTTCAGCAATCCTCCCGTCCTCAGGCCCTTGATCATCTGTGGCTCCAGCGCTGCGTCGCGCAGGCTGCCGCCCGAATAGATTCCCACCGGCGAGACCATCTCCGTCGCATATCTTCCGCTCGACAGCGTGATTTTAGTCATCACTCCCTGGCCAATCGTGGCATTCACAGCCATCGTAAATGGCACCACCAGCCGCCCGCCTTCCCGTAATCGTTCCAGCCATTTCGTCTGCGGATGCGTCACGCCGCAGTTCACGAACATGGCGTTGCATTCACCGGGATCAAACGCCACGCCATCTCCTGCTTCCACCATCACGTTCCCATAGCCCGCCAGATTCTGTTTAGCTCGCGCTGCTAAGTCGGGCTGCAACTCCAGCCCCACCACGCTACCGCTGGGTCCCACCACTTCCGCCATCATCGCCGTGTAATAGCCGACTCCGCAGCCCAGATGATACACGCGCTCTCCTGGCTTCAGCTCCAGTGCGTCAATCCATCTCCCCAGCGAACCGGGTTGCCCGTTATTGATGTCCTTGGCGCGGTCCAGCGCGATCACCACGTTGTGATAGACGTCCCGCGGATCTTCCACGGTAATGTAGGACAATTGTCCGAAACCCTCCGCGGACATCGCCCGCGCGTTAACCGAGCCGATCTGCCACGGTCCCGGCCCCAGGAATTCCTCTCTCGGCACTTTGGCGAACGCCTCCAGCAGTCCCGGCGTCGTCAAGCTCGCGTCAAACCTCACCTCTTGCGCGTAAAAGGCCCGACACTCCGCGATCGTCATCATCCTGGGGTCCACCCTTTCGCCGCATCTGCTCTTACGGTACATCAATTCCGATCCGTCAAGCTGCGTGCTTCAAAAGGTCATGGGATAATGACCTTATGAAAAGTACAGTTCAAATAGCTCTTTCGACTTTGATCCTCTTTTCGTCCTGTCTCGCCTCTCTATTCGCGCAAGCCCCCGCCCAGCGCCAGCAGCCGGAATTCATCAAGCAAGGTCAGCAATTGATGCGCGAAGGAAAGATGGAAGAAGCGCTCGCGCTTTATCGCCAAATCCTGCAATCTCAGCCGCTGTCGCTCCCCGCCAACATTGCTGCTGGAGACGTCCTGGATTTGATGGGCAAAGGCGAGGAAGCTCGCAAATATTTTCAAAAAGCCATCGACGTTGCCGAAAAGCCCGAGCAAAAGGCCTTAGCGAATCGCGCCATGGCCATGTCGTACGCCTTTGAAGGTAGCTGCAAGAAGGCCGTCGAATACGAGCAAAAAGCTTTCGATTACTTCGTCACCGAGCAGGATTTCTTCCAGCAAGGCGAAATCGCCGATGAAGCCGCACGCGTTTGCATCGATGCCGGCGACTTGGATACCGCCCTGCATTGGTACCAGGTTGGTCACGAGACCGGGCTGAAAGAATCCAACATCAAGCCCGCTCGCGTAGATTTGTGGAACTTTCGCTGGGAGCACGCGCAAGCGCGCATCGCCGCGCGGCGCGGAAATCTGGCCGAAGCGCAGGACCACGTCACTGCCGCCAAAGCCATCCTCGACAAAGGCACAAATCCAGAGCAAGCGCAGTTCTTCCCGTATCTCCGGGGCTATGCCGCGTTTTACGGGCAGGATTACAAGACCGCGCTCGAGGAACTGCTCAAGGCCAATCAGAACGATCCGTTCATTCAATGCTTGCTCGGCCAGACGTACGAGAAACTCCACGAGAAAGATAAAGCCATCGAGTCTTATCGCAAGGCGGCTGCCGCCATTGCCCACAATCCTCCCGCCGCCTACGCCGTCCCCTTCGCCAAGAAGCGCCTTGCTTCTATTGGGTAGGCCGCCTCGCGCGTGGGATTCAGTCCATGAGCAGAATCTGGTGTTGCAAGGAATTTGAATCGCACGCATCTGACACGGCAGAGAAAGGTGGCTTCCGAACCGTTCTCGCGTGGGCCAGCAAAACCGGATCTCTGTCTCTTCTGGAGTTCTGGCGTGTCGGCAAGCAGCCACCTGACCCCTGCGAAGGAAGTTTAAAAATCAGGCTCTGAGAGGTTCTGAGAGGTTCTGCCCTTGACGTGGAGCCAACCTTGAACGGTACAATACGGGTCGCTGAATCGCTGAGAACGCCCGCTGAATAGCGAATACTCGCTTCGCGCGCTTCGATTATAGTTCGATTATCCGTTGACCCTTCCTATTTCCGTGCTACTCTGACAAGAGATGTCGAGCTGCCCGTGCGAAAGCGCGGGCGGTTTTCTTTTTGCGCCATAAAATCATTGAATTTGCATCACGAAAGAATCCAAAGGAGGCATACGATGACGCCTATACGTCCGCCCGGAGGTATCGAAACGCTCAACGGCAAAGAAATCTATTTCGAAGTTCACGGAACCGGGGAGCCGCTTTTGTTACTGCACGGTTTTTCCGGCTCCAGCCAAGATTGGATTCCTTCTCTCGCGCAATGGGGAGCCAAATTTCAATTGATCTTGCCGGACCTGCGCGGTCACGGCCGCTCTAGCATGCTCTCGAAACCCTTCCGCCATGAGGATGCCGCCAAAGACATGTTTGCTCTGCTCGATCTTCTCGGAATTCACACCTGCAAAGGCGTGGGCATCAGCGCGGGCGGCAACGTCCTGCTCCACATGGCCACCAAGCAACCGGATCGCATGACCGCCATGGTGCTGGTCAGTGCCACTCCTTACTTTCCCGCGCAGTCGCGCACGATCATGAGTCAATATCCTGACAATCTGCAGCAAGAACAGTGGGAAATCCTGCGCCGTTGCCATCCCGGCGGAGACGAACAAATCAAAGCCATCCTCGCGAGCACCAAATCTTTCGCCACCAGCTACGACGACCTAAACTTCACACCTCCCCTTCTCTCCACGATTCAAGCCCGCACGTTCATCATCCAAGGTGATCGTGATCCTCTCTATCCCGTCGAACTTTCCCTTGCAATGGCCAAGGCCATTCCGAACTCCCGCCTCTGGATCATCCCCAACGCCGGACACGGCCCGGTTATCGGCGCGCGCTGGCCCGAATTCATCCAAACTGCTTCCGCTTTCCTCCAGGAGTGAAGTTCTTTGCTTTTCGTAGCGCCGGACTTTAGTCCGACACGTTTGTGTATAATCTCCGTCCGTTTGCCTGAACTTGTGCCGTTTTAGTCCTTTCTGCTGGTGCGGCCTCATGACCAATCGCTATGACCGCCGTGACATCCTGAAAGGCGTCGGTGCCGTCTGCGCCGCGCATTTCTTGTGGCCGCACGACACCGAAGCGCCCCAGCAAAATCCCCGTCAGGTGGCCGGCCGTCCCGTGGAAGTTCAGATTGCACCTGTGAGCGCCCACACTTTTCGGCTTAGCGTTCTGCCCGTCGAAAGCGGTCAACCGCAACCCGTCAAACGCAACGGCTCGCTCGTGCAAGACTCCTGGGGACCAACGTTAGCGAGATTCACGGGCGGAGAACCAGAACACACCGTCAAATCCGGGGAACTCCGCGTAAGGCTTTCTTCCGATCCACTCCAGGCCGTCGTTGAAAATGCGAAAGGTGACACCGTCCAGCAGCTCACCATCGATTCCGAAACCGGCGCGGTTTCTTTTCTTCTCGGAAATTCCGCGCTGCTAGGTCTTGGCGAGGGCGGCCCGCAGTTTGATCGTCGCGGGTCTAAAGACGCGATGCGCAGCGGCCAAGGCAGCTACCAACTCGGTACGCATGGCGGACGCGTGCCGATTCCCTGGCTCATCGGCACCGCGGGTTGGGCTCTCTACTTCCATCAACCTTTCGGCACTTTCGATTTCACTGGCCCCGAAGGCCGGTTCTTCCCCAAAGACCCCGCCAGCGCTCTGCCACTCGACATTTTTGTCGTGACCTCGCAGGAGCCACGAGTCCTCATGTCCGAGTATGCCAAACTTACCGGCCATCCCGAGCTACCTCCGCTCTGGGCTTTTGGCTACCAGCAGTCTCACCGCACCCTCGACAGCCACGAAGGAGTGCTTGCCGAAGCAAAGACCTTTCGCGATAAAAAACTTCCTTGCGACACGCTCATCTATCTCGGCACGGGGTTTTGCCCCTCGGGCTGGAACAGTGAAAACGGCTCCTTCTCCTGGAACAAGCGCGTTTTTCCCGACCCCAAGCAGGCCATCAACGAACTTCATCAAGAGCACTTTCGCGTTGTCTTGCATTCTGTAATTCTCGAAAACGACTTGCGCGGAACGGTCCGCGATCCTTGTAACGTCACTCGCTTCGATAAAGAGCAAGTCAGTTGCGCTTGGGACGCCCATCGCAAAACCTTCTCGCTCGGCGTGGACGGCTGGTGGCCCGACGAAGGCGATCCTCTCAACATCGAAGCGCGTCTCGCGCGCAACCGCATGTATTGGGAAGGTCCGCAACTCGAACGCCCCAATGAGCGCCCTTACGCCCTCCATCGCAATGGCTACGCCGGAATGCAGCGCTACGCTTCCTTCCTCTGGTCCGGCGACGTCTATTCGACCTGGGAGACCCTGAAGACTCATATTCCCATCGCCATCAACACAGGACTCACTGGGATTCCTTATTGGGGCACAGACATCGGGGGCTTCGTTCCCACAGAAGAATTCACGGCTGAGCTCTATTTGCGCTGGTTCCAATTCGGCGCGTTCTGCACGCTATTTCGCTGCCACGGCCGCGCCTGGAAACTCCGTCTGCCTTGGGGCTGGAACACTGGCGAAATCGGCCCAACCGAAATCAGCGGCTACAATGGCTCCGCGCTGCCCGATCCGAGCGAACTCCACAACGCGCAAGTCGAGCCCATTTGCCGCAAATATTTGGAGCTGCGCTATCGTCTGATGCCGTACTTGTACAGTGCCGTGCGTGAAGGCGCGCTCACTGGAATGCCGGTGATGCGCGGCTTGTGGCTGCATTATCCCGATGATCCCGAAGCGGTGCGACGTGGTGATGAATATCTCTGGAGCCGCGACCTTCTCGTTGCCCCCGTCGTCGAAAAAGGCGCGACTGCGCGCCGTCTTTATCTTCCGCGTGGCCGCTGGTTCGACTTTTGGACAAATGAACGCGTCGATGGCGGCCGCGAAATCGATCGCCTCGTGGACCTGGAAACTCTTCCGCTTTTCGTCCGTGAAGGCGCAATTCTTCCGCTCGGTCCCGTGAAACAGTACGTGAATGAAAAGGTCGACGCCCCGCTCTCCATCACCGTCTATCCCGGCGCGCACGGCGAGTTTCTCCTTTATGAAGACGACGGCGTTTCGTTCGATTACCGCAGGGGCAATTGGATGGGACTTCAGATCGAGTGGAACGATGCGCAGCGCGCGCTCGCAATGCGCCTCGCTCCGGGCTCTCGCATGCGTCCGCCTCTGCGACGCAGCATTGAAGTCAAGTTCGGCAATTTATCGAAAAATGTCGAATTCGATGGCCGCCCTCTCGAAGTTCATTTGTCATGAGGCGTCCTGCTGATCCGCCGCTGTTCACTCCAGCTCTTTTCCCGCAACGTTGCCGAGCTTTCCATCTCTGCCGCGCAAGCCGAAATAGTAGACCACGCCCAAAGTGGTGCGCAGATCGTATTCACCGGCAACCTTCATCGAGCTGTTGAAGAAGGAAGTACGCACTGCGTCGACGTCCACGCGCAGCGCGATCGCGTCCGAGAAGAACCATCTCTCGACGCCGCCACCGAGCGCCCACGCGCGGTTGTCGACCGCGCCCTTGACGAATCCCGCTGAGTTAGGCAGGAGCGTCGCCACGCCCGCAACTCGCGCGCCTCCGCCCAGCGCGTGGAATGAGGTTACAAGACCATCTCGCCGGTACGGATAAAATGCGGGTCCAATGAGGTAGGTAAATGTGCTGTTGGTCTGTCCGGTCGCGAATACGTTAAAGGCTCGCAGGTAACTCACCTCGATCATCGCACCCAGACGGTCCGAGTATTGCTTCGTCACGCTGCCGCTCAGGCCCGTATACAAAACTCGGTCGTTCGATGCAGCCACGCGGGAGAGCATCGAGAATCCCACCCGTGCTTCGAGCGCTGGAATATTTGCCGCGGGCAAAGCGCCGTGCGCGGAAGCGAACGGCTTAGGCGCGGGCGCCGTCGGCCTTACAGCGGTCAAAACGTTTTCGGTTGAAGTTCCCGGAGCTGGTGTAGCTAAATCGGACGAATGATCCTGTGGCAAAGCCTCTGAACGCGGTATTGCTTTTGCAGCAGCCGCATCGCCCTGTGCGGAATCCTTGGGAGCTGGAGGCGTTACAGCTTGCGAGGCACTCTGCCCGAGCGCCACGGAGGCCCCAAGCAGCAGCAGCGTCAAAGATAAGCAAATGTTCTTGGCCGCGGTTTTTATTCTCCGCAGCCCAATCCGTATGCCCGTGCAGTTAATGAATGTGCCCGAAAGACTCCTCACGCACATGCCTCCCTTTAAGCTTCGGGCACGACGGTAGGATGACGGAGTGTGCGAAAGAATCAATCCGGTTATCTACTGAATAGAATGAGCGGGAATCCCTGAAGCCACTTCTTGCTACTGCAAGTGGCCACGCTGCTCGATCGCGGCGGGCAACTACCCTGGTGCATCGTCCACATCCTCATCGAATTAACCTCCGTTACCTTCGTTGTGGCTCTCCGAGAGCTATGAGCTACTCGTGGCGCAGCGCGTCCATGGCATCGATGGACGAAGCTCGTCGCCGAGCGGCGAGCAGCGCCGCCAACGCCGCCGTTAGGGCCAACAACACCATACCTGCCAGGAAGAGGACGGACTTTGCGAAAAGAGAAACTCACTTTGACCCTCTTCGGCATTACGCCAACGATGCTATAGGTCTTGTGAACCACTTGAATCTTCTTGCCCACCACCGCGGGATCTAAATTGAAGTGCTTTTGCCAAAACGCATAGCTGAGGACCGCCACGGGCTGCGGTCCTTGCCCTTCAGGCGCGTCGGAAGGAATCAGCATCCGGCCGAGTAGCGCAGGCACGCCGAAATAAATCCCCGCGTTGCTCGCAAAGTAGACCGAAGGGGCATCTTCCGGGAGTTCCTCGTCGGTCGTCGTCAGATTCCGTACACCAAAGATCGCGGCAACGTTTTCAACGCACTTGGCTTGGCTGAGCAACTTAATTTGCGAAGCCGCGAGGCTGGGCCACATCTTGGAAGAGAGCTCGCATGAGCACCTCTTAGGCTGAATACCGGAATTGCAAGACTTTGTTCCACCAGCCAGAACAAAGAGGCATTCCCTGACGAGGAAGAGACGACGGCGGATGCCTGATGTTAGGGCTTGACCGCAAAATGCCCTACAGCAAGAGCCCCCCAAACCGGGCGGACCTTTCTTCAACTGTGCCCGGCGGTAGGAATCCCCGTCCCCAGGCCGGAGGGGAATGCATTGGGGGTCGAAAACTGTAAACGGGAATGAATGCGAACACTGTAGAATGGCTCGGCTAGGATGGAAGAAAGGACAGCGACGATGGCCCAATTTGTTCCTACTTTTCAAAGAAAGGCGAGCCGGTTCGCGGCCCTCTCGCTAGGAGTGGTATTTTCTCTTGCGCTTTGCAACTCTGATGCGCAGCCCCAGGCCGCCGCACAAGACTCTGTCGCGCAGAATTCCGCCGTTGAGCGCGGTCGCAAACAGTTTGAACAATCCTGCGGATTCTGCCACGGCGCTGATGCCACCGGCGCTCGCGGTCCGGATCTTGTCCGCTCGCCGCTGGTGGCTCATGACGTCAAGGGCGACCTGATCGGAGAAGTCATTCGTCACGGCCGCCCGGACAAAGGCATGCCCCCTATCCCAGCCATGACCGATGAACAAGTGGCCGACATCGCCGCATTTTTGCATGCGCGGGCTGCGGAAGCGCTCGAGTCAGCAAGCGTTCCAAAATCTTATCCCGTCGAAAAATTGCTTACCGGCAATGCTGATGCCGGCAAGGAATATTTCAACGGACCCGGTGGCTGCAAGAATTGCCACTCGCCCACCGGCGATCTTGCGGGGATCGCAGCCAAATATTCTCCCATCGAGCTCGAAGCGCGCATGCTTTATCCCGGCGATCGCAAAGACGGGCCTCAGACGACCGCCGTCGTAACGCTTCCTTCCGGCGAGCAAATCAAAGGTCAAGTGGTGCACGCCGACGACTTCGTCGTTGGCCTGCGCGATGCCTCCGGTTGGTACCGCTCTTTCGCGCGCGATCGAGTGAAGGTGGAACTCCACGATCCGCTCGCAGCCCATGGCGAGCTGCTCGGCAAGCTTACAGAAGCAGATGTGCACAATCTCTTTGCCTATCTCGAGAGTCTGAAATAAGGGATCGTAGCCGTAATCCAAAGGGGAGTCGCAATGCTTTCTCACGTTTTCCCAACGATCAAGCGCCCGTCATCCCGAGCGAACCGGGGGCCCCGGCGAGCCCGGTTTTGCCTCGCTGGGGTGGGGGAGCGAGGGAGCTGCGGTTGTCGTTTGCTTTACCGCGCTTTGGCACTCCCGATGAGCACCATGCAAGGCCGAGTTATGCTCCTACTGCTTGTTTTCTTTCTCGTTCTGTGCGCGCCGTTCGTGGTCGCGCAAGGCCTCGATCCTGCCGCGCTGCTCAAGCCCGCCACCGACACCTGGCCGACTTACAATGGCGATTATTCCGGCCGCCGCTTCAGCCCGCTCGACCAGATCAATGCCGGCAACATCGGCTCGTTGACGCTTGCCTGGGCCTTCCCGGTGCGCGTCGCCGCGATCAAATCCACTCCGCTGGAAGTGAATGGAATTCTCTACTTCAGCACGCCCGACAACGTTTGGGCCGTCGATGCCCGCTTCGGCCGCGAAATCTGGCATTACGAGCGTAGGTCGGAAGGCGACCACATCGGCCACAGGGGCCTGGCCATGTACAAGAATTGGCTTTACTTCACCACTCCCGACGCGCACATGATCTGTCTGGACGCCAAGGATGGAACAGTGCGTTGGAATGTAGAGCTCGCCGATCCGAAGCTCGGATACTTCGCGACGATGGCTCCGCTCGTGATTCGCGATCACGTTATCGCCGGTGTCTCGGGCGACGTCACTGACGTTCGCGGCTTCCTCGATTCTCTCGATCCGGAAACCGGAGCGCTCCAGTGGCGCTGGTACACGGAGCCGGACCCGGGTCAGCCAGGATCGGAAACTTGGCCTAAAGAGAGCGATGCCATCCTTCATGGCGGTGGCATGACTTGGATGACCGGAACCTACGATCCCGGGCTGAATCTTCTTTACTGGGGCACCGGCAATCCCAATCCCGTGCTCGCGGGCGAGGGCAGACCGGGCGACAATCTTTACACCTGCTCCATTGTGGCCCTCAATCCGGACACCGGTAAGCTCGTGTGGTTTTTTCAAACCTCGCCCCACGATGTGCACGACTGGGACTCCGTTGAGACTCCCGTTCTGTTTGACGCCACGTTCCAAGGCAAGCCGCGCAAGCTCCTGGCGCAAGCCAGCCGCAACGGGTTTTTCTTTGTGCTCGACCGCGTCAATGGCCAGCATCTGGTCACCGCTCCGTTTATCGACGAGACTTGGGCTTCGCGCGTGGACTCTCGCGGCCGCCCGGTCGCCAAGCCCGAAGCGGCACCGAGCCCGGACGGCGCGCTCGTCGAACCGGGCTCGGACGGCAGCACCAACTGGATGGCGCCCAGCTTTGATCCGCAGACGGGTCTGTTTTACGTCAATGCGCGCCGACTCTTCAGCATTTTTTATCTCACGGCCACGGGAAAGGCGGAAGGCTGGGGCGGTCGCGACCATAATTTGTGGGCCAATTCCACGTTGCGCGCGCTGGACTACCGCACTGGCAAAGTCGTGTGGAATCACGAACTCGGCAATAGGGAAAGCATCGCGGGGATCTTGACCACCGCCGGGCATCTGCTGTTTACCGCGGACAATTCCGGCAACCTGCTCGCTCTCGATCCTGCTACGGGCAAAACTCTCTGGCACCTTAACATGGGCGGAAGGCTGGTGGCCTCGCCCATGACCTACCTGCTCGACGACCGCCAGTACCTCATCATCCCCGTCGAAGACATTCTTTACGCGTTCGTCTTGCCGGAGCACCTCGTCGCTGGCCCGCAATCGCAGACTACCGAGACTACCAACACCAGGCCGTTCCACAGTTCCTCGACCCCACCCGGCGCCCCGTGGAATAAGGGACTGACAAAGTAAGGAAGGGCTGCTTTGGCAAGCACCTGTTTTTGAAACGCGGCGGCGTTTCCTCCGCGCAGGCCTCCACGCCTGTTTCTTTGCTCGTTGGGAACCTTCAGGAACAGCCTTCCGTGGTTGAAGGGGCGCTTGCGTGGGCCCCGCGGTAAGGTATTGGCCCATTTGTGATTACAGCTTTTTCCGGATTTAACTACGAGACGCGTTATGGATAATCGTAGGAGTTCGCAATCTGGAAAGGTCGTTGCCCGTTCGATGGGTGCAGAATTTACGCCGACGCAGCCCAAAGTCCTGATGATCGGAGTCTACCGGCTAGTGCTAGACAATGTGCGCGTTCTGCTGGGGACAATGAGATGCCAGTGCGTCATTGGTTCAAGCATCAAAGAGGCGCTTGGATTGCTCGAGGAGGAAAAGCCAGAGGCCGCCATCATTGACATGCAAGTGCTCGCCTCTGCCCCGGCCCAAACGCTATTGGACCTCCACAAATTCGTCCTCGGATTACGAGGGCGCGCGGTGGTTCTTACAAGCGCGGAGTGGGATCTCCAATTGCCGGTGCTAGATGCGTATTGCCTTCCTAAGGTTTCCGTTGATCTCCTCTTCCAGGAGCTTGTGCCCTGCCTGGAGTTGTTGCTCCGCGGAAATATCGCCCCTCGTCAGAAGATACACAGCGCGCGGCTTGTTTTTGATAGTTCTCTCCAACCCTTGCCCGCAGGAGTTCGCTCAGCACCGCCCACAGATCATCGGCTCCTATACGAGTCGGGAGATGTAATGGTCGACCTTTGGCTCGAGCCGTACAGAGATTCAGGCCGCATCAACCTCGTGGGTCAGATTTTGCATGAGATTAAATCAGGGTCTCTGCTTTATTGTGCTCCCGTCGTGCTGCAAAGCAAAGTAGAGCCCATTGAGGCTACAACAACAAATGAGCTTGGTGAGTTTCACTTGGATTTTGATCCTCATCCCCACCTGAGGCTGGAAATAGGGGTTAGGGAAAATCAGTGGGTATCGGTCGAGCTACCTGATTCCAGTAACGCCGCCCGGGAAAGCCAGTAAGGGTCTCGTTCTTCGGGGATCACTCAGGACATCGAGACTCCAGAAAGACCGGGTTTCCAAGAGAAGAGAAGGCCATAATCCATGAGGCTGAAAGCACTTTTATTTTTCCTTTTCCTGTCTGGCTTGTGGCCCCTCAGTGCCTCGGCCCGTAACCGATTCATTGTACGCGACACGTCAGGCATCCATGCCCTTAAGGAAGCCTGTGAGAAGCTGGATTGCACCGTGGTCAGCACGGTAGACGGCAACCAGAACCAACTTTTCTTTATCACAGCCCCCAGCAAGATTGATCCGACGGATCTTTTAGAGGCGTTGAAAAAATTACATGGAGTAACCAACGCCGAATTAGATCAAGGGGTGGCGTTGGACACGGGATTGAATCGCGCGGCCACGCTACCTGAAGGGCTCTCGGACAGCGCTCCCGTAGATTACTTCGGCGCTTCGGTCTGGCATGGCTATGTGAATCAGCCCGCGGCCGAAATTGTTAGATTATCTGAAGCGCGAAGCACGTTTCACGTAGCCGGAACCAGCATTGTGGCGGATATTGGCACAGGAGTGGATCCCAATCATCCGGCACTTCAAGGTGTCTTGCTGCCAGGCTGGGACTTTACTCGGGATCTTCCGGGCGGTTGGGAAATGAGGGATCTTCAGCCTGGAATTTCGCAGCGACCGCCGTGTACAGATTGCCCAGTGGCGGTGGTGAATCAATCCACAGCCGCAGTGCTGGACCAATCAACGGCGGCCCTTCTAAGTGGGAATCTACAATATGCGGCATTTGGTCATGGAACGATGGTGATGGGCATCATCCATCTTGTCGCCCCTGAAGCCAAACTCCTCCCGCTAAAAGCCTTCCATGCGGATGGGACGGGGTTCCTTTCCGATATCTTGAAGGCCATTTATTTTGCAGTGCGGAACCAAGCCAAAGTGATCAACATGAGCTTCGACCTGACGACTAACTCGCCCGAGCTGTCCAAGGCTCTCAATTTCGCCAGGGAGCACGATGTCATTTGCACCGCCTCGGCGGGCAATGACGGACAAATGGAGATTGTCTATCCGGCGGCGCTGCAAAGCGATGTGATGGGAGTAGCATCAACGGACGACCTGGATCAGCGGTCCACTTTCTCGAACTTTGGCGATGGCATTGTGTGGGTGGCGGCCCCCGGTGAGGCCATCATTACCACTTATCCTTTCAGCACCTATGGGGCTGCTTGGGGAACCTCCTTCAGCGCGCCTTTCGTAGCTGGGGCGACTGCCTTGTTGTTAGATCAACGGCCCAGTACGAACGAGACCCAGGCCGCTGCTGCCGTGGCTCACGCGGTGCCTATAGGCCCCAACATGGGCAACGGCCGGTTGGACTTGGTGAAGGCGCTGGCCGCCAACGACCCGCCCGGAGGCAACTTCTATCTCGCTCCATCTGAACATCAAAATGCCACAATCGAGCGCGGTCGGGAGGGGACCTTCACTTTTAACGTCGTGGCATTGCGGGACTTCGCGGGGACCGTGGATGTCAGCGTGGCTGGTCTGCCCTCCGAAATGTCCGCGGATATCGATCCGCCGAACATCGCTGGTTCGGGCACTTTTGGGCTCACCTTGCGGGTAGACGAGGACACGAGGCCTGGACCGTATCTATTGACCATCACCGGGGAGAGTGGAAGTCTGCGGCACTCCGTTGCCATCGAGTTGCGGGTTCAATAGAGGCTGTGGGATCCAAAAGGTCTCCAGTCCTAGGACATGGACCTTCCAAGGGACTGGTATCATTGTCAACTTTTGAAATTGTCCGCTGCCCGCCAAAGACCGGAATACCGGCCGGGCCCCCCCTGCGCTCGGGTGTCGGCGGCTCCTGAACAGTGGGACGTAAAAAATCAGCTTCGGTATGTCCTTAGCCTGAGCTCCGGGTAAATCGTACTTCAAAGCAGACACACCTAGCTCGATACTTGGTCCCTCCAGAACTGTTCGACCTGTTCGCCCTACTTTGCTACCCTTTTGCGGGATGCTAATTGATGCGGAAAGATTATCTGCAAGCGGCGGTGGAGATTGCTCAGGAAGCGGGAAAGATCCTTATCGAGGAGTTCTCCCGGCCGCTGGACATTCGCTACAAGGGCGACGAAGTCGACCTCGTCACGCAGGCGGACAAGCGCTCCGAGCAATATATTGTTTCCCGCATCAACGAATTTTTCCCCGGCCACGCCATCACCGCGGAAGAGGGCACCGGCCAGGACACCGCTTCCGAATTTCGCTGGCACGTCGACCCGCTCGACGGCACCACGAATTTCGCCCATCACTATCCCTGCTTCTGCGTTTCCATCGCGCTGGCGCAGCGCGGCACGCCGCTTGCCGCGGCCATTTTCAATCCCTACTACAATGAGCTGTACACCGCGGCGCGCGGCGAGGGCGCCACTTTCAACGGCAAGAATATCGGTGTCTCCAAAGTTGCCACGCTCTCAACCAGCCTGCTTTGCACCGGCTTCCCCGTGCGCAACCGCAGACTCAGCCCGAATCTGCAGTATTACGGCGAGTTCACGCAGCAAACGCACGGCGTGCGCCGCGACGGCTCTGCCGCGCTCGATCTCGCCTGCGTGGCCTCCGGCCGCTTCGATGGTTTCTGGGAATTCGGCCTCAATAAGTGGGACGTGGCTGCGGGCGTGCTGCTGATTGAAGAGGCCGGTGGGAAGGTCAGCGACTTCGAGGGGAAACCCTACCAGCTTGGCGGCCCGGTCATTCTTGCAACGAACGGACTTATTCATGAGGAGATGCGCAAAGTAGCGCTGCAAATTTACCGCCGCACACGCACGCCTGGCTAAGATTGGATTGGAAATACGAGATTTGAATTTACGCCGAGCAGAGGATTTCTGAACAAGGGAGTTCAGGTGTCGAGATACCAGGGAACGTTGATGACGACAATACGCTGGTTGCCGCGAAGCAACAGGAGCGCCTTCAAGACGGAAGCACGTTTGTTGTGGAACAGATAGTGATACCAATGACGTTCCACCAGTTCCGGGATGATCACGGCAATCTGCTGGCCGGGATTAGCGCGCTCGGCTTCGAGAACGTAATCGATGATCGGCGACAGGATTAATCGGTAAGGCGAAGGCAGGACGACTAACTCCGGGGCGGGCACGTCGGCTTCCATGGCGGGCTGCTCGACAAAGCGACACCATTCGCCGCGAAAAATTTCCGAGCCTTGGCCGCAGTCGACATGGACGGCGCGAATGTTCGGCGAAATTTTGAGTGCGAAGCGCAGCGCTTTCTGGACGATGCGATTCCAGCCTTGCACCGGCAAAATGACCAGCGGCGGCGTCGTATCGGTCAGATCGAGCGGCGTCGGGCTGCGCACTTCCACGAAAACCGCGTGATAGTGGCGGCGCACCAGTCCCATGGCCAGCAGGAGTCCTGGAATCAACAGCACGGTAATCCAGGCGCCTTCCACAAATTTCGCCACGAGTACGACAATTACCGTGATCCCCGTAGCCAATGCACCCAAACCGTTGATCAGCATGCTGCGCGTTGCACCTTTGCCACCGACCCGCCGCCAGTGGCCCACCATGCCGGCTTGCGATAGCGTGAAGGCGAGAAAGGCGCCCACGGCATACAGGGGAATCAGGCGATCGGTGACCCCGCCAAAAATGATGAGCAACAGGCCAGCGAAAACTGCGAGAACCAGGATGCCTTGCGTATAGACGAGCCTGCGGCCACGTATCGCAAAAGAATGCGGAAGATAGTTGTTCTGCGCGATGGCGCGGCAAAGGCGAGGAAAATCCGCGAAAGCGGTGTTGGCTGAGAGCGCCAGCACGACCAAAATGGAAGCCATCGAAAGGTAATAAAACACGCCCCTGCCCGAAACGGCGGCGAGCAGCAGCGAAAGAACGCTTTGATAGCCGGGTTGGCCGGGAACCGTGGCTTGGATGCCGTACACGCGCACGAGATAGGCGATTCCGGCGAGAAGAATCATCAGCAGAACGATGATCACCGTGAGAGTGCGCCGCGCGGTAGCAACAACTGGTTCGCGGAAGGCTTTCACGCCGTTGCTGACGGCTTCAACGCCGGTCATCGCGGTGCAGCCGCTGGCAAATGCCTGCAGAATGATCCAGGCGCCGGGAACGGCCGCGGCCTGCGCGACCTGGGGAAGAGGTTCGACGGGGACCGGATGCCCGCCGGAAACGAGCGTCCTGAACAAACCGATGAGGATGGCCGCGAGCAGCGTCCCTACAAATAAATAAGTGGGCGCCATGAAGACCAGGCCCGTGTCGCGCATGCCGCGAAGATTGATCATGGTAATGAAGACCAAAATCCCCAGGCAGATCGCTAACGTGTGAGACTGAAGGCTTGGGATGGCGGAAACTAGCGCGCCGACACCGGCCGAGATACCCACCGCGACGGTCAGAACGTAATCAATCATGAGCGCCGCCGCGGCTAATAGTCCTAGAGAGACGCCCAGGTTCTGGCGCGCGACGGTATAGGAGCCTCCGCCGCCGGGATACGCGTGGATCGTTTGCCGGTACGAAAAATAAACAATGGCGAGCAGGACGATGATGCTCGCGCTGATGGGAATTATGTACGCGATTCCCACCGCGCCGAGAGGAGCCAGTAACGTGAGAGCGGCTTCAGGACCGTACGCCGCCGAACTCAATGCGTCCAGGCCGAATATCGGAATACCCGTAGCAACGCCGATGTGCTCGGCGCGCGCCTGATCCGAGGCGAGCGGCTTGCCCAAAAGCACATCGAACAACGACATGAGGGCATTGTCCTATAAGTCGGCGTGATTGCGGAAAACGAATTACGCGGAAACGTGGAATCAAAGCTCGGGGAGTTCGGTTGCTTCGTCAAACATGAAAAATATTGCTTCGATTTAGCCAAATTATGACGAAAAGCTTAACAATTTCCTTACGCGGATTCTTCTATTCTGGCGGTCGGAAAACAAAGTGAAGAGCAAGACCAGTGGTTTACAGATTAAGGAGAGCATTTCGCTCTGTCGGGCTAACGTTGCTATCGGTGACAAGCTCGCTGACAGCTGCACACGCGCAAACAACATCGAGCAGTGTTCCGTCTTCTGACCAGAGCATTCCTTTGGGCTTGTCATCCGAGATGGGCTCATCCGACTCATCCTCCCAGCAAAAGGAAGCCTACGGCCGTTTCTTTCACCGTCTTTCGAAAGCTTATAGGGATGATTGGAAAGGGACGGCACCCGGCGCTGACCCCGTGCGGCGCGGTTATCCTGCGCCGGTGGACGGGCCGCCGTTTCCTATTTCCGACTGGCCGTACGGAGGTTCTCCGGTTATCGGCGCACCCTGGACGCAATCGTCGCCCTTTATGGAAGCAATTTGGAGAGGGCCGCATGGCGAAGCGTGGAAGAAAAGCGGAGTGCAGATTTACGGCTGGTTCAATGCGGGCTGCAACGTCAGCACCTCGCACAAGTCCAGGTACGCCAATTTCCCGGAAGCCTACACGGAGGTCGCTGACGCGTGCATTCCCGATCAGCAAGTTTTGCATATTGAGCGCCAACCAGACACGGTGCAAACGGAACACTTCGACTGGGGCTTCCGCGTCACCAATCTTTATGGCCTCGATTACCGCTTCACGACGGCGAAGGGGTATTTTAGCGACCAATTGCTGAAGAAAAATCGAGAATACGGATACGCCCCGGTGATGGCCTACGTGGACTTGTATTTTCCGCAGTTTGCGGACGGAATGAACGTGCGCATCGGGCGGTACAGCTCGCTGCCCGACATTGAAGCGCAGCTAGCGCCGAACAACTACACCTACAGCCATTCGATTCTTTACACCTTCGACGCCTCCACGCAAACGGGAATCAACGTAACCACGCGGCTCAACGACCATTGGATGATTCAGTTAGGGCTCTCGGCGGGGAATGACGTGGCACCCTGGGTAGGTGAACCAGATGCCCAGCCGACCTTCAACGGTTGCGTGCGTTTCACTGGGCAGGAAGGGAGAGACAACCACTATGCTTGCTTGAATTCGCTGAACTCGGGCAAGTACGCGTACAACAATCTGCAGAGTGTTTATTACACGTGGTACCGCAAGTTCGGCGATTCGCGATGGCACACGGCGACAGAGTGGTGGTACATGTGGGAAAAGAATGTGCCGAATATCGCACCTTCCGCGCCACCGGGAGCTGCCGCACTTCTCATCACCGGTGCCAACGGAGCGTTTTGTGACCATCCCGCGGCGCTAACCTGCACGGCGACGGAAACAGCGGTGGTCAACTACGTCGAGCGGCAATTTTCGAAGCACAACTACATGACCATTCGCAACGAATACGTCGATGATATGGCTGGGCAACGGACCGGAACGAAAACAAAATATTCCGAGCACCTCCTTGGCTGGGGTCATTGGATCGGAACAACGATTCTCTTGCGGCCAGAAATTCGTTTCGAGCATTCTTACAATCGGCCCGCTTATGATTCTCCGTGCTTGCCCTGCGGTCTCCCGGGCACGAAGAAAAGCCAGTTGACCGTAGCGTCCGACGCAATGTTCTTTTTCTAGGCTAGCAAGAAATTGTTTTGCGAAAATTGAGCGCCACCGTCGCGTTTCGGAAATGGCGTCCCTATTCGTAGCGCAGGGCGACCAGGGGATCGACGTGGGACGCGCGGCGCGCCGGATGGTAACAGGCGGCAAAAGCCACAATCCCAAGAAGCACTGCAACTGCGGCGAACGTGAGCGGATCAAACGGGCGGACTCCATAAAGAAGGCTGGCAAGATAGCGCGTCACGCCGAGCGCTCCCAAGATACCGAGGATTGCGCCAACGGCTGACAATCCGACGCCTTGGCGCACAATAAAGCGCAAAACGTCC